>Ga0207511_100134_pt1 | contig 17655 bp, 10 predicted proteins | sample NitcycUWRSCHO22C_FD_188265 | JGI IMG/M metagenome (GOLD analysis project Ga0207511, IMG submission 188265) | Soil microbial communities from Arlington Agricultural Research Station in Wisconsin, USA - Nitrogen cycling UWRJ-SCHO22-C (SPAdes) | ecosystem: Environmental > Terrestrial > Soil >... | reverse complement strand
ATGACCGTTTCTTTCAGTCGTCCGCTTCGCGGACTCGGTCATATTATGGGCTGGTTTCCCAGCGCTGAAGCGCTGGGCTACTTTCATTCGTCGGCTTCGCCGACTTTGCAGCAAAGCCCTGGTCCAAAGTCGGGCTCAGGTGCGGGACTTCTTGAGTCCGGCCATTCGTTCGCGGGCAACCTGCAAAGCAGGGGATTTTCTTTTCAATCTCGCCATATTCGCAAGGTTTCCTTCTCCGGCTATCCGGGTGATTGTTAGTAGGAAGCGAGGCGAGAGGGGGCATTATATTCCCCCAGCCAAACGAGCCTCGATAGTCAAATTACTGAGGAAAATGCCCCACTATGCGATTTTCTTGGGAAAATTGAATTAATTGCCCAGGGGAAGAAATTCTTTCTCTCAAGATCAAAATTCAAACGGTAGTGAATGAAGTTCTAACTCGTCCGATCAAAGTTTGGGATCGGGCGAATAAATTTCTATCTCATCCGTTCAAAGTTTCGGAAGCGCGAATAAACTTCTATATCATCCGGTCAAAGTTTGGGATCGCGCGAATAAACTTCTAACTCGTCCGGTCAAAGTTTCGGACGCGCGAATAGACTTCTATATCATCCGGTCAAAGTTTCGGATCGGGCAAATAAATTTCTATCTCATCCGTTCAAAGTTCCAAGTCGAGAGAATGAAGTTTGAGATTGACCGAATGAAGTTTGTACTTGCGAACGAGAAGTTTGATTGCGGCGTCGGAGAATTATTTCGGACGGGAAATAAGTTTGATCGACCGAAGAGAAAGTTTGCAGTTGAGTGTTTGGAAGTTTGGAATTTGTGATCGAAGGAAGAAGTTTTATTGGTCGAGAGCGAAACGAAACCCAAAGTATCGAAGAGCTCGAAGAGAGCGGCTCGCCGCTCCCCAGTGCGGTAAGGCTTGCCTTTCCGCGAGAACAAAAAGTTCTTCGAGGCTATGCCTCCGAACCCGGAGGCTAAGCCTCCTCATTAAGTTAGGGTCGCACCGGTAAGGCAAGCCTTACCGCACTGGGACGCGGCCAGCCGCCAGCCATTAGAACGATCCGGCGCGATGACGAACGCGGTGAAGCTGACGAAAAATGAGAATGTTATTCTTTGCGTCTGAACGACGATGAAGAACTGGTTCGACATCCTGTCGGCGAGTCGCGAACTTCCGGACGAGGCTGCCGCGGCCTTGCATCACCAGGGCTTCGTCGTGCTTCCGAGTTTCGTCTCGCGCAAACGCATCGATCGATTGGTGGACGCGTTTGATGCGGCCGTGTCGTCGGCAAGTGACGAGGACGTGCGGATCGGGAGTACCTCGACGCGCGTCAACGACCTGGTGAATCGTGGCGAAGAGTTCGACGCGCTATACATTTTCGCTCCGCTGCTCGACGCCTGTTGCCGCATCATCAAGGCGCCATTCAAACTCAGCTCGCTGCATGCTCGGACCCTGCACGCAGGGTCTCCGTGCGGCAAATTACATGTTGATGTGCCGCGCGACTCTGCCGACTGGCCCCTCGCCGGCTTTATCTGGATGATCGATGACTTTCGGCCAGACAATGGTGCGACTCGCCTCGTGCCTGGATCGCACGAGGGTCCGAGCGCACCTGAAGACTCGATTTCCGATCTGCGCGCCGACTATGACGGTCAAATGCTGGCGTGTGGTTCCCGCGGTTCACTTCTAATCTTCAATGGGTCCGTCTGGCACGGACACTCCGCGAACACCTCCGACAAACCGCGCCGATCGATTCAAGGCGCGTTCATTCCGCGCGCAGGCAAGTCAGCCGACGATTTCGCAGCTCGCATGAAACCACAGACACGTGCGCGGCTTACCCCGCTCGCGCAATACCTGCTCTCCTGCTAATCGCTGACGCTCGACTTTGCTGCAAAAGTCGGCAAAGCCGACGAATGAAAGTAGCCCAGCGCTTCAGCGCTGGGAAACCAACCCATGATATGACCGAGTCCGCGAAGCGGACGACTGAAAGAACGGTGTCATTGCTGGCGTGTTTCAGCCGTCCGCTTCGCGGACTGAGGAAATCCGCCTCGGTCCGTCCCAGCGCTAAAGCACTGGGCTACTCTCACTCAGTCCGCTTCGCGGACGCGGAAAATCGACTTTTGCAGCAAAGCCCTGACACTCGCTCCCGCGATCCTCTTTTCCGCAAGTCTGCTGGTCTGATACCGTTCTGCGAATAGAACCATCTTCCGGAGAGTCTATGAAGTTCACATTTCTAATCGCGCTGGCGGCCGCATTTCTCCCGGTTTCTCTCCGCGCGCAGCCCGCAAATACATCGGTCTGTCTGCGGGAGACGCCACCCGGAGTCTTGCTGAATATTTGCCAGCATGCGCGCGGCATGGTGACGATGCCGCAGCCTACGCTTTACCTGCGCGTCTACGCCGACGGGCGCGGCGAGTATGAAACGAGCAATTCCAGGGACGTCCTGGTTATAAAAGAATTCAGGATTAACGAAGAAGACATGAGCGAGATCGCGAAACTGTGCGCGGCAGAGGGTGTGCAAAAAGCGCTCGAGAAATATCCCGCTTACAATCACGGTATCGATTCGTCGCGAGAGATAACCGTAGATATCTACGCGGAAGCCGGTCGCAAAAAAATAAGCCTCACGAACTTCTTCGCTGCCGACCGCGAGAACAAATCCCATTATCCCGCGTCGCTGATTTCTTTGATGGAGAAGGTGGAAGAACTATGGACGCGGGCGCACGGAATGGTCACCGAGCCTCAGAGCATCACTTTTTGTACGCTGATGTCTGATCGCGAATATCTCACCGGCAAACGCGTGCGGATTTGGGCCGACTTGGAGTTGGGGATTGAGCAAGTCCCTTATCTATATGACCCGGCGTGTGACCGGCCGGAAGTGGGCCAGGCGCGAACAAAAGAACACATCGGCTTCAGCTTGGACGAGAAGAGACTCGGAAAGGGCGTGAGCGTGAGGGAGATACTCCAGAAGAAGGGATTCGAGACTTACCCACGGGTCAGGGTTTTGATCGAGGGCGTTCTGAGCAAAGAGTCAGAGCGCGAGAGCCACGATTATCCTTACCGCTTCATCATCGACCGTTTCTTAAGTGTGGACAAGATCGTGTTGCCGTACGTTGGCGAGTTGCAGGAAGGCTGGACCTACTCGGACACCGTCGACCATGTAAAAGGCAAGCCATTCAAACTCAGCTCGCCCTTGAAACCGATGATCCATCACGCGCAACTGATCGAATGGACCAACGAAGATAAGTTTCCGTCATTGAGACGCAGTGGGCGCAAATACTTCACCTTCCGGGTCATATCGAAAGAAACGCGGCAGATGGAGAGATACCGTTGGAACGATGTCTATACGTGCGAGCTAATTGAAATCACTGAGGGCTGAATAAAATGTCGGGCGGCAGAGCGATCCAGCGATTGAACGAGTGCGCGTCAGAGGCCGTTAATGGGCAATGACATGCTTAGCTCCGTGTAAACCCGCGTCGCGACAGCGCCGCAAGCGCGCAATTCAATAGCCATGGCCGTGAGGCCGTGGATCAATGTGCGCGGTAAATCGAGGCCCGCAGGGCCGGCATTAATAAGAAAGACGTGCGTGAATAATGTCGCACCTTCGGCGCTCGAGGATGTCCGTCAACCGTGACCACGGTCTAACGACCGTGGCTATTTAATAACGGTCCTGCGGACCTGAGCCCAGCGCTGATTACCAGACACTTTTGACGGTTAAGATCAATTCAGACGGCAAGCCATAGCAGCATCCGCTCCGCGGTCACTCAATCTTAAGCTGCTCGATGATTCGAGCTTTGGTGGTCGGGGCCGTAGTAAGGACCAGTTTCTGACCGCGCACTTGTTGCGCGCCCTTGTCTACGGCGCCGGGAGGTCCTGGGGCGGTGAGGTTGTTCGGTTCAACCTTACTCTGCAATTGGCCGAGCGTCCTGGGATCTTCGATCGTGGCATCAATCAGGAGCTTCGCGCCGCCGGCGGCGATCACGAATTCCCTATCACGCTTTTCGATCTTGTCATCGGCGTGCAGCAACAAAGTAAATGTCGCCGGACTCGCCGTCTCGACCGTATCGGTAACGACGAAGCCGCTTCCGGGCTGATAAACGAACTCGCGCACAAACTGCTTGAGCCCTAATTCAGGAAGATAGGCCGCGGTCGCGTCGCCGCGCACAATGACCTGGTTCGACTCGACCTTGACTTCAGCGATGCGAATGCGGTTCATCAACTCATAAGGCATTTCGGCAAACACGTCGTGGCCGGCGCCTTCTTTGCCTTGACCCTGTCCGTTCACCAAAAGCGTGTTGTGATGCGTCGTCAGCGGTACGCCCGCATAACCACTGTCGCCGGTCAGGTATTGGCCGCGCGCGAAAATGATGAAGCTGTTCGCATCCGGATGCGCATGGCCCGAAGACAAACGCCAGTCGGGAAATTGTTTGAGCAGAGGTTCAGCGTGATGACCTTCAGGCGGTCCGCACTTGAAGGCAAACGCGGTCGCCTCTTTCGACCAATTACTGCGCCAATAAAACACTTCGTGATCCGGGAAGTAGTGCCACGCCTGCTGTTTCTCGATCGGCACTGATTTCAGCTTCGCGTCGTACCACACGAGCGACCAGAAATCTTCGGCATTCGTGTGACCGAAACCTTTCAGCCACTCGGCCACGCCTTGCGCTTCGCCGCTTTGAAATCTTTGCGCCACCCGGTAGAGCAGGTTGTAGTTGGTATTGAAATGTCCCTGCGGGTGGGTGCGCGGATATTCGTCCCCCTTGTGCGCGCGCGTCAGCGGGCCTTCGAATACGTCGCCAAAATCAAAGATGTAGTCACCGCTCGGCAACATTGAGTGCGCGACGTATTCATGCATCAGCCGAAACCCGGGACGATCGTAGAGATCTTCACCGGTCGCATGTGCCTGAGCATCAAGATAGTGAACCAACCACGGGGTCGAGAAAATCCAATACTCGAAGCCTTCGTAGTAGTAGCCGTCCTGCGAATAGGTTGCCAGCGTCCGATCGAAAATCGCGCGCGCGAGCTTCGCCCACTCCGGCGCCTCGGGCGTTTCGTCGTAGAGGGCATAAGCCGCGACGCCCAAACCCGCGATCGGAATGAAGGTGTGATTCTGGCTGTAGGCGTACGTCTTTCCGGACTTCGGCTTGAAATAATCAGCGAGCAGACGGGCCTGCTTGATCAGCTTCTCGCGATAACGAGTCCGTTCTGCGTCGGTCAGATCGTGATACAGCAGATCGTAAGCCCAGCCCATTCCATACAACAGATGGCCCGCGGCCAGGTCGACATTCGGCTTGTTGCTGGCGTAACCCCAGATGTCGTAGCTCACCGCCGCGTCCATGTATTTGCGCGCGGCGTTCAGATATCTTTTGTCGCCTTCGATCTTGTAGATGAACGCGGCTTCGGCAATCGCGATGGCGACGTCGTTTTGTTGGCGGCGGGCTTCGGCAGGCGGCGGTGGCGGATCAGCCGCGAGGGCGCGCACGTGACTCAGCGTCTGTTGCCACAATTCCTTATGCGTCGTTCGTGATCGTTCCCGCAATTCCGCGAGCTCTTTGTCGGTTACATAGACGCGTGGATGCACTCCCATCAACTCAGGCCGCAGCGCAGACTTTCGCGTCCGCATCAATTCCATGAGCGGATGCTCGCCTTTGAGTTTGTTGCTGGCGGTGCGCTCCTGTTGTAGCTCACGCGCATCCTGAGCGTGAGTCTGAAATTGTGAGAGAGAGGAAGTCAGCAGGAAAATCGCCAGTAGAATTCTGTGCGCAGAGACCGGCGTCCGCGCAGCGGACGAATTGAATAGCCGGTGGCAACACCACCGGATCAGGCATGAAATTGATTTTGCGACCCCGAGAGGGTCGAATTCACATCTCATCTATTCGCCCCTTTCAGGGTCGGCCACGTCCGTCGGGCCGTGAACCCGTGGGCGATGCCCGCGGCTATGCAAATCAATCGCGTCGCGATTAACGCTCTCGACAGGCCCGTCATTACGAATCGACGCCGACTCACAACAAAGGAGCGAGGTGCGACACAATCCTCGAAGCACCTCGCTCCTCGCGTTACCAGCAGGGAGATCGTTAGAACGTCAAACGCAAACCAAACTGCATCCTGCGCATCGCGCCGGCCGAGCTAATCACACCAAACGTGGTGGAGGTCGCGACGTTAGCAGGAACGGAAGCATTTGGCTGTCCGAGGTTCACGTGGTTAAAGGCATTCGTGGCCTCAGCTCGAAAACGCAGCCCGACGCGTTCGGTCAAATGAAAGTCGCGAGAGAGTCCCAGATCGACTGTCCAATACCCTGGCCCATACAGGAAGTTGCGCGGCGAGGTACCATCAGTGGCCAAGCCGGTCACCACCGGGTTCTGCGCAAAGGCGGCCGTATTGAACCATCGCGCTGCCGTCGGATTGTCGAGGTGGGGATCCCCGATCAACTGGGCCCGGTCAGCGGTGTTGCCATCGAGATTGGCATCAACGTTGCCGTTGGTGACCGTAAACGGAAGTCCGCTGCGAATCTTGACGATGGGCGAGAGACTCCAGCCGTTGAAGACATGACGCAGGACGGCGTTACTGTCCTTGCTAAAGTAATCGGGTTTATAGGTCATGCTCATGCTAAAGACATGACGCTGATCAGTGTCGCCGGCGCCATAATCTTCATAAAGCTTCCTGAAGTTCTGCGCCCCGCCCTGAGTCGTACTGTTGTAGAGCTGAACACTGCTATTGGTTTTGCTCAACGTGTAGAAAGCGTTAAAGGTCACATGGTGGCTCATGCGCATGGCGCTGGTGATCTGCAGGCCATGGTATGAAGCGTCCTGATCCGAATCCAACTCGAGCACCGCGCCAAACAATGGGTTGGGCCGGCGGGCAAGAATGTTCGCGCCCGCAGTAGTGGCGGTGGGCGTGAGCACCGGGTAGTTGACGTCACGCGCAAAGGGCAGGTTGTGGGCTTCCGTATCAACATAGGCCGCGCCCACGACCAGCGATCGAGTCAACTGACGCTGCACGCCGATGTTCATCTGAAACGTGAACGGCCATTCGAAGTCCGCGGCCACGGGGAAGAGGCCTCCACCGGTAGTAAATGTGCCCTTGTACGGAAAGGGATTCCCCCCAACGAAAGCGTTATAGGGATTGATGAGCGTAGCACCCAGCGGCACGCCCGCAGCGTTTGTCTTTTGATTGATGTTGGTAAACGTCAGCCTCGTCGAGAACGGCTGGAAGTTCGTCATGGTGTTCCACTCGTTGCCTGAGATGCTGCCGTAAAAGAGTCCGGCCGCCCCACGGATCGAGGTCTTCCCATCACCCGCTACGTCCCACGCAAAACCGATGCGCGGCGAAAAATGAGTGTAGCTCGTCGGGATGCCGGCACGCTCCACACCCGGATCTCCGAAGAACAAAGCTCCCACCGGCGCCGTCGGAATAACCACGGACTTCTGGCCGGGTTCATAATTGACAACCCGGTTCAGAGGATCCGTAGGCGCCGTCTGCACATCCCAACGGAGACCGAGATTGAGGGTCACCCGAGGATGGGCCTTAAAATCATCCTGGGCGAACAGCGCCGTGTACCATGTGTTGGTGTAGCCCGTCACCGGGGCGTCCTGCGAGACCGCGCTTGGAATACCGATCAGAAAATCGGCGAACGCGTTACCAGCCGCAGCCGTCACACCGCCACCGGCCACCCTGGCAGTTGAATTAGCATTGAAGGTAAAGACTCCATAGTTGTTGAGCAGGGTCTGCTGGATGTCCTTGTTGAGCGAGATCTCTCCGCCCAACTTGAGCGAGTGTTTGCCCTTGATCCAACTGAAAACGTCGCGGCCCGAATAAAAATTAGTGCCGGCTGTCGGTCCGCCGATTTGTTGTCCCAGAGTGAAGTATCCCGTGACGGTGATCTGCGGCAAATTCGGCGTGCCCTGAATCGTAAATTGTGACCCAAGATCGGTAAGCGAGGTTGCCGGCGAGTTGATACGTCCACCGAAATTCCGTGAGAACGTCAGCCACGCCTGATTGATCTTGTCTGAGGCGAGGATCCAAACATCGCTGACATTGACGCTATGCTGCCGCCAGGTGGAATCCTGGAAACTCCAGGGTAAGTTTCCGCTGCCTCCCCTGGTTCTGCTCGTGCCTCCGGTATTGAAGTAACTTACGTTCAAGCGGTGCGCGTCGTTGAGCTGATAGTCCACTTTTCCCAGATACTCGTCGAAGTTATATGGGGTCGCGATATTGCCCTGCCATCCCGCGTTGCCATTCGAAAGCGTAATGTTGGACGCCGGAATGAAGTCATTGATGATCTTCAACGCCACCGCGTCCTGACGGTTCGGACAGATCACATTCGTGACGCCGTTGCAGACGAAAGGTGCGTTAGTCGCAGGATCGGTGGGCTTGGTGGCGGAAGCCGTAAAGTTGCCGATGCGTTCCAGGGCGGTGGGAACGCGCGCGCCGCTCAGGAATGTGCTCGTTGCCTGGCGCAGTCCCGAGTAGGAGGCGAAGAAAAAGGCTTTGTCCTTCTTGATCGGTCCGCCGATCGTCCCGCCAAACTGATTGCGATGAAAAGGCGCCCTGGCCAGAGTCGATCCCCAGTCATTCGCGTTGAAAACTGTGTTGCGAAGAAATTCAAACGCCGATCCGTGAAACTGGTTGGTGCCGGATTTGGTGACCACGTTGATGACGCCGCTGGCATAACGGCCATACTCTGCGTTGTAACTGTTGGTCTGAACCTTGAATTCCTGAATCGCATCCGGATTGGGCAAAATGTTACCGGTGTTGCGCAGGTTCGTCATGTTGATGCCGCCGTCAAGATAGTAATTCACTGAGCCGGTGCCGCCGTCAGTGCCGCCATTGATCAGCGTTCGTTGTTCCGGGTAACCGAGGATGAACGTGCTGGTACCGGTCGATGCGGTGGCTACGCCGTTGTTGTTTGACTGCACGCCGGGCGTGAGGTCGAGCAGGGTGTAGACGTTCCGCTCAACCAGCGGCAGACTTGAAATTTCCGCTGATTGGATGGTCCGAGCGATCTCAGAGGTGCTGGTGTTCACCGCCGGTGTCGCCATCTCAGAAATCGTCACCGTCTCGCTGACCTGGCCAACGCTCAACGCTACATCGACGCGCGAGGTTTCGTTTATCTGAAGGACGACGTCGTTGAGTAGAGCCTTCTTGAAACCCGTGTACGAGACTTCGACTGTATACTTGCCGATTGGCAGGAACTCGATTCGATAATCCCCTTCATCGTTCGTAGTGACCGTTCGCGAAAGACCCGTATCGGTGCCACGCGCAGTCACCTGCGCGCCCGGGACCTTTGACCCGCTCGGATCTGTGACTGTGCCGACCATTGTCGCCGTCGTTACTTGCGCCGACACGGCCAGGGGAATCGAGAGCAGCAAGGCGATCACCGCAAATGGGATCAATCGCACACGAAAAGTTATTCCTGTAAGCATTCCACTACCTCCAAAATCAGCATTCAAAGATTCAAGCAACTGTGCCGTTGCTCCCTGCATGTTTACCCCTTGCTCTTCGTCCTGACTTCAAGCCACGCGCGGCGCTGCAAAGGTAGGCGCAGCGATGAGGGCTGCGGCGCCCCGCAAGCGTGAATGGTCCATGGTGGATGATATGCGCAACGGCGTGCGCCCGCCCTTTTCCGTCAGCGCTCGCTGCGCTAACGCCGAGGTGACCGGACCCTGGATTAAGTCCCACGCCGTGGTAATTTCCCCGTCGAGATAAATGCATTCCGGATTAATGACATTAACAATGGTGCCGAGTCCGAGTCCGAGAAAGTGCGCGGTCGCATCGATCGCGGCCCTGGCTTTTTGGTCTCCGCCGCGGGCCCGGGAAATCAGATCGAGGACCGTGAACGAACCGTGCTTTGCGTGCCGGAGCTTATTTGGACTGAGCTTGGACAAATGCCAGCCAAAGTATCTCGAGATGGTCGCCAGATTCGATATGTAAGCCTCCCAGCAGCCCGATGCTCCGCACATGCATTGCGGTCCTTCGATGTTCAGAGGGACGTGCGCGAATTCGCCGGCGATGTAATCGCTGCCACGCAGCAGTTCACCATTGACGACCACGCCGACGCCCACGCCGTCAGCTACACCCACGTAAACGAAATTTTGCGGGCGCATCGATTCGCCGCGTTCGAGCCACAACAACGCCAGGGTGCAAGCGCGGCCCGAGTTTTCGATCTCGACCGGCAAACCCGTCGCCGTCGCCAGCGGATTACGCAACTCGACGTCCCGCCAACCAAGGGCCGGCGCGTTAAGAATTCGGCCAGTGCGCTGATCGACCATGCCCGGCACGGCGACCCCGACTCCTTCAACTGCCTGCGTAGTTCCCGTTGTTTTTAACAACCGCCGGATGCGCGTCCCGAGATCACGTATCAGTTCCGGAATGGAGAATTTGGTGTCGCAGGTTTCGAGAGCGACCTGACGGCCAGAGAAATCGCACACCATGAGGTAGGTCTTACTGAAGCGGATATCGACCGCAACCACCAACCGGTCATGCGATTTGATATGCAGCAGCGTCGGCTTTCGCCCAAACGCCGCTTCGCCCGTCGCCCCCTCATAAATCAGATCTTGATCGAGCAGTTCCTGGACCAGCACACCCGCCACCCCGCGGGTTACTCTCATGCGCCGCGCCAGTTCCGCCCGCGAAATGGGCTGGTGCTCGTGAATCACATTCAGCGCAATCCGGCGATTGATGTCTCGCGAAGTCGAGCGAGTAGCGACGCGGAAATCTCTGGTGTTTATCTTGCGCATAAAAGCGACTTTGTACAGAGTGCGAACAATATTCCCCGAGCGCCGTTACTGTCAAGCTTTTTTTAACGGACGAGGGTGCTTTTTTCTTGGACGAAAACGGTAGGGCCGTTACGGATAGCTCAGACCGTAACCATACGGGAACAACGGGTCGTAGTTCGAATCGCCTGAATTGATTGGGATCTGTTCCATCGTCCGCGGCCAACTGCAGGAGAGTTTTCCGGTGGGTTTGTAGTCGCCGAACAGCACGTCGGTTACTCCCCTTCCCTCTGTTCCGGGCAGCCACGCGGCGACGAAGGCGTGGCATTGGGCCAGCGCGTCGTTGACCATGAGTGGGCGACCTGAGAGCAATACCACAACGATTGGGATGCCGGCACTCTTCAGGTTGCTGATCACTCCCACGTCCTCTGGTGATAATGAGAGATATTCTCGATCACCACGGCCTTCGGCGTACGGAGTCTCACCGATGACCGCGATTGCGATGGTCGCGCCGCTCGCTCCCGCACCATCGGCCGAGAAGGTGACGCTGGTCCCAGGCGAGACCGCTTTTTTGATCGCGCTGAGAATTGTCGTTCCGCCTGAGGTTACCGGGCCACTCCGGCCTTGCCAGTCGATGGTCCACCCGCCGCATTGATTGCCAATGTCGTCGGCGCTCTTACCGGCCACGTGGATGCGAGCGAGTTTCTTTGATAGCGGCAGTGTCTGCCGTTCGTTCTTCAAGAGTATCAGCGACTGGCGCACACATTCACGGGCCACTGCGCGATGGTTCGTTGAGCCGAAGGTTCGATGCAATCCGCGATCGGCAAGTGGAGAACGGTTCTGGTTCATCAAACCCATCGCGAACTTAACGCGCAGGATCCTGGTGACCGCATCGTCGATGCGCGATATCGGCACCCGGCCTTCATTTACCAACTCGGTCAGAAGCGCTATGAACCGCTGATAACTATTGGGCTCCATAGCCATGTCCATGCCCGCATTGATTGAGCTCTCAATCGATTTCTTGAAGTCGGGATCGATTTGCGCGATGGCGTTGTAATCGGAGATCAAGAAACCTTCGAAGCCCATTTCCTGTTTGAGAATTTCGGTCAACAGCCTTTTGCTCGCAGAAGACTTTCGGCCGTTCCAACTGCTGTACGAGACCATGATCGATCCGACACCGGCGGCAATCGCGCTGCGGTAGCCGGGTAAATGAATGCGACGCAACTCGGCTTCGCTCACACGCGTATCACCCTGATCCAGCAAGCGTTTTTGCGCGCGATTCATTTGACCGGTACCCATCAAGGTGCCGCCGTCGCCCACGAAATGTTTGGCGCATGCCAGCACGGCCAAATGATTATTCAGATCGCGCTGCTGCAAACCTCTGATCGCCGCCGCGCCAAGGCTCTCGGCCAGCTCAGGGGTTTCGCCGAAGCCCTCGTACGTTCGTCCCCATCTCTCGTCGCGCGGGACGGCGATGCAGGGAGCAAAGGCCCAGTTGAATCCGGTGGCGCGGACTTCTTCCGCGGTCACCTGCGCCGCCTTTTCCACCAGAGCCGGATTGCGCGTGCATCCCAGACCGATGTTGTGAGGGAACACGACGGCATTCAAAACGTTATTGTGACCGTGGACCGCATCGACGCCGAAGAGAATTGGAATCGCGAGCCGGGTTTTCAAAGCTTGCCGTTGAAAACCGTCGTACAGATCAGTCCACGCCTCGAGACTGTTTCCGCCTTTTGGATCTGAGCTGCCGCCGCAAAGCAGCGAGCCAAGAGAGTATTTTTCAATGTCGCCTTCGCGCATCGAGTTCTGCTCTCCTTGAGTCATCTGTCCGATCTTTTCAGCCAGCGTCATCCGCGCGAGCAGCCGGCGAGCGGCTTGATCGTAAAAAGAAAACGGACGAGTACTCAGTTTCGCCCACGACAGTTGCTTGAGTGATGTGGCGACCGCTATGGCTCCGCTCGTCATGGCTGCGGACCTGATGAAAGAACGGCGATTGGTTTTCTTCTTCATGTCTAGAGGTGCGGTTGATCCATCCACTTACGCGATGGTACTGACCCGTGGTTGCTAGCGGACGCCCCATTCCCACATGCCGTAGAGGATTTTGTTATCCAAACGATGACCCGATTGTCTGAGCAGCAGCACGATTTGGCCGCGATGATGCGATTCGTGAGAAATCATGTAGCCGGTAAAGGCGGCAGCATGAGGCTTGAAACCCTTTACCCGGCCATCCGCCTCGAGGCTCTTGTTCAGCAGCTTTCCAATCGCCCGACCGGATCCAACCAGAGCTTTGCGAAGTAGATCCTTCTTGCGGGTTTCCGTCTTCTCGATTTTTTTCAGATTATTCAGCAGGTCGGGAGCGGCGGCCTGCAGCCACATCAGTCGCACATTATGCAGATGCGCAAACAGCTCGCCCACCGTCCGCCCCTTCGCCGGCGACACGTCGGCGAGGTTTTCCGTGGCTATTGCATCGAGTATGTACAAATTGATGCGATTATGAATTTCCCACGTTTCTACCACCTGGTTTGTGATCATGTCTGGTCACCTGTTTGAGCGGCACGATTATAGAAACGATTGCCGGTTCGTCAACCTGGGTATCAGAAACCCGACGTTAGGGAGGGTGCAGGTGGAGGTCCTGGTCTCTGGTTTCTAGATTCTAGTCTGGCACCCTCCCTGACGGTCGGGTTTCCGGATTTGCAGATTTCCGAGAGGACATAAAAAGACCTACCGCTGACGCTAATCAGCGGTAGGTCCAATTAGAAAACGCTCGCAGTTAAGCTTTAACTTCGAGCAGAGTCTTCAGCACGCGGGCCCGTGATGGATGGCGCAGCTTGCGCAGGGCCTTGACTTCAATTTGGCGGATACGCTCACGCGTGACGTTGAAGTCCTCGCCAACTTCTTCCAGCGTCCGCTCGCGTCCATCCGCATCCAGACCGAAGCGCAAGCGAATTACCTTCTCTTCGCGCGGGCTGAGCGTTTGCAGCACGTCACCGGCGACGTCGCGGGCGTTTGAACTGATCACGCGTTCAGCCGGACTCACCGTGGACTGATCCTCGATGAAATCTCCGACCTGCGCTTCGCCGGCTTCGCCAATTGGCGCTTCGAGCGAAATCGGATGCTGGATCAGGTTCAGCGCTTTGCTGACTTTGTCGGCCGTGCTCTGCATTCGTTTGGCAATCTCTTCGGTGCTTGGTTCGCGGCCGAGTTCGACCACCAGTTCGCGAGTGACTTTTTTGACCTTATTGATCACTTCAACCATATGAACCGGCACGCGAATAGTCCGCGATTGATCGGCAATCGCGCGGGTAATCGCCTGGCGAATCCACCACGTCGCATAGGTCGAAAACTTATACCCGCGACGCCAGTCAAATTTCTCGACGCCCTTCATCAGGCCGAGGTTTCCCTCTTGAATTAAATCGAGAAACTGCAAACCGCGATTCTGATATTTCTTGGCGATCGAGACGACCAGTCGCAGGTTGGCTTCGGTCAGTTCATGCTTGGCCTGCGCCGCCTGTGCTTCCCCGGCCGAGATCATCTGCCAGGAACGTTTGATCTCGACGGCCGAGAAGTGATGAAGCGTTTCAATCTCTTTCAAGCGTCGCTTCGCGGCACTAATCTGTTTTTTCAGTTGCTCGGCCTCGGCGGCCTTAACTCGCGGCGCACTCGCGCGCTCGCTACACCGCTGGATTTCGCGCTCATGCAGACGCACTTCTTTATGGACGGCTTCGATGGCGTTAATTAAACGCTGGCGAACTTCTTCCTTCAGACGCAGACCGCGGATCTCTTTGGCAATTTCCAGACGCGTGCCGGCGAGCTTTCGCCGCAGACGCAACAGTTTCCTGGATGCCTTGCCGCGCGTCCGTTTCTGCTCGTCCTGAAAATTCGTCAGTTCTTTGAGCGCTCGGCGGAATAACTTGCGAATATTCTCAATGCCTTCAAGCGTCCAGGCCAGGTATTCCGGCGCCTTGTCGTCGAGTTCCTGCTCCTCGGCGTCCATTTGATCCGAGAAACTCACGACGTCACGAATCGGCAGCGCGCCAGCCTGCAATTCCTGGCTGATCTTCAAAAGTTCTTCGATGGCGATCGGCGAACGCGTGATTCCCTTCTGGGCGCGTTGCAGTCCCCATTCGATCCGCTTCGCAATGGCCACTTCCTGCTCTTTATTAAGGAGCGGAACGCGCCCCATCTCGCGCATGTAGAGACGGACGGGATCGGCAGCTTTATCCGATTCGCCGGCCGACAGATCGAGTTCGTGGTCATCGCCCAGTTCTTCGTCATTATCAGAAGAGGTTTCGGTAACAGTTTCAATTAAGGACTCTTCGGTCTCGGAGCCGGAAGCGAGCTGCTCCAGCACCTGATCGAGATTCTCGGGCGCAACAGAATCTACCAAAACTCCTTCGTCCACTTGTTCAAATGTCGATACTAAAGCCATGTTTCTGATTCCAGTCTGTAATTGTTCCATGATCGCAAATTGATTCAAACGCTTTCTTTCACGATTTGTTTCGTGCTAGCCACTAACACCAGGATGTTTATGTAAATAACCACGAGGTAGGCGATACCTTTGATTCAATCCTGACCAATAAGGTTGCGTAAAAAGGCGCGAGGATAACACGATTTGCCTCCAAACCCAACTACCGTGGGTTACAAACTCTAATTCCTTAACAATCTCCAGCCTGATCGAATACTCTTCGTCTTGCCAATGTGCTTTCGGCAAACGCGGTGCCAACAAGCGCAGTTACGCGTCTTCCGGCGACGGCCGGCGCGAGAGAATCTCTTGTAAATAGCCCGAATTTGAGGAGGATTGGACTCGGCCCCCGCCCGTGTTCCGGCGATGAAAGGTCACGTTGATTCCGCCGCGACGGCGGCGAACCGTGTCAGTTTTCGGCATCGCCGGACATTTTGGCATGACAGGCTTGCATGCCAGCTTGCAAGACTCATCGGCTGGGGGTCGGTCACCAAAGCAAAGGCGTCTACTGTTCGTCAGTGACCCGTATGAAATCGGCCGCGGAATCGATCGCTCCTAACGGCTCGGTCGTTTCGATGACAGAACCAATCGGCGGGTGAAATGCTTCGGCGTCCATCGTCGCGCACGCCGGCGGGACCTGAGTCATGACCGGCACCGGCTCGATGAAGGACGCAGGCGGTGGCGGTTGGCGGGAGACGTGAATGTCGCGATCTTCATATTTAAGGCCGTGCGGGAACTCCTTGCGCACCTTCTCGGCAATTTCGCCGAGATCGATGAAACAGTCGGCCACGTCAATTAACTTGGGCGCCGTATTTGATCTGAAGCCAACAATTTCGACGCGACAGCCTTTGTAGGCCACGGCATTGACCGCGTAGACAAAGTCCTCGTCGCCCGAGACCAGCACGGCGGTGTCGTAACGCCCAGCGAGCGACAACATGTCGACGGCAATTTCGACATCGAGGTTCGCTTTACGGGTGCCGTCATAAAAGGTCTTCAGTTCCTTCTGCACGACGCGAAAACCGTTACGCCTCATCCACAGAAGAAATCCCTGTTGGCGTTCCGCGCCCGCGTCGACACCGGTGTAAAAGAAAGCCCGAAACAAGCGGCCATCGCCGAGCAGCACGCGCAGAAGCTTGTTGTAATCAATGTCGATATTGTGAAATCGGGCGGCATGAAACAGGTTATTTCCATCAATAAAGATTGCCACCTTTCCGCGATGGCCGAATTGCAACGAAATATTGTTACTTGAATCGAAGTGGTTCACGATAGATAGCTCCAATAAGTTAGTTAGCTCCAATAAGGTTTTGAATAGGTGGGGATAGGATGCGCCGGGATACGTTTCGGGTCAAGCTCAACAGCAAAAAATGACGCAGCGGGCGCGGTGGATCGTATAATCGCTACGGAGAACGAACCCTTGCCGGAATTAGATGAATCATGGTTAGTCCCGGACGCCGCCGCTGAACCGCCGCTCCGGAAATTCGCGCCGGACGAAATGCTTACGTGCGCCGCTTGTCTGCGCGCCAATGCGCCTACGCGCGCACAGTGCATGTATTGCGGGGCGGCGCTCAATGAGGCCGCAGCTGCTTCGGAAGTTGAAACGGCCTCCGCCGAAGATGCCAACGAACCGCAATTCTATGTCGTCGTTTGGGCAAGCGAGGGCCAGCCGATCGACGACTCTGCGGCCGGCCAATTAGCGACCAGGTTCAATTTAAAATCCGAAGAGTTGCGCGCCGCGCTCATTAGCGGTGGCCCGCTGCCTTTGGCTGCGACGCGGTCGCCAGACAGCGCCGCGCAAACCATTTCGGAATTGAGCGGTATCGCCGTTGCAACCGCCGTGGTACCCGCGACCGTTTCAAAGAACGAGTTTGTTCCCGTAAGTATTCGCGCGCTGCAATTCGCAGGCGAAAGCGTCACGGCAATATCGAAAATCGGCAGACAACCAATGGCAACTCAGTTGAGTGATATTCAATTGATTGTTACCGGCCGCTTGCTGGTGCATCGCGTGGAGGTCGACGAGCGCCGCTCTCGCAGTGCGGTGAAATCTTTGGATCGCCGCGAACTTAGCGAAGATCAGTCCGTGCTCGACATCTATCTGCGCGCGGCAGACGCTCCCTGGCGAATCATCGTCAACGATTTTGATTTCTCATGTCTCGGCGAACGGAAAAGTCTGACGGCCTTTGACAATGCCAAAGCGCTCATTGAGTTGCTGAAAGAGCGCACGCCGACCGACGTTAACGAGTCTTACGCGCGAGTCAGGCCGGTGCTCAACGCGGTCTGGCCCCTGGAAAATACGGCGAGCCAAAGTCGCTCGCGCCGGCCACGGGCGGGGCGTCATGATTTCTCGACGGTCACGGCCAGTGACAACGAATCGCAATTCAACAATTACTCGAGACTTGTTTGGTATGTGAAGCGTGATCACCAGCAGCCCGGCGGTGACAGCGGGTCAGTGTAGAATTGCCGTTCGATGAAAAAGTCACCGCGCCGCTCAGCTCCCG
>Ga0207511_100133_pt1 | contig 17669 bp, 12 predicted proteins | sample NitcycUWRSCHO22C_FD_188265 | JGI IMG/M metagenome (GOLD analysis project Ga0207511, IMG submission 188265) | Soil microbial communities from Arlington Agricultural Research Station in Wisconsin, USA - Nitrogen cycling UWRJ-SCHO22-C (SPAdes) | ecosystem: Environmental > Terrestrial > Soil >... | reverse complement strand
CAGGCGCAGGGCCGACGGATCGGGCGGCGGCTCGACCGCCGGGGCTTCACCGCCAACCTTGACCACACCCTGCTCGACCAACTCGAACAACAATGCGTACGCATGAAACAGCGACGTGTGCATGTTGTAGCAAATCTCGGCAGCCGTCAGACCTTTCTCGATGTGATACAAAATCTCGCGCGTCTCTTTGCTGCTCTCGGCCAACGATTGCGTCCAGCCCGGCACCAGATCAAAAAACGCTCGATCGGAAGGAATAACCCGGCGATAGCGGGCCCATTCATCGATGCGATAAATGCCATCCATGATCACGTTGGTCGCATCGACGTTGATCCGGATCTGGTCAGCCGGCAGCGGTTCGCCGTCGAAGAATTCAAAGTCAGCTTCTTCCCAGATGAACAGATCGTAAATGATTTCGAGCGTGCGCGTGCGCAGCACGTACATGATGTCAGCCTGGCTGACAAAGCCGCGCGCGGACAGCACATTGCCGAGCCGGTCGCCGGACTCGCGGTGCGTTTCCATCGCCTCGCGCAGCTGCTGCTCGGTAATCTTTCCGTAATGCAGCAGCACCTGTCCGATGAATTCTTTCGGATCGTTGGAAGCCGATCCCGCTATCGCTCCATTTTCAAAAAAGATTTGTTTGACGATGCCGGCCCGCGCGAACTTGAGCGTACCTGTCTTTCGGCCTGCCGCGAGGAACTGCAGCAGGTCAGAGACAGCCATCGTCTTGAGAGTTCCGTGAATGCTCATCGGGCGGCGGAATATAGACAGTTCACTTTTGCGAGGTAGGTAACTGAGCGTGCCCAGACGCTGAACTGTGATCGTTGATTCCTGAGACAGATTACCTTTTCGGACGAGAGAGATTCAAGAGCGTGCCCTGAGTTTAGGAGAGAAGCTGTAAATAGAGGCTATCCCGGTGATGAATTTATCTTAAAGCGGCTTGAGCGCGCTGCGCGCCAGTTTCTTCTTCAAATCGACATAACCCTGATCGCCGGCGACGAGTTTGCCCAGCACCTTGCGGATGCCGCGATGCCCGCGCGCAAATTCGATCATCCGATCGGTGAACGGCGCTCCCCAGAAATTGCCGTAGAAGCGTCGCCGCATTTCAGAAGCGCGCTTCAGCTCAGCCCCGAAGTCTGCACGCCAGAGTCGTTCGTATTCGCGCGGTGTTCCTTTTAGGAAGGCATCGGCAAACAATTCTGCGGAACGCAGCGCATAGTAAATGCCTTCGCCGGTAACCGGATCAGCAAAGCCTGCCGCGTCACCCAAAAGCGCCCATCCGTCGCCGCTGGCTTTGCGCGCGTCCCAGGTGCGCGGCGCCAGGCCCGGGATGCGGGCGGCATAGCGTTCGGCGTGTTGGCGCAAATTGTTCATTTGCGATGTCTCGCTTTGCGAGCCGCTCTTCTTCCACAGACGCATCTTGATCCGGTCGCTACCGCTCGCGGTTCTGACACTCTCGTAGTAGCTCACCATGAAATCCCACATGAGCTGATCGAGTGCTTCATGATCGAAAGCGTCCTGGGTGGTCGCAATCCCGAACGAGACATGATCGATTCGCGGAAAGGCCCACGCATAGCCCACCCACTTCGGCAGGAACGCGACGACCGTCGCCGCCTCGCCCGACTCCGGTAGCGGCGCGCGATATCCAAAGGCGACCTCCATCTCGGCCGGTGGCAGTGGCCCCGCGAGCTTTTTAGCAATCGCGCTGTTCGCTCCGTCAGCACCAACCAAATACTTACACGCGAATTCCTCACCGCTCTGAGTGCGAACTGTCCATCCCGTGTCAGAACCGCGAGCGGTAGCGACCGGATCGATTGACCCCTCAGATCGATACGCAGGACCATCCGCCTCTTGTATTTGTTTGAAGCCACGCGCGGAAACCTTTTCCGCAACCACCAACGCACCCGCATCTCTCGCCCGCTCGCGCAAAAAAGTATCAAACGCGATGCGTGAATAAACCGCGAACGGCTCGTCCAATTTCAAATGCAGATGTTTCCCGGAAGGCGAATACATGTCGAGTTCATCGATCGTTCTGCCCACCGCTTCGAGCAAATGCGGCCAGGCCTTCAAGGCCTTGGACGTCACACCGCCGCCACATGGCTTCGCCTCGCCCGGCGGACGGCCATCAAACAGCGCGACGCTCGCACCCGCGCGTGCCAGCCGTTCGGCCGCGAACGATCCGGCGGGACCGGCTCCGACGATAATTACATCGAAACTCTTCATGCGCCGGTTATCATAAACCGAGCCGTACCGCCGGCGGTAGCGAGTGATCGCAATTCGCAAACTGATCGTCTTTCTATCCGCACATATCTGCGCTACTCTGTGGTCCAAACTTCCCTCGGTGGTGATCCTATGGACCACACGAGTTCATTAGTATTCGCGGGGATTGCGCCGCATCCGCCAATCATGGTGCCTGAGGTTGGTCGCGATGCGATTGCCGAAGTGCGGGCTTCAATCGGTGGGATGGCCGAACTTACCCGGCGTTTGATCGAAAGCCAGGCTGAGACGGTCGTCATCATCTCACCGCACGCGCCGCTCGAGCGTGAGGCTTTCATCGCCTACGACGGCCCGCAACTCCATGGAGACTTTGCCAACTTTCGCGCGCCGGCCGCGACGGTGAACGCCGAAGTTGACGAGCAGTTGCTGGATGAGATCACCCGCGCCGCGGCCAATGAACACCTGATCGTGATGCGGATTCGCGGCGTCGATCTGGATCACGGCACGGCTGTACCGCTGTACTTTCTGCAACGGAACGGCTGGCACGGCCGGGTGATCGCGCTGGGCTACAACTTTCTTTCAAACGATGATCACTTGCGCTTTGGCAGATGCATTCGCACCGCGATGCAAAAACTCGGGCGGCGCGCCGCCTTCATTGCCAGTGGCGACTTGAGTCATCGTCTCAAACGCGGTGCACCGGCCGGCTATTATCCCCGGGCTCATCTGTTCGATGAAGAAGTGGTCGACGCCATCCGCAACTGCGCAACGCAGCGAATTGTCGAGATCGATCCGGAACTGCGGGGCGCCGCCGGCGAGTGCGGTTATCGCTCCATGCTCGTGGCTATCGGCGCGACGGAGAGCCTCGATGCAAATTGCGAGGTGATTAGCTACGAGGCGCCGTTCGGGGTCGGTTATCTCGTCGCGCAACTGACGAACTCAAGCGACGAAGCAATAAGCGGCGCGGCGGCGAACGAGTCAGCACCATCGCCGTCAGCCGATGGATCAAACACATCAGTTTCTCTCAACGTTGCGTCCACAATCCCGGCTTTAGCACGCCGTACCATAGAGACCTTTGTCAAGGCACGTCAGATTAATCATCCGCCATCCGATCTGCTCGACGTCTTCAAAGCACGCGCCGGCTGTTTCGTTTCGATCAAAACACTCGACGGCGATCTCCGTGGCTGCATAGGTACCGTCGAACCGGTGAAGAACACACTGGCTGAAGAAATCGTCTGGAACGCCGTGAGCGCCGCTACGCGCGACCCGCGTTTTGCGCCGGTCCGCGCTGATGAACTTAAACACCTCAAGTATTCAGTCGATGTGCTCAGCGAGCCCGAGCCGTGCGATATCGAAGATCTCGATCCGATGATCTATGGCGTCATCGTCGAGCATGAAAGCGGATACCCGCGCGGTCTGCTTTTGCCCGCGCTGCAAGGCGTCGAGACATCACAACAGCAAGTGGAGATTGCGGCGCGCAAGGCCGGGCTCGATCCGCACGGCAAGCTAAAACTGTTTCGTTTTCGGGCTGACAGGTATTCGGAATAATCTCTATGCGGAGCGCGGGCATCTCTGCCCGCAAAGCGTGCGCAGCACGCTCAAACTGTTCGCGCTGGTGCGCTCATGCGGCCAGGGATGGCCGCGCTCCAGCAAGGCGCTCGTGGCTTTCACAAGCACAAATTACTTCATCGCTTCCCAGCGGCAACTCGTCATCTTGTTTACGCGGCAGGCGTCATCGCAGCGTGCCCTGGTCGTCGTCTTGCCCAACGCAACTTCCTTCTGCTGATCGTTGATGCCCGTGCACGGGCGCGCCGGATGTGCCGGCGAATCGCGACAGACGACACCCTGATCGACATTCAACGTCGTCTTATTCAACCGCCAACGCTGGTTCGGTCCGTTGTTACACGATCGCAGAAAGATCGGCGCGAAGTTTCCGGTACCGTTGCGCATGATGTCGAGGCAGCGATTTGATCCGACATCGCGAATCTCCAGGTTCACTCCGAACTGATTCATCGACCATTTCTGGCTCACCTTTCCGGGCACACATTCGGTCTGCACCACGGCCGTCCGCTCCACCACCTTCTCGGTCGAAACTTCCAGACACAGATCGCTGTGCGCCGGTGAAATCGTGTAATTGCCCGAGCCGTCGCTCACGACATTGAACTTCTGGTTGTTGCTGACCTCGCTCTTGTCGCAATCGAATATCTGCAAAGGCGTCACCGCCGCGCACGAGTTGCTGGCAATCTCCAAACACCGGTGACTCGCTTCGCCCATGATGGTGTACATGCCGTCGGCGATGTTTCCCGGTGTCACAATTGACGATGCGCTAGTTCGATTGTGATCGTAGGCTCTCGTCGTCGACGACAAAATCGTGACGCCCAACGCCAACAATACCGTTGGTAGGAAGATTAAGTTTCGACTTTTCATGATGCGTCATTGGGCCATTATCAAATCAAATTGCGGCTTGCCGCCGCACAGTGCGGTAAGGCTTGCCTTACCGAGACTCGACCACAACTCCAGCGGAGGCTACGCCTCCGATTCGAGGCATAGCCTCGAACGAAATTGGCAAATCTACGGAAAGGCAAAGCCGCGCAAGCTCGCGCTTCACCGAGTCGCGCCCGCTCCCGTTCTAACACATTAACGACGATTGCCGCGTCTGGGCTTATCGCTGCGGCGGGAACTGTCGCGAGACGTGGCGCTGACCGCGATTCTCTTCGGCGGTTTCGCGTCGTCATGATAAACCTTGCGCTGGTCGGTGGGTTTGTCCTCAGCGGTGAGCACTGATTCTTGTTTGGCCGCATCGACGCTAGCAGGTCCCAAAAGCGTTTCCGCCCAGTTGTAACGAAGCCCGAGAAAGCCCAGCAGCATGAATGCAAAGATGGCCACCGCGAGGAAGGGCACGCGGTTCGGTTCCGGCAACAAAGCTGATTGAAAATTGACGGGGTTTGAATTGAAAACGGAATTGTGACTGAACACCGTGTCGATCACGATCTTGCGCGGCTCGGCCGGAATCTCAGGCGGCGGCTCAGGCTGTTGCTTCACTGCCGCGACGGTCGTACTCATGCTCACCGTGTTGACTGTCTGCGGCGGGATCGCCAGCGCGAATTCGTTCGCCACCGCCCAACGCGAATAGTCGACGCGCAGCAAGCCATCGCGAAACTCTTCCGCGCTCGCACAACGATCGTCCGGATTGAGAGCCAGCGCGCGATTCAGGATCGTGGCGATTTCCGCGCCGACCTCTGCATAAACTTCGTGCGCCGGACGCAGCGGGTCCGGCTTGCCTTCGGCCAACGCGGTCGCGCGCGTCATTGCATCGGTAGGTTTCACTCCGGTGAACAGATGATAGAGCGTCGCGCCTAACGCATAGATATCGCTGCGCGGAGTCGTCCCCAGATCCTGAATCTGCTCTGGCGGCGAATATCGCCGGCTGAAACCAAAAACGCTGCGCCGAGAGTTGATTGACGTTTCGGTCATGTCCGATTTCGCCAACCCGAAATCGAGCAAAGCGATCTGACCGCCCGCTCTGATCTTCAGATTGTGCGGCTTGATGTCGCGGTGCACGATCTGATGTTCCGGGGAATGAAGATAAATCAGCGCGTCGAGTATCTGATCGGCCCAGGTGATCACTTCCTGCCGGGGAAATGGTCCGCGCTTGCGGGCAATGATCTCCGCCAGATCGGGACCGGGAATGAACTGCATTACCAGGAAGACCCGATTCGATTCGGTGAAGTAATCGGTCACACGCGGCAATGAAGAATGATTAAGTTTCGCGAGCATCCGCGCCTCACGCGCGAACTGCCGCCGCAGACGGTGATCGTTGGCAAAGCTCTCTTTGAGGGCGACCGTGATGTTCAGCCGCCGGTCGATGGCCTCATAGACGGCGCCCATGCCGCCACTGCCCAGCCGGCGCACAATGCGATAGCGACCTTGCAGAGTCGTATATCGTGGCAAAAAAGACGGCCGCGAGTCGGAATGCAGAGGCTTCTTCATTTACGGAACCGGTTGGCGACAACTGTGCGCGCGGTAGTCAGTCGGGCGCAGTTTTTAAATTAAGCAAAGCGGAGAGGCCATCCGCCGCAATCGTAAGCTCGAGGAGAGTAAGTACGATTTAGGTGGCCGAGAATATACTCCAAGACCGCGGTCAAGACAATGCCGCTACAGCATTCTGACAAACCATCCAGTAACTCGTACCAGGTGCGATTCGTTTCCTTATCTCAATTTGTTTAGATGCCGGACTTGTCCGGCTTCGTTGAAAGGGGACGAACAAGTCCGCCGTCTAAACAGTTACGATGGGGGGTTGGTTGTTAACATCCGTTCGGCTTTCACGTCTTTTCTTTGGCGGCGGAAATTTTTTGAAAATAGTTGCAACAGAATTGCCCGCCGCGGCACTTACTATCTGAACGTGAGGTGCTCCTTGAAAGCCGGTTACGAGGTCGAGAATCATTGGGCTCCTCCTCGAACGATCCCCCGGGCGGACGACGGACCCGCCCGGGGAAACCGGCTGAATTTGGGGAGAACCCGTCATATAACACGCTATCTAATCGCACTAATGAATCAGAAAAACGCGAACTTGAGAGCAGGAGCCACCGTAGAATAAACAAGGGAGAACGGTCATGCTTAAAGTACACACCAGGAAGCTGGGGAACGTAGCGGTGGTTAGCGTGCAGGGACGCATCGTTAACGGTGAAACGGCGGCCCTGCGCCAGGAAGTCGACTCCCAATCAAGAGTCAATACGGTGCTTCTTGATCTCAGCCGCGTCAGCACTATCGATGCGAGCGGTCTGGGTCTGATGCTCGCGATGCGTGAGGAAACGCAATCAAGGGGCATGCGCTTCAAGTTGATGAATGTGACCAACCTGGTGAGCAGAGTGCTCGCTGTAACCAAGCTCGATTCAGTCTTTGAAATCACACCTGCGGCGGAACAGATGCCGGCGCTCGCACATGCTCGCCCGTCGCGCATGATGCCGTACGCGCGCTGCGCTTAATTTGGACGTCTGAAGTTATCTCTCAGGTTAGGAAGAGCGGTTTACCGCTCTTCTGAGTCAAGTGTGTTATTGCTGGGGGCAAGCCACCCTTCCCTACCTGAGAGATATTCATGATCGAGATTCCCGTTCGTCGGATATTCCCGCAAAGTCGTTTCCTGAAACTTTTCCGCCCGCGGATTCACTTACTATCAAACCCGCGAAGGAGAACTGACTCATGCTGACCAAAACCGCGCTCGCAGTCATCCTATTCGTCTTTTGTCTCGCGCCTGTCGCGGTCACCAGCGGCCAGTCGCGCGCGCCGATTACCGGTGACTGGCGCATTGAATTCAACAAAAAGAACGCCGACGAAGTTCAGCTGAGCATGAGTCGCGGTCAAAAGCAGACCTGGGGCAACAATATCAAAATCAGCGAGATTCAGGGGCTGTCGCCGAACTACGCAACCGGAGCCGCAGAGGTGACGCTGCGGATCGTGCACGACGCCGGCACGTTTGAGTTGGTTGGTTCCTTTCGCGACGGCAAAGGCGCCGGCAAATTCACACTCACGCCGAACGAAGGCTTCTTCTCGGCGCTCGCTGCGCGCGGCTATTCGAACTTGAGCGAAGACCAGGTTTTCGGCGCCGCCATGTCCGACTTAAAGATCAGCGCGATCGATGAATTGAAGGCCGCCGGTTACGATCAACTTACCTTTAATAACCTGATGGAGTCAGCCATCTTCAAAATCAATGCGGCATCGATTGCCGACTTGAGAAGCGTGGGCTTCGATCATCTGCCCTTCAACAAGCTGGTCGAAGGCAGCATTTTCAAAGTCGATAGCAGTTACGTGCGCGAGACCGAGAGCCTGGGTTTCAGCAAGCTGCCGTTTGAAAAACTGGTTGAGATGCGGGTACACAAAATCACGCCGGAATACATCAGTCAGGTCAGACAGATGGGCTTCAACGATCTTACCCTCGATCGTTTGGTGGAGTTAAAAATCTTCAATGTCACGCCCGAGTTCTTGAATGAGATGCGCGCCGCCGGCTTCACTTCAATCACGCCGAAACAGCTCGTCAATCTGCGCATCTTCAAGATCGATGGCGACTACGTGCGCAAAGCGAAATCAGAAGATCCAAACATCACCGTCGAGAAGCTGGTCGAACAGAAGATCTTCGAGAAACACCCCGGCCGCGGGATTCAGTAACTCATTTTGGAGTGCGCCGGCTTGACGGCGCTTTGTGTCAGAACCGCGAGCGGTAGCAACCGGATCACATGATCCCGTCGCTACCGCTCTGGGTTCTGACACAAAAGCAGTCTAGCCCTTAACGCTAATTGATTGGCGCGCTAGAATGTCGCGATGCTGCGACGCCTGCAAACAATCTGCTTTGCCATCGCTCTCGCTGTCGTTCTTCCCGCATCAACCTCAGCTCAACACGCCGGCCACTCAATGTCGGCCGTCAATTTTCCGGTAAGCTGCTCGCCCAAAGCACAAGCGGAATTCAATCGGGCCGTCACGCTGCTCCATCACATGACGTATCCACAGGCGCGCGCTGCTTTTCAAAACGTCGCGACAATCGATCCGCGTTGTGCCATGGCCCACTGGGGCGTGGCGGTGACTTTGTTCCAACCGCTTTGGCCCACCAGACCGAATGCGGACGCGCGTCAGCAGGGATGGCACGAAGTAGAACTCGCGAAGTCGCTACACCCCGAGACCACGCGCGAACAACTCTTCATCGCGGCGGCCGAAGCTTTCTTTCTCGACCCGGCGGCGAACGATTACTGGCTGCGCATCCGGCGCTGGGAACAGGCGATGCAGAAAGTCTATGACGCGTTCCCGGCAGATGCTGAAGCCGCGACCTTCTACGCGCTGGCGCATTTGGCGACAACTCCGGCGGACAGAATCACCCGGGCCAATGCCGATCGCGCCGCGGAAATCCTGCTGCGGGTCTATCGCCAAAACCCGAATCATCCCGGCGCGATGCATTACCTCGTACATGCGAACGATGTCCCCGGACGCGAGCGTGAGTTGCTTGAGATCACGCGCAAGTACGAACGGATCGCGCCGAATAATCCTCATGCGCTGCACATGCCGACGCACATCTACACGCGACTCGGCGATTGGGACGGAGTCGTTCGCGGCAACCTGCGCGCAGCCAACGCGGCCCTGAAATATCCCGCGGGTGACAAAGGCCAATTCGTCTGGGACGAGTTCTGTCACGCAATCGAATATCTGGTCTATGCGTATTTGCAGAAAGGCGATTACCGAAATGCCGCGGCGCAGTTGCGAAGATTGCACACCACCGCGCGACTCGAACCGTCTTTCAAGACGGCGTTTCATCTCGCTTCGACGCAGGCACGTTACGCGCTTGAGCGGCACGCGTGGTCGGAAGCCGCTGGATTGGAATTACGACAGCCGGCGACGCTCGACTGGGACCGCTTCCCCTGGCCGGAAGCGATCACAAGATTCGCGCGCGGTCTGGGTGCCGCACATCTCAAACGCATTGACGAAGCGAAGCGAGAGAGCGAGCACTTGAACGAGCTCGAGAGCAAAACCCAGCAGGCAGGTGAAGATTTATTCGCGCGCAACATTCGCATGCTGCGGTTGGAATTGAATGCGTGGATTGCGCACGTTGCCGGCGACGAGGTGAACGCTCTTGCGCTGATGCGTGAAGCCGCTGAGTTAGAGAAATCGACGCCGAAACATGCCGTCACGCCCGGTCCCACAATTCCTGCGGAAGAGCTTCTGGGTGATCTACTGATCGAGCAGAAGAAGCCCGGCGAAGCGATCGCCGCATACCAACGTTCGCTCGCACTCTATCCGAAACGTCTGAATAGTCTGACCGGCGCCGGTTTGCTGCAAAAGTCGGCGAAGCCGACGAATGGGAGTGGCCCACCGATTCATCGGAGGTTATCTACTTGACGGCTCCGGAGATTCGTAACGATACGAACAGAAAACGCCGAAGGCGTTTACCAACTCACAGCCCACGGTTGCGCGCGCCAACGCGCTACCCTGGGGTAGCGCCACATGGATTTCTGCCAACCCTGAAAGGGTTGTGATTAAACATCACATGGCCCGGTGAATTCGCGAACTCTTTCAGAGTTTCATTTACCAAGGTCCTTCGTTTCCCAGGGCATTGCCCTGGGCTGGAATTTGCAAACGCCTTCGGCGTTAACACGGACTCACTCTCACTTCTTCGGCTTCACAAACACCGCATCTTCGATCGCCACGTTCTGTTTCACTTCCGCCAGTTTAATAATGAAGTGCGCATCCTCGATGTAATGAAGCGCGAACGGAACCTTGATGCCGTCAACTTCGCGATAGTCATCATACTCAATGGCGCTGGTCAACGCGTCTGACTGATTGCGGTCTTCGACTCGGACCAGCAAGCCTGTGCTCGCATCAAAATAGAAACGCCGCGGCTGTCCATTGCGCGGAGCCTCGAGCACAAACACATCACGCTCCGGGCCCTTCTCGCCATTCGCCTTTGCCGGTGCAATTTTCGCCGGGCCTTTATAGAAGAGATTCGGATACTGCGAGCGCAGTTTCAGCGGCTGATAAAAATCGGCGTCGCGCATGGCGTTGCCCTGTTCCACTCCCGTCTTGTCGACCACGCCGTCGTCCGGATCCTGCTGCCAACCGATGATGCCGTCGAACCCTTCCTTCAGAGTTGTCTGGCCCGGCACGGTCATCACCATCAGGGTTCGGTTCGGCGCCTTGGCAAACATTTCAAACGGCCCGGCCATCGCGATGCCCATGACTTCAAACGTTCCTTTGGCCACGCGACTGTTCACCTTTTCCAGGGCGGCGCGTCCGCCGAGCGCTTTGACGTACGCGGCGAGCACTTCATCCGCTTTCTGTTTGCTCTCTTCAGTGACCGCGGGGGCAGTGTTAGCGGCTGAGGTCGATTCTTTCGTTGCCGGTTTCAAGTCCAAAATGATGTGCAGTGCCCGCTCTGTGAACCGGCGCAGATCATCGCCGTAATCCGAGTTGGTCATCGCGATCACCGCCACCCCATCGTCCGGCGCCAGCAACACGCGCGATTCAAAACCTGTGTCGCCGCCGTCATGCAGGACCAGGCGATGGCCTTGCAACTCAGCCACAAACCAGGAAATCCCTTCTTTGACTTTGAATGAATCGACTACCGGTCGCCGCATCAACTCAACAGTTTCAGGTTTGAGAATTCGTTTGCCGTCCAGTTCGCCGCGATTGAGGTTGGCGATGGCCCAGCGACTCATGTCTTCGATGTTTGAGTACAGCGTCGAACTCGGCGAGTGCGCGCGGTTGTAAGGAAATATTTTGCTGACCACCGGCTTGCCGCTCTCTTTGACGTGCGGCGAACTCAACAATTGTTGGTTCGCCTCGCGCACCAAAAGCGTGCTGTCTTTCATGCCCAGCGGCGTCAGAATGTTTTGTTGCACATAGTCTTCAAAACTCTCGCCCGACACTTTGGCGATCACATCGCCGAGCATTTCGTAAGCCGCATTGCTGTAGGCGAACTTCTCTCCCGGATTGAATATCAACTTCTGATTGCTGAAGCTGCGCACAAAACGTTCGAGCGCGCCCGCGTCGTATTCCGGTTTGTCCCAGTGGTAATCAGTAACGTCGGGAATGCCGGACGTATGACTCAGCATCTGTCGCACCTTGATGGTGCGATAGCGCTCGTCATCGAGTTTGAAGTAAGGCAAATATTTCGTGACCGGCGCGTCGAGATCGATCTTCCCCTGTTCGACCAGCTGCATGATCGCCGTCGCCACGAACGTCTTCGTCACCGAGGCCATGTGAAACAACGAACGAGAAGTTATCTGCGTGTTCCCACCGAGCTTCGCTACGCCGAAGCCCTTCGCATAAATCAGCTTGCCATTCCTGACGACGCCGATGGCGAATCCCGGCAGACTGCCTTTGCTGATCGCGTCGTTGATTTGCGGTTCGAGTTCAGTGCGCAGACGGGCTTCAGCGCCGGGGCTTTGGCTTGTTTGGGCCAGGGCGCAAACACCGGCCAGCAACGTCAACAGGATGAGTGCAGATATTCTTCGCTTTGTCATGACGTGAGATTGACGCGCACGCTTCTGGATGTGTTAACGAACCAGCCCAACGTTTAGAGCGGTAATGCTCCGTTGCAACAGACTAATGGAGCAATACCGTTTAGAGCGGGCACTCGTGCCCGCCCGCACAAGTGCGGGCTCTAAACGTGAGATTGGCTTCGCTTGCGCCCGTCGACCGCTTATAGTTTCCCGCGATGAGCAAGACCTTTCCCGAATGGATCGTTCCCATGGCCGCGACGCTCACGCAGGAGCGTTTCACCGGCCCCGAATGGAGCTTTGAAAGAAAGTTCGACGGCATTCGGCTGCTCGCATACAAAAAGGGAAAGCAGGTCGAACTGTTTTCGCGGAACCGTCTGCCGCAAAACATTCCCGTCATCTCGCAGGCCATAGCCAAGCTCCCGCACCGCGAATTGATCCTCGACGGCGAGATCACCTGGCACGCGCCCTTTAGCTATCACATCTTCGACCTCATGTGGCTCGACGGGCACGAGACGATGTCGCTGCCGCTCGAGCAGCGCCGCGCGTTGTTGCAAGCCCTGCCCTTGACGCCGCCGCTGCGCCGGGTGACCGAGTTGAATGCTGACTCGGCGTGGGAACGCGCACAGAGAGAAGGCTGGGAAGGCGTCATCGCCAAACGCCGCGGCTCAGTCTACGAGCAACGCCGCTCACGCAACTGGCTGAAGATGAAATGCGAGCTGGCCCAGGAATTCGTAGTCGGCGGCTTCACCGATCCGCAAGGCAAGCGCGTCGGCCTCGGCGCCTTGCTGGTTGGCTACTACGATGGCGATGACTTCGTTTTCGCCGGCAAGATCGGCACCGGCTTCAATACGAAACTCCTAATCGACCTGCGCGCCCAACTAGATGACATCGAAATCGAGAAACCATCCTTCACCAAAGCCGTCGGACTCCTGCGCGTACGCGCTCACTGGGTCCGCCCGCAGATCGTCGTGCAGGTCGGCTTCATCCAATGGACCAAATACAACAAGCTTCGCCATCCGAGGTTCCTTGGTGTGCGTCAAGACAAAGACCCTGGCGAAGTGGTGCGCGAGTAGGCCAAATAGAAGCGCCGCAGGCGCGGCATTTAATAGCCACGGCCGTAAGGCCGTGGACTAGAGTTCAGGATGAAATCCGAGGCCCGAAGGGCCGGCATGAAACCAAGGTAACTCTTCAACTCATGTCGCACCTTCGGCGCTCAATTCAATTCTCTTTAAGCTATCCACGGCCTCACGGCCGTGGCTATTAAATAACGGTCCTGCGGACCTCGCATCTTAGACTGTGCCTTGAAACCGGCTCACAGCTAAACGATTGACCGACGGAGACTCAAACGATTGAAGTCGTGCATGAGTAGGAATCTCATCCGCAGCCTGCTCCAAATGAAGTCACCAGCACGCCATCTGGCTCAATCACAGATGACCTTGTCTCTCCGCCGGCGATTCCTTCTAAACTAATCTCCTTGTAAGAGTGTGCCTAAGTTGTGCCGGCCGGCTATCTCACCAGCATTACTTCCCTATATTGCTCTGTCCAGCTTTCTTCACTTGGTTTGCCCTCGGAATCTGTCGCGTTGCGGGCATGCTCCTTGCGGTAAGTTTTTTGAGAGAGGGATTCTGAGTATTGAATGAACAATCAGCCACAGATGAACGCGGATTACACGGATAAGCAGACTGTTCTAAATCTGCGTCTATCTGCGTATATCTGTGGCGAACTCATCTGGCGAGTGGCCCAGGTTCTGACCTGAGGTGATGACAGCGAGGACGGCTATGTGTGCTAACCCACAGACGACCTGCGAGTCACTCATGTATAAGTCTATAGCTCCTCGCTCCGTCAACTCCGTCAGAATGCCTTCCTACGTAGCACCTTGCGGGCAGACGCCTGTTTCGCTGAGAGCGTGAGCAAAACCAGAGCATTACAGAAACGTTAAGTTTGATTTCGCAGAAGGAGAGTTTTTATGAGCAGGATTAAATTATGGCCGCACGGGGCGATCATCGCACTGGCGGTTGCCATCGTCGCCGGCCTGGGAGTGTGGCTCTACGCCAATCATGAACAGACCGTTGAGGCTGAGGCGCTGCCTCACGCGGCGCGCATACAGCGCGTAGAGGGCGACGTCGCCTTCTGTGATGACCAAAACAATAATGCCAATTCCCAGTGGACCGCCGCGACGGTGAATCAACCTTTCTCAGAAGGAGATCGGATCTACACACGCGACAAGTCGCGCACTTCGCTCGCTTTTAGCGGACGCAATTTTGCGCGGCTCGACCCAAACACTTCGCTCGACATAGTGTCGCTCGAAGACCGCCGCACACAGCTCGCGCTCCGCGACGGCTCGGCCATGTTCGACGTCGGGTACTTGCAGCCGAATGAATTGTTTGAAGTCGCCACGCCCAACGGCGCGATAGACTTTGCTCAACCGGGGCTTTACAACGTCGGCTTCGATCAGAATGGCGGCGTGCTCGTCTCAGTGCTGAGCGGACTGGCGCGGGTAGTTGGACAGACGGGTTCAGGTGAGATCAATAAAGGCGAGATGCTGACGCTGTTGGGCCAGACAGCGACGGAGTTGGCCCTCTCGAAATTGAATCGTCAGAACGCCGGATATCAGGTGGACGATTATTACCGCTACCAATATCCGAATTCCTACGACGGTCGTTACAGTAATTACGATACCTATCTTAATGACCCGTCCTATTACGATCCTTACCAGCGCAACGTGAGTTACAAGTATGCGAGTTCAAACATACCGGGCCTCAACGACCTAGACGCCTACGGCGACTGGCAGAATGTCGGCAGCTATGGCTATGCCTGGCGTCCGCGAGTCGATGCCGGCTGGGCCCCTTATCAGCAAGGTCAGTGGACCAGCAGGAACACGTTCGGACCGACCTGGGTTTCCAGTGAGCCCTGGGGCTATGCGCCCTATCATTATGGACGCTGGGCCAACGTGAATAACCAGTGGTACTGGGTTCCTGAGGCAGTGAACACCACGCCCTCGTATGCGCCGGCGCTCGTCGCTTTCGTTTCCGGGGACAACAACCAAATGGGTTGGGTTCCGCTTGGTCCGGGCGACGCTTATGCACCGCGCTATTACGACCAGAACTGGCAGCCGCGTTATCTAACGCGCAACAATGTCGTGCCTGCCCAACTGGTTAATTTCAACATACCCGGGGCAGTGACCGTAGTGCCGGTGGATGCCTGGGGTCGCCCGATCGATCGGCACAGGCTGCAAGGAATTGATCAGCAGCGTCTGGCATCAATGAGGTCAACGCTCGATCCTTTGACCCTGACGCCACTTAGAAACGCAGTGGTCCACTCAGCCTGGGGCCGCGGCAAAATCGATTTGCCGCCGGGCATCGCGAAGAAACTCTACGACACGCGCGTGTTTGTCGGTAACGATGTCCGGGAGTCGCAGTTTCGTCACGACCGGGGCCAGGCGATGCGGGTAGAACGCATTTCCGATCAGGCCCGGAATCAAAAGTTCAAGGTTAGAGACGAACGTCAGCAGGCAGACACCGGGCGCAGACTGGATATGGGCGGCCGGGTGAACGGCGAAGCCAACAAAGATAATAAGGCCGCGGAGAAGCAGGCGCGTCAGCTCGAGCAGCAGCAAAGAAAAGTCCAGCATGATCAGGAGAAGGCGGCTCGCGCTGAGACGCGTGATCAGGACAAAGCCCAGCGCAAAGCTCAGAAGCAAGCGCAGGGAGAACGCGTAGGCAAGCCGGCAAAGTCTGAGGCGAAGCCGCACCCCACGGGCGCGCCAAAGGAACGCAAACCATCAGACCAGCCCGGCAATCAAGGCCATCAAGGTAAAGGCGGCGGCGGCGGCGGCAAGGGCAAAGGTAACGGTAAAAAACCGTAGCCGGTAAGCTCGGACATCCCGTCCGGGTCAGAAGCGACCGCATAATGGGAGAGGGTTGGGTGGTCTACGTGCTGCTCAGCCCTCTCACCTTTTGGAGTGCAGCCCGAAGGGCTGCGAGAGAGTAGCCGGTGGTCGGAGCGCAGCGAAGACCACCGGAAAGCATTTAAATAGGAGTAGCACCCTGGAAGGGTGCAAGATTCTCGTCGGAATGTCTTGCACCCTTTCAGGGTGCGAACTCTATTGCACGTTGTCCGGTGGTCTGCGACCACCGGCTACTCTCTCGCAGCGCCTTCGGGCTGCATGCCGGCTCCCTTAAAAGGTCTACTCCTCAGGTTTCCCAACCCAAACGGGAGAGCCCCGCTGACTTACCTCTGTATAAATCCCTTCAAATGAGCATTAGAACTGACGGGCACACTCGTTGCCCTTGTCTCTACGGGGAAAGGGAGAATCCATCAACAAATGAAAAATTTCAACACAAAGATTGGCGGCGCAATTTTGACGCTCGCTTTTATATTCAGCATCTCGGCCGTCGCCGGCATGACCGCGCAGGCACAAGATCGACGAGATCGAGATCGCGACGGTCGCCAGGACGAATGGCGAGATCGCAACCGATCAACTAACCAGACGCAGAACCGTGATTGGCGCCAGAACGAACGCATTCGCCGCGAAGAGGCGATTCGCCGTGAACAAGCCATCCGTCGCGAAGAAGCCATCCGCCGCGAACAGGCCGCTCGGCAGTCGCGCGTCTATAACAACGGCGTCTATAACAACGGCCAATACAACAACGGCGTCTATAACAACGGCCAATACAACAACGGCGTTTATAACAACGGCCAATACAACAATGGCACGTACGGAAACTACGGCGGTTATGGTAACAACGGCGGCTACGCCAACCAGGCGCGGCAACAGGGTTACCAGGACGGCCTGAACACCGGCGCCAGCGATGCGCAACGCGGCCAGAGCTACAGCCCGCAGCGCTCGCACTTCTGGAAAAACGCTTCGTCGCAGGCCTTCCGCGCCGGCTTCGAGCAGGGATACGACCAGGGCTTTCGGCAGTACGCCGGATACGGCAACAGCCGCACCAACCGAGGCGGCTTCGGCGGCTTCGGCGGCATCTTCGGCCCATGACCTGGTAAGAACAATTAAGTGATCAGAAATGCCGCGGCGGGTGTCGCGGCATTTTTGTTTTTGAGGAGATGAAAAAAGTCGTTCAAAGGACAAATCGCAATGCAACTTCCGTCGAAATGCGATGCGACTGTCGTAATGGCTCTGCCACTCTGATGCGCGGCAAGTCTCCGACTTGCCGGTCGGGGCTCTTCTTTGTAGGGTCTTCGACCCGCGACGGTCAAAGACCGTTTAGATTAATGGGCCGAGTGTCGGCAAGTCCGAGACTTGCCGCGCATCAGAGTGGCAGAGCCATCGCGTAATGAGTCAACTTATATTAATTCCCAATTAGCCTGGACTTGCAGCCAAGCCCGCAGCGCTCCCTCACGGCGCAGCCGTGAAAGATGGTAGCCGGTCCGCTCCAACGCCTCCTCACGGCGCAGCCGTGAAAGATAGTAGCCGGTGGTAAGCGCGCAGCGCGCCACGTCCGCATCACATTAATCAAT
>Ga0207511_100132_pt1 | contig 17691 bp, 14 predicted proteins | sample NitcycUWRSCHO22C_FD_188265 | JGI IMG/M metagenome (GOLD analysis project Ga0207511, IMG submission 188265) | Soil microbial communities from Arlington Agricultural Research Station in Wisconsin, USA - Nitrogen cycling UWRJ-SCHO22-C (SPAdes) | ecosystem: Environmental > Terrestrial > Soil >... | reverse complement strand
TGTATCATGCCGTCGCCGTCATCAACGTCTGAGAATTACGCGTCGCGATCATCTCTTCGCCGAGCGCGCGATTTGCGTCATAGAATTCTGCGAGACCGGCCCCGGACGAAGCGGAACTGGCGAACACGTTCTCGTAAACACGAGTCATCGCTTCAGCTTGAATGGGCGCGTCGAAACACGTCCTGGTCCAGAGTTCGGCTCGCTCGATCATGCCGCGATATTTGTCCGGGCAGGCGCCGAAGTAAGAAAGTTTTGCCGCGAGTCGATCGAAGACCTCGGACGGAACTTCCCTCTGGTAATTCCCTTCACGCGCGAATGGGACCAACTCAACCAGATCGTCCCGCACCAGCGGATACTCAGGCTCACCGAACTCGCCGTCACCCGAGAGGCCGAAAACCGGCACGCGGCCGGCCATCGCCTCGGCCAGCACCAAACCAAACGGTTCGTAGTGCGACAGAAACGCGTAAGCATCCAGCGACGCGTAAACCGCTGCGACGTCGCGCTGGGTGCCGAGCAAATGAATGCGCCGGGCCAAACCGCGCGATTCAATTTCCCGATTCAACTCATCTCGTTGTGGCCCGTCGCCACAGATGACGGCGTGCCAACGCTCCGGCAGACGCTCGATCACCGACAAGAGATCGATGCAGCCCTTCTGCCAGACCAGACGACAGAGCATCCCCAGCAGCAGGACATCGTTGGGCAGACCAAGCTCGGCCCGCGCCCGCGCCTGGTCCGTGTGCGCGCGGAATTTGTCGACATCAATGCTGTTATAAACCACGTACGATTGCTCGGGTTTGATCCAATGCGGTTCAAGCAACGCCCGGCGAGCTCCGTTATTGATGCAGACCTGAGCGTCGGTCGATTTCAGAAACCAGCGAAACAACTGCGACGCTTCAAACGGATGTGTTCGCACAGTGCCTTTGCTTTCTGCCGGCGGCTGATAACGCGCGTGCAAGTGAGCGATTTTCAGATAGGAAGTCCCCAGCAATGCGGTGCGCAGCCAAAACACACAATCCTGAAAATGAATGATGTCCGGCTGCATCGAGCGAAACAACGATCGCGCGCGTGGCCACGCCGGAAAATCACTCGGACCTTTCGCGCCCAGAAAATGACACGGAACTTTGGCGCGCTCGGTCACAGGTCCGGCATCGCCATACGCAAAGACCATCTCGACTGCGACTCGATTTGGATCGACATGGTTCGCGATGGTCTCGCCGACTCGCAGCGATCCGCCCGCCTCAGCCGCGTCGCGATAATGGACCATCGCCACCCTTAACGGACGTGAAGAACTACTGGATGTTGCGCCAAGCTCGGTCATCGATCTCAAATACCCAGCGTCTGGCTTACGTAATATCTGGCCTGCATTAATTTGCGACTGGCTGCCCGCGGCGGCAGCGAGGCCGTCAACGCCAGAAGCGTACGCCAGTTAAACTCAAGCCGCGCACTCTCGATCAGCAGGCCGCGACCGCGCGATGGTTCCCCGTTCCAAATCAATCTGGCCCCCGCATGTCGCAGATTCCCCGGCAGCCACCGCCGGCAGAGTTCCACCGTCGCCGCCGGATAATTCTCGGGATGTTCGAGTACCTTGTAAGTTGCAGCCAGGCAACTCAGCGTCGCGGCGGGATGGCGATTTGAGGTGCTGTCATCGTGATGCCGCCGCTGCACCAATAATTTTTCGACCAATCCCATCCGTGCATGGGCCAGTATGCGCATGAAGCAGTCGAAGTCATCGGCCGAATGCAGCGACTCGTCAAACAAACCGGTGCGCAACAATACTTCGCGCCGGACCATCACGTTCGAAGCGAGCAGGAAGTAGTAGGCCGAGTCAAAACTTGGATCGAGACTTTCGATCACTGCTCCTTGCGATACCGCGCGTTTCGGTTGTGAGAGATATGCCGCGGCATATTTCTCCAGCTCTGACGCGCAGATGTTCCCGGATTCGGAAAACGTGCTGTAGTCGCAAGTGATCAGACCCAGCTCCGGATCCTCAGACGCCATTTCCATCTGCCGCTCGATTTTGTCTGGCTCCCAAAGATCGTCGCTGTCCAGAAAAGCGATCCATGGTTGCGTCGATTCGCTGACACACTTGTTTCTGGCGCGCGCCAGGCCGGGGCAGTCGTCATTGAAAACTCGCACGCCCATCGACGCGGCGATCTTCGCGGTGCCATCGGTCGAGCCGTCGGCGACCACGATGATCTCCGCGACCGGCAAGGTTTGCGCCTGAGCACTGGCGATCGTTGCGCCGATCAATTCCTCGGCGTTGTAGGCGGCGATCACTGCTGAAACTGGAGCGATTGAATCTCGCATCGGTACTAGGCGGCGCGTTGGCCTCTTGCGACTTGATTGTCGAGCGCTTTCATCATCGCGGCGGCGCGAGCTGCCCACGTCTCACTTTGACTTGTTTGCCAACGCAGTTCTTCGTGTCCATCCCGGAACTCGTTCGCGTGTAATTCTTCAATCGCCGCGACCATCTCATCGCTTGAATCCACGAGACGCAGTAGCGGTTCCTTATCAAGCAGCTCGGCGAAACCACGGGTGGCGATCATCGGACGGCCGGTGGGCAGATGTTCATAAAATCGCGTCGAGCTGCCGGAGTACGTCGGTTCGCACTTGAGATACGGAAGGATCGCCACGTCAAAGGCGCGGGCGTATGTCTGTAATTCAGCATACGGCTTCGGCCCAACGAATCGCACTCGCTGGTTTTGCCGAACGCGAGCGCGCGCAGTTTGCTGAGCGCGATTAGGAATACTTGAATCCGCCGGACCGACAAAGACCCATGAAAGCCACGGAGTCTTGTCGATCACGGCTGCGAGCAGCTGCCAGTCAGTATTCGATCCGAGATTGCCTAAGATGCCGGCGACAGGTCGCGCGAGATCCTTCATGTCCGCCGGCATGGCGAAACGACCCGGTGGCGCTAACACATTTGCCTGTCGCGTTGCGTTGGGAATGATCTCGATCTTCGCCGGATCGCAACGCGCCTCGCGTATTAATTGTTCGGCGACCCTTCGCGAGTTTGGACAAACCAGGTCAGCCGCCGCGCACGACCGTGCTTCGAGGTCATTTATCAGCCGCGCATTGTCCCAGTAGGCGACGAACAAATCAGTGACGTAGTAAATCACCTGGCCGGGCCATTTCTCAGTCACGCCGGCATAATGCGGCAGACAACTGATCAAGACCGCATCGCGCGAATCATCGCTCGCTCTCATTAGCCGCTCTACGAGTCGTCCGATTTCGGGAGCCACCAGGTTAACTGGAAATTTTGCGAAGCCGCGTTGCAGCGGAAACGAACGAACGCGCAGTGGCGGATCGTTCAGCAAAGTTTCTTTCTCGTAATCGCGAATCCTGCCCGCGTTGGTAACGTCAGGACACCAGCCGATGGTTGGCGTCACCGCCGACAACGCCGACGCGAATTCTTTGATCCAAACCGGCCGGGCATCGAGGATGTGCGCGATCACTTGGTTTCGGTCGCTACGAAGAGCGGCAGTGGGCGTTTACCCCACCGCGAAAGGCAGCCCGTGCGTACGCTGATTCGCCACACCGCGAGCATGATGACGAACCAACTGGTGACGAGCGCCATGGTCAGCGCGTACTTGTTGACTGAGACCGTGCGCCAATATCCAAGCAGGGCCATGATCACGGCGCCGCCTGCAAAGCTGGTCATCAACGACGCATAGCCGTTCGGCAGTTCGCGCAAACGCTGAAGCGACAACGCGACCAGCAATTGGGCCAGGCAATGACCAGACAGGAACGCGACGGCTGCACCCGTCGCTCCCCAAAGCGGGACGAGCCAAACGGCGGTCGCCGCCGTCGCGATGGCCCAGACGGCGTTGATGACGCCGAGCGCTCGCAGCGAAACAATGCTCAGACGTTGCATGGCCGGACCACCACTCATGTGAATGATTCCCGTGGCCAGCAAGATGACCATTGGCACTTGCGCACCGGCGAACGATTTCCCGTAAATCAAAAGCACCAGCCAGGGCGCGAAGATCATCGCCACCCCGCCCGCCCCGACGACCAGGAAAGTGGACAGCAGCGAGTTGGTCAGCATCACCCGCTCCGGCCCGCCGAACTTCGAAGCCGACTCGTCAGTCAAAAGCGAATAACCGACCTGGCCGCATAGCACCGGCGCCAAAGACGCCAGACCGCGAAACTGATTTGCGATCGCGTACAGTCCCATCTGCGTCAAAGACGAATCGGATCGCGCGACCATCAAAGCAACCAACCAGGTGGCGGCGCTGACGCCCGCGAACGCGCCCAATTGAAATAGACCAAATTTGAGGACTGCCGGGATTCCCGGCCCTTTGCTAATCGTTTGCGACTGGAGTGGCTGGAGGCCCAACGGCTTGGCGAACGAGAGACAAACAAGCACGCACACCAAAGCCACACACGCCTGGCCGAGAATCATCGATCGGGCACCCACGCGCGCGGCCAAAGGCAGAACGACGACCAGGCCAATCCCGAATATCACCGACAACACCAGCAACGATCGCGGCCGCTGCTGGCCTATTAATAATCCGCGACAACAATCGAGCAGGATGATGGCGGCCGATGAGATCGCCGCTACGCGCAAGACCGAAGTCAGAGCTTCATTGTGCAGGACGAACCGGGCCAGCGGGCCGGCGCCGGCCAGCATCGCGAGTGAGCCGATGACTGCCGAGCCGACGGAAACCAGGGCAATCGCCCAGATGAATTTCCGATAGCCGTCGCTCTCGCGTGGATGCTGGCCCGAGAAACGAATCGCGGTGTTGCCAATTCCAGCTCCGGCGTAAGCCGCGATTGTTCCTGCGGTCGCCAGCACGACCGCGTAACCGCCAAAGACTTGCGGCCCACCAACTCGCGCCGCCAGCATGTTGGAGACGAAGCCCAGCGCTCGTTCGATTCCCATCGCGACGCCGAGCGTGGCGCTCCCGACCAAGAGCAGTGAAAGCAGGGACTGGCTGCGCGGCTGTCGGAAGCCACGCTGCTTGTCAGCCTCACTCACCTCGGCGCTAACAATTGCGTTATCGATCAAGATTCTTTTGGCGATTGCCGTTCGCGCCGGCGCCGTTTGCCGATCGAGTTAAGACCGCATCCATCTCGACCATTTGTTGGGTCAGCGGAGAGTGAAAGATTGGGAAAAAGCCGGTCGGCGCAAAACCTATCTCTCGACAGTAAGACAGGAACTGCAAATAGTTCGGCACATCCTCGTACAAAGGCTGGAGCGCGACCTCGGACTGCAACCCGACTACTTCGTGAATTCGATCGCCGGCGCCTTTCAGGACTTCGAGGTCAAATCCCTGCGTGTCCGTCTTGAGAAATACGCGCGGCCGGTCAATTGATTTGAGCGCGTCGTCGAGCAGCGAGTCGAGACGGCGGACCGTGACCGTCTCTGTCGTCAGCACGCCGTCCGGATCGATCTCGCGAAAGTTCTCTGAGGGCGGCAGCAATGAATTTAAGACGTCGAGTCTGAAAAGATTTATCGATCGCACTTCTTCGGTGCTGCCGCAGGCCAACTGCAGCGTCAGCCAATCGCGATCGCCCGCGGCCGCTGACTGCAAACGCTCGAAGGCCGCGCGCACCGGTTCAATTGAGACGATTCGTCCTGCGTATCCAAATTGCCGCAACATCCGTCCATACTCGCCCACGTGGGCGCCCACGTCGATCACGCAATTGATGCGCAGCGTCGCAAAGACCGACTTCAAATGCCCCGCCAGAAACACGCGGAGATCATTGTTCTTGTTCAGGTCGAGCACGGTGTACCCGAGCGCTCGAAGCGAAGACTGCACCAAACGTTTGGCGGAATTAGGCAAAGGATTTCAGGGCGCGGCTAGGACTGAGTCGCCGCTCCTGCCTTGGGGAGGTCGGAATCCTGGGTGTAGTAACTCTGATGATAATAGTGCTGATAGTAATAATATTCGTGTGAGCGAACGCTGACGTTGTTCAGCACCACGCCGACGATCTTGGCGCCGACGTCTAACAGCAGTTGTCGCGAACGACGCACCACGTCACGCGAGCTCTTGCCGCCGTGAACCACCAGCAGCACGCCGTCAACGATCGAGCCGATTAAAACGCCATCGGTGAACGAACTCACCGGCGGCGAATCGATCACGATGTGAGTGAACCTGGCGCCGAGAACTTCAAGCAACTTTCGCATTTGATCCGAGCCCAGCAATTCCGCAGGGTTCGGCGGCACGGGCCCGGACGGCAAGACAAATAGTCCGGATGCTTCGTCGCGCAGGACACACCGCATCATTTCATCAACCGTGATGTCGCTGGAGAGAATCGAACTGAGGCCATCGCTCTCAGGCAAATCGAAAATTGAGCGCAACCGCGGCCGCCGCATGTCGCCGTCGATGATGACTACGCTGGCATTGGTTTGGGCCAGGCTGAGGGCGGTATTAACCGCCGTCGTGGTCTTCCCTTCTCCCGGCAAGCTGGAAGTGACCAGCAACGTTTTCGGCGCGCGGCCCGCGGTCGAAAGCAGCACCGACGTTCTCAATTGACGATAAGCTTCGGCCAGTGGCGATCGGCCGTTAACGTTTAAAAGCAACTCGGGATTGTGACCGTTGCTTCCGTTTCGCTTTTGCAAGGCCGCGGCCGATGAAAGCAAACGTCTGGGAGCGGAAGCCGAGCCCATCGACGGAATCACGGCCAGTGCGGGCAATCGCAAGAACCTCTCGACATCGTCGGTCGAATGGATGGTGTCGTCGAGATATTCAAGAAACAGCGCGAGCGCCGCGCCAAAGGCCAGCGCCAGCACGAACGCGAACATCACGGTGCGCATTCGCGCCGGTCCCACGGGAAAATCCGGGACGATGGCGTAATCAACCACCGAAATGTTGTTTGGCCGGCCGGCCAGCACCACGTCATTTTCTTTCGAACGTTGCAGCAGACTGTTCAGCAGGCCCCGGTTGGTCTCGATCTCCTGTTGCAGGATGCGATAGTTGATGGCCGCTTCATTCTGCGTGACCGTATCGCCCTTTTGCTGATTGAAAGATTTTCTGAGCGACTCTTCGCGATCGAGCGCCTGCCGGTATTTCGTCTCCCGATTCTTTAGCAGAGTCTCGGTATTGCTGGAGCGCGTCGCGGCGATATGTTTTTGCAGCGCCTCAATCTGCTCGTCGATCTGTTTGACCTCGGGGGCCTCTTCAGTGGCGTCGATCAGCAACTCGGCGCGTTTCTGTTTTAGCTTGGCCAGTTCGGTGTTGGTGTCTTGAAGGCCCGTCGCGCCTGTGTCGGCCAGCGCGGTCGCCGCGCCCGGCCGCTTCGCATTGTTGTAGTCGGCCTCCGCGTTTATACGATCGTTTTCTGCTTCCATTAATTGCTTGTTCAACCCGGCTAAGCGCTCGACCACCGTATTCTGACTGGCGTCGAGCGAAAGGATCTGATTGTCTTTCGCGTAAGAGACCAGCTTTTCTTCTCCCGAGCGAATCTGCGACTGCAATTCTTCGACCCGGCGCGATAGAAAGTCGCTGGTGGTGGTATTGGCTTCATTCTTCTTTTCCAGATTGGAACGAACGAAAGTTTGCGCGACGCAATTGACCACCTTGGCAGCAATTTCAGGATCGCCATGCTGGTAAGTGATGTCGATCAGACGCGTCTCTTTGTTGTAACCAGCACGATTTTCGCGGACCGGTTCGACGCGGAGGCCGCCGGCCAACGCCCCCACAAACGGAGCGAGTCGCTTAGCCTCGACGAGATCGTCGCTCGAAACAGCGGGCGCAACCGTGCTCGTCAACGGCAGGACATTCGGTTGTTGCGCGTTGTCATTTCTGTCGTTGCCGCCGGCGCCCAACATCTTCACGATGGTTTTCCAGGTCGAATGTGCCTGCGACTGTTGCGGATGGACGAAGGCCTGATTCTTCTCCAAATTGAGTGTCTTCACGACCCGGCGCAATAACCCGGGGCTGGTGAGTATCTGAAGTTGAGTATTGAAGTACGCCGGATCGTTCACGGGATTGAAGATCATCGATCCACTCTTCTCGGTGTACGCCGGATTATTTTCGAGATCGACCTGGACCTGTGATGACGCTTCGTAAATGTCAGGCTTGCGCGCGACATAGATGATGGCGAGCGTGGTCATCAGCACTGCGACCCCGATCACCAGCCACAGGCGCTTGCGGATTGCGCGCCAATAATCGAGCAGATGGACCTCGCCCTCGCTCGGGTCAGGGCCGTACCCGTAGCCGCGATAAGAAGAGTCCTCCGCGCGTCGATCGACCGCGCCCGGTTCATCCTGCTTGATAAGTTTGGTGGCTTGGTTCATAACGGAGATGTTAGAGATTAGAGGTTAGAGGTTAGTTCTTCAGCCGACGGCGCATCAGGTTGCTCTGCGATTCGTTGTTACAGGAAAATTCAGCTGAAACCGTCCTCAGGAAAACGTAACCAACAAACTAGCCTCTGATCTCTAACCGCTAATCTCTAACCTCTAATCTCCAGCCTCTAACCTCTCGCCCTCACGGAATCACCCGCACCGGCACCTGGGCGACCGAGGGCGCGACGGCGCCCATCAGACTGCGCATCAGACTCTTGCCGGTGGATTCCGATACTTCAATAATGTCATTCGCTTGTAAGACCAGATCGTCTTCCTTCTTGCGGGCGATCGCCGTGAGATTGACGTAGAACTCCGATGGCGCGCCCCCTGTGGCGGCGTGACGAACGATACGAATCTTGTCAGTCTTCGAATCGCGCAGTGGGCCACCGGCCATCGCGATTGCCCGCGACACCGTGATCGTTTCCTTGAGCGGCAGAGACCGCGGCGCGTAGACGTTCCCCACCACATAGACCTGCTCAGCGTCGGGAATGGTGACGATGTCGCCGGCTTCAACGAAGGGATTAGCCGACGCTACACCTTGCAGCGTGTCGTTGAGCTTAAAACTGATCAGGCCTTCCTGGTTCGAATTTGAATCTGCGCCTGGCGAGCACAAATCGACGCGAGGTCCACGCACGATATTAATGGTCTGTCCGGCCTTATCCGACGGTCCTTTCGCAAACGTCAGCAATTCAAGCAGGCGAATATGCCGCTGCATCTGGTAACGGCCTTGCTCGTTGACGGCGCCAATCAAGGCAACTTCGCGCGCGTGATATTCCTTGATAAAGCAATCGACCGGAAGATTCCGATAGTAACGCGCGTAGCGGGTCGAAATCTCTTTCGCGAGTTCGCCTTCAGTCTTGCAGGCAGCCTGGATTTCGCCTTCGATCAGCGGCATGCGAATCATGCCGTTACCTTCGACGCGCACCGCTTCACGCGACAACTGCGGCCGATTATAGACGCGAATTTCCAGCACATCGCCGGCGCCGATGTGATATCGCTCCGCCGGAGATTGCGGAGAGGCGGCCGGCTTCTGATCCTGCGCCGTGACCACACTGAGCGATCCCGTCGCGATCAAAACCCCGAGACCGACGACTACGAACAATCGATTTCGCATGCTATTTTCCGCCCAGGCCGATGCGTCGAGAGGCCAATGCCTCGCGCATGTGATTGGGGTGGGCCAGGTTGAGCACAGTGTTGCTGACCAGTACCAATAATTCTTCGTGGTCGCGGCGAAACGCGCCGGTCAAAGGGTTATCGCCGGTTTTGGTCACGACTCCTTCGCGCACCCACTGCCAGAATTGCTTCTGCGTGGTCCAGAACTCCTTTCGATCCCGGCACATGATGAGCGCCGTCTTCTTTTTCTTTTTCTTCTTGTCTTTTGCCACGAAAGCCAACCCCCTTGAAAAATAAAATCTTTCACTAACCACACTGTCTCACGACGTGCTCGCAATCGAGGCACGAAGACCCGAAGGAAACCTCTTTCGCGAGGCTGCTATGATAATTTTCCGAGCCTCGCGAATGTATTTCGCAAACGAAGGCATGTCAAGGAATTACGACCTGTTCGTCTGCATTCGAGGGGCACATCACAAAAATTTCGAAAGTGCGAATCTTTGCGAAGTCGTCTAATCACCCTCGATGCTCGGTTGGGTGTGTTCCCAGGCCTGTTCGTCATCGGAAGCGATATCGCCACGAAGCTTGAGCCAATTCCATCAGGTACTAATCGTTGCCGTAGCGCGTCTCACGCAAAGTTGCAAAGACTGCAGAGACAAACCGTGTTCAGCTCTCCTATGAAATGCTCGCGCACTTAGTGCACAATGCTCAAATTCTCGCGGGCTGATCCGCCTTTGGTTTTGAAATATTCGTGAGCACCCAAGCAAACTCAACAACCTCTACGCCCATGGTCCGGCAGTACCAGGAGCTGAAGTCACAGCATCCCGGCACGCTCCTGTTTTTTCGACTCGGGGATTTTTACGAACTGTTTTTCGACGATGCGGTAATTGGCGCGCGCGAACTGCAAATCACACTCACGGCCCGTCACAAGGAACGCGGCGATCCGATTCCGATGTGCGGCGTGCCGCACCATTCGGCGGCCAATTACATCGCGAAGCTGGTGCGCAAGGGTTACCGCGTGGCGATCTGCGAGCAGACCGACGATGCATCGAAGACAAAGAAACTTGTGCGCCGCGAGGTAGTGCGCATCGTCACGCCGGGGACGCCAATCGATCCGCAGTTGCTCGAGCCGCGCGAGTCAACCTTCCTCGCCGCCGTCTGCGCGCGAGGCGAGAGTGTGGGCGCAGCCTTTCTCGACATCTCGACCGGCGAATTTCGCGCGACGCAGGCGCGCGGCAACGAATCATGGAAAAGAATCGCCGCGGACATTGAATCGTATGCGCCGCGCGAACTGCTCTTCCCTGCTTCGCTCGCGGCGTTGGTCCGAGGTGGCTTTGCCAATCAAACCAAAACCGAAAATTTGCCGCTGGATCGCGCAATCGAGACCGGGCAAGATTCAAACTCCCTCTCCCCTTGGGAGAGGGCTGGGGTGAGGGAGCGAAGCTTAACGCCGACAAGCCCTCACCCTAACCCTCTCCCAAAGGGAGAGGGGATCACACCGAAAGTTGAACGCGCTTTTTTTTCAGAGGCAACTTTGACGCCGAGTGACGACTGGCTTTGGCAAGCTGATACGGCCGAGGATCTTTTGGTAAAGCATTTCGCCGTGCGCTCACTGGATGGCTTTGGCCTCACCAACAAGTCGGAAGCCATCACCGCCGCGGCCGCGTGTCTCAGATATGCGCAGGAAACCCAACGCGCCGGCGCCGCGCACATCGCCGACGTCATTTATTTTGAATCGCAGGATCATCTGGTTCTCGACAACATCACGGTACGGAATCTTGAGTTGATTCAGCCGCTCGGTCTGGCCGGCACGGGCCGATCGCTACTCGACGTGATTGATGAAACGATCACCGGAATGGGTGGGCGACTCCTGCGCGCCTGGCTGCTGCGGCCGTCGATTCATCGCGGTGAAGTTGAAGCGCGACACGGAGCTGTCGCCGAGTTGCACGGCTCGCACATGAAACGAGATGGCCTGCGCGACGCCCTCAAAGAAATCGCCGACCTCGAACGGCTGGTGGGCCGTTTGAATCTGGGCTCGGCGACGCCCCGAGATCTCAACGCCCTGCGCTGTTCGCTTGATCGAGTTCCCGCGATTCGTGAACTGCTCACGAACGCAGCGTCGTCGCTCTTGCAGGTATTGAATGAGTCGCTCGATGAGTTAGCTGACGTGCGGACGCTGGTGGCCTCTGCGATCGCCGATGATCCACCGGCCAAGGTGGTTGATGGTGGTGTAATCAACGCCGGCTACGCGCCGGAACTGGATGAACTGCGCTCCATCAGTCGCAACGCGAAGCAAACGATTGCCGCCATGGAAGCGGAAGAACGAGCGCGGACCGGCATCGGCACGTTGCGCATTCGCTACAACAACGTCTTTGGGTACTTCATTGAAGTGTCGAAAGCGAATGCCGCGCGCGTCCCTGACGACTATGAACGGCGCCAGACTCTGGCGAATGCCGAACGGTTCAGCACGCCTTCATTAAAAGAATGGGAAGGCAAAGTGCTGGGCGCGGAAGAACGAATTCTGCAACTCGAGTCTGAGATCTTTTCGCTTGTCTGCCGTCAGGTTTCAGCTGAGACGCCGCGGATTCAGGCGACGGCGCGGGCGCTGGCTTGCCTGGATGCGGTCTCGTCATTGGCTGAAACCGCCGTTCGCCGCAGATATGCGAAGCCGAAGATGCATGACGGCGATGAGATCGAAATTGTTCACGGGCGTCATCCGGTGATCGAGGTCTTCATCGATGAACCGTTCATTCCGAATAGCGTCTATCTAAACAACTCGGCTGATCGTCTGCTGATCATCACCGGTCCAAACATGGGCGGCAAGAGCACCGTGCTGCGGCAGACGGCGCTGGTCTGCATTCTGGCCCAGATGGGTTCCTTTGTGCCGGCTGAAAGTGCGCGACTGCCTTTGCTCGATCGTGTCTGGACGCGCGTCGGAGCGTCTGACGATCTCGCACGCGGGCGATCCACGTTCATGGTCGAGATGACCGAGACGGCTGCGATCCTGCACAACGCGACGCCGCGATCGCTAGTGCTGCTCGATGAAATCGGCCGCGGCACGGCGACCTTTGACGGATTGTCGATCGCCTGGGCGGTCGCGGAGTATTTGCATGATTCACCCGAGCACTGTGCCAAGACTCTGTTCGCGACGCACTATCACGAACTGACCGAGTTGGCCGAACGCCTGCCGGGCGCGCAGAACTATCAAATCACCGCCACCGAACGCGAAGGCGAGGTGGTGTTTCTTCATCGGCTGGAACGCGGCCGCGCTTCCAAGTCATACGGCATTGAAGTGGCGCGGCTGGCGGGCATGCCACCGGCGGCTCTGACGCGCGCGCGTGAAGTCCTTGAAAAACTGGAGCGCTACGAACTCGATGTCTTCGCCGAAGACGCGCAAATCGAACCACGCGTGGCGGCCGCAGGCGCCGGCGGGAACAATTCATCTGACGAACCCGCGCTGACCCGGGCGTCAACCAGCGCGGCCCGCAGACGTCTGGCCGCGCAATCGTCACTATTCGATCTGGCCAATCAAAAAATTGTCGATGAGCTGCGCGAAGCTAAGGTGGAAACTCTGTCCGCTGAAGATGCGAAGGAGCTATTGCGCAGGCTACAGGACAGAATCGTCTAAGACTTTCGTTCCGTTCTCTTCAGCCGATTAACGCGATTCAATGTATCAGCGCGATTCGTTTAGACGCCGCACTTGTGCGGCGGTCGGCGGACAAGTCCGCCGTCTAAACGATAGGTTTTGGGGATTGGCTTAAGACGCTTTGGCTGCGTCGCGAATCACCAGATCGAAAGTCCCGGGCGCGACTTTACGAAAGCGCGTATTGCGATTGAGTGAGACCGCGATGCTAATCGTGGGGTTGTTGCCCGTGAAGCTGAACCCGCCTTCCATCAAACGATTGTAAATCTCGTTCACATGTAGCGGTCCGCCGGCTTCGCGAAGAATCATGGTTGCGGCTTGCGGGATGGTGCGGTCGAAAAACTGATCGCTAATCGGCTCGATGTTGTTGCGCAACGCAGGCACGTTATGCCTTTGCGGGGCCGCCGGCTGCGACAGTTCGGCCTGGGCCAGCCGTCGCTGCAATTCAATCTCGAGTTCGCCGACCGACGTCGTCCCCACCTGCGTGCTTGGTCCGCTCATCACATTTGAAAGCAGGCGAAAAATGGCCGCTTCAGTCTGACCAGCCAGGGTATCCAACTCAATCAACTCGCCGCGAATAATCTCCGCTTCTGATTCCAACTCGGCCAGCCGTGCCGCCAGACGCGTGCGCTGGGCGCGCGAGTGCCGCAGGCTTTGTTCCAGACGAGCTATCAGGGTTTCGTTAGCCATGGCCCAGCGAGATTGTAGATTGACGCTATTAGGTTGGCAATAACTTTCTACGGACTGGACCTAATCATCAATGGTCGCGTTCGATGATGTAGGTGGGAATTGCGGATAACGCTTGTGCGTAAGGCGAGTGATCGAAGCCGTCCAGGGAAGCACGAGCTGCCTCGGCGTATTCAATCGCGCGTTCTCGCGCGAGGGCCAGGGCACCCGTTTCAGCGAGCGCATCCAGGACCGATTGGCGCGAAACACTGTGATAGCCACCTTCGCTGATAACTGTCTGAAGCGGCCGACGCATCTCGGGGTGGCGCTGTAACAAAAGCAGCAGCGGCAGCGAGACCTTTCCTTCGACCAAATCGGCGCCGGCTGGTTTCCCCAGCACATCTTCGGTGCTGGTGAAATCGAGCAGATCGTCGATAAGTTGGAACGCGATACCCAGGTTCATTCCGTAATCGCGCAACATCGCCTGCTGTTCCGGCGCCGCGCGTCCGACGAGCGCCCCGATCTCGCAACAGGCGCTGAAAAGGTACGCAGTCTTGCGCGCAATCACGTCAAAGTATTGATCCTCGGAAATGTCTGTGCGACCGAGCAGGGTCAATTGCAGAAGCTCGCCTTCAGTCATGCGTCGCGTCACGGCCGTGAGAATATCGAGAATCGGAAGCGACCGCTCCGCCAGACTGGTCTCAAACGCGGACATGTACAACCAGTCGCCCATCAAGACCGCGGTCTGATTGCCAAACTCAGAATTGATCGACGGACGGTTGCGGCGGGTTTCGGCCTTATCGATGATGTCGTCGTGAACCAGGGTTGCCGTGTGCAGAAATTCCATGACCGTGGCCATGCGAATCGAACTTTGATTCGATCCGTCGCCGCCGACGGCGTAACTGGAAAGAATGGTCAGCGCCGGCCGCACCCGCTTGCCGCCGGAGCGACGCAGATACTCGCCGATGTACGCGATCACCTGGATGTTGGACTGCGCCTGCCGTTCGAATTCCTGCTCGACCAGGATCAGCTCCGGCAAGACGGAATCAAAGATTCGCTTTGCTTCCAGCTGGGCCTCATCAACGACGGCGGTTTGCTCTGCTGTGGGCATCTTAGTTACCGTTTATTCTCCCGGCGCTGTTCATGCTTACCGCTCACTAATTGGATCGATAATTCGTGAACTGCATGTTGATGCCAAAATCTTTGGCCTTCAACGTCGCGATTACCTGTTGCAGGGTGTCGCGATCTTTTCCGGAGACCCGCACGGTGTCACCTTGAATCGAGGCTTGAACTTTGGCCTTTGAATCCTTGATCAGCTTCACGATTTCCTTGGCTTTGTCCTGCGGAATTCCCTGTTGAATTTCGACTCGCTGGCGGACCGTGCCGCCGGCCGCCGGCTCAACGGTGCCATAACTCAGCGCCTTGAGCGGCACGCCGCGGCGCACCAGTTTCTGCTGCAGGATATCGTTCATATTCCGCAGCTTGGTCTCGTCTTCGGCGGTCAGCACCAACTCTTTTTCTTCCAGGGCGACGCTGGCGTGGCTGCCCTTGAAGTCAAAGCGCTGCCGAATCTCTTTCAATGTTTGATTGATCGCGTTGCTGATTTCAGCGCGATCAACTTGCGAGACGATGTCAAACGAATTCTGCTGGGCCATGCGATTCGAATTGCTGGGTTGAGAATAGCATCAAAGCGAGAGCATGTGAAAGTGTTCTCTAGATTTTGGCAGCACAGTACGCCGTCCGAGCGGGAGCCTAATCCCCTTTGAGTTGAAACAGTGTGCGGAAATTGTTGGAGGTGACCTCAGCTATTTCATCAAGGGACCGCTCATGAGGCTCGGCCAGAAACTTCGCGGTCTCAACGACACGTGCCGGCTCGTTCCGCTTGCCGCGAAACGGAACGGGCGTCAAATAAGGACAGTCAGTCTCAACCAAGAGACGATCAAGCGGAAGTTGACGCGCCACGTCGCGAAGGTCCACTGCCTTCTTGAACGTAAGATTTCCGGCAAAAGAAATATAAAACCCCAGATCGATCGCGTCGCGCGCCATCAGCAAACTTCCACCGAAGCAATGCAACACGCCGCCCCGATCATAGTCGCCCAGTTCGTTGCGGATGGTTTTGATTGTGTCGGCGTCGGCTTCGCGCGAATGGATGATGACCGGCAGATTCAACCGGCGCGCAATTCTCAACTGACGAGCAAACACCGTCTGCTGCACGTCACGTGGCGAATGATCGTAATGATAATCGAGGCCGATCTCACCCCAGGCCACCACTCGTTGGCTCTGTTTGGCGAGATCGATTAGGCGTTCTTCGGCGGCCTCATCGAACAGCTTCGCGTCGTGAGGGTGAACACCGACCGCCGCATAAATGGCCTCATGCTTTTCCGCCAATTGAACCGCGCGTTCAAACGCACCGCTGTGCGGATCGCCCGTGCCGACATTGAGCATCGTGGTGACGCCCGCATCGACGGCTCTGGCAATGACTTCATCGCGGTCGTCGTCATATTCGGGACCATCGATGTGACAATGAGAATCGACAAACGTCATCAATTTGGAGTGCGCCGGCTTGACGGCGCTTTGTTACGTTCACAAAAAGTGGCGTCAAGCCGCCGCACTCCAAAGATCAATTGCCGGTCGTAATCGGCGGCAGACCTGCAGCGCGGAGTTCTTGATTGAGGGTCGCGATGTCCTTCGATTTGATCGCTTGCCAGCCCTGCTGCACACCCTGTGAATCTTTCAAGACGTCGGGCACGGCCGACATGATTTGCGTCGTAGGCGCTACATCCGCTTCTTCGATCAATCCAAAGAGCGTGCGTGCGCGGGTCATGACAGATGCCGCCGTTACCCGCGCGCCACCACCGGCTCCGCCGGCGCCACCGCCGAATCCGCCACCGCCGGCCCCGGCGACGCTCTGAACCTTCTCGGCGAATGCGTCGACGTGGCTCTTGAGCGTGGCATCGGTGATTCTGGTCTGCAACTCAGTTAGCTGTCCGCGGATCTTTCGCGCCTCGTCCGAGATCGCGCTCAACGCGACCCATTCGTTGTACATCTGCATCGATGTGTCGAATTGCTTTTTCAGATCGTCACTCGAAGTCTTCACCCGCGGATCCATAACGAGGCGTAACGGCTGTTCGTATTTCTTGCCGTTGACGGTCAGGACCGCGGTGTAATTGCCCGGCATGGCCCAGGGCGAGGTCGGCGCGGGGGCAGTATTTCGATAGACAGCCGCGATTGGATAGTTCGGCGCGACACCCGGGACCGGCTTGTAATGCAAATCCCAAAGAAAGCGATGCGTCCCACGTTCGGCTGATAACTTTTGCGGCGGACGAATCCAGTAAGGTGGGATGTTCAAGAGCGGCTCATCAGCGGGCACCGGATCGTCACTCGCGTATCGACGCACTACGGCACCGGTCGCATCTTTGATTTCAAGCGTTACCGGACCCTTCGTCGCCGCGCCCACGTAGTAGTCGATCACGGCGCCGTCGGGCGGGTTTTCGCCGGCCGGCACATCGGGCGGCAGCGGTGTGTCGCTGTTCGTGTTCCAACGGACGCGGTAGGCAGTCTGGGGTCTGAATAGATGCGCCGCCGATTTGACGATGGCGTCCTGCATCTGGCGCAGCGGCGTGATGTTGTCGAGAATCCAGAAGCCGCGGCCGTGAGTGCCGACGCAAAGATCATCGTCTTTAATAATCAGATCGCGAATCGAAGTCGCACCCATGTTCAGGCGCAGCGACTGCCAGTGATCGCCATCGTCGAATGACACATGGACCGCGCGCTCGGTGCCGGCAAAGAGTAGTCCCTTTCGTTCCGGATCTTCACGAACGACGTCGGTGTTTTCATTCTCGGGAATGCCGTTCGTGATTTCGATCCAACTCGCGCCACCGTCGCGTGTGCGATAGATGTGCGGCCGCAGATCGTCCAGACGCAGAGTATTAATTGCCGCGTATGCCGTGTTCTTGTCGAAGTGGCTGGCATCGAGAAT
>Ga0207511_100131_pt1 | contig 17844 bp, 21 predicted proteins | sample NitcycUWRSCHO22C_FD_188265 | JGI IMG/M metagenome (GOLD analysis project Ga0207511, IMG submission 188265) | Soil microbial communities from Arlington Agricultural Research Station in Wisconsin, USA - Nitrogen cycling UWRJ-SCHO22-C (SPAdes) | ecosystem: Environmental > Terrestrial > Soil >... | reverse complement strand
GTCGGGCGCACCTGCTCGAGCGCAGTAAACAACTTATCGCTGTCGAAACAGTAGATGCCCGAGTTGATTTCACGAATCTGCCGTTCTTCTTCAGTGGCGTCGCGTTGCTCGACGATTTTGCGAAAGCCGTTCTCGCCGTCACGAACGACGCGGCCGTAGCCCGTCGGGTTCTCCATCCTGACCGTGAGAATGGTGCAAGCGGCCTTCTCGTTTTTGTGCGTCTCCAACAATCGAATCAGCGTTTCCGCGCGGACCAACGGAACATCGCCCGACAAAAGCAGCACCGTTGAATGAGCGGCACCGAGCGCGTCTTCGGCCGCGAGCACCGCATCGCCAGTTCCGCGCTGCTCAATCTGTTTGAGAAACTCGAGCCGGTCATTTCCTGATTCGGCTTCGACGGCCGCCTGGACTTGCTCGGCCTGGTGACCGACTACGACATAAATCTTTCGCGGTTGCAGCGTTGCAGCCGTCCGCACGACATGTCCAATCAAGGGACGTCCATCCAGCTTGTGCAGGACTTTGGCGACGTTTGATTTCATACGCGTGCCTAATCCGGCTGCGAGAATCAGAACGTCGACGGGCCCGGGTTGAGTGTTAATTGACGGCGATGACATTCGGGTTCAGTGTATCCGTCATCTCGGCGGTCGCAAACCTGGTATGTCGGTGTCGTGCAGCACAATCGACGACGACGCGAGCTAAACGGTCCGAGTTATGCCGCACCTTCTCGCCCTCGTCGAGCAGATCGGCGCGCACAAATTCGATGCCGGCGTCACAGGGCTCCGCGTCAGAGGTTTGTTCGAGCAGCACCTGCACCGCACCATCGGCTGCATAAACCCGTGCCTGTTCGCGGGTGACGCGCTGATCGTTAACGATGGCATAGTCGAAATGAATCTGCGGCGCATAATTGCGGACCGACGCCAGGTGTTCGCGAAATCCGAAACCATCCGTTTCGCCAGGTTGGGTCATTAAATTCGAAATGAAAATCTTGGTCGCGTCGGACTCGCCGATGGCTTCGGGCACGCCTTTGACCAGGAGATTCGGAATGATGCTGGTGTAAAGCGAGCCGGGGCCGACGGTAATGACATCAGCCGTTTGGATCGCAGCCAGCGCGGCCGGCAGCGGCAGGCATTCGTTCGGCGCCAGCCATAACCGGCGTATCTTCGATCGCGCGGCTGTTATTTGTGTTTCACCGTGGACTTCGCGGCCGTCTTCGAGCTCTGCGACCAGACGAACGTCGCTGACCGTCGCTGGAAAAATGTGGCCCTTGCTGGCCAAAACTTCCGACGAAAGGCGAACTGCTTCGGCAAAGTCACCGGTCACGTCGGTCAGCGCCGCGAGGAACAGATTGCCAAAACTGTGCCCACCGAGATCGCCCGAGCCGCGAAATCGGTAACGAAATAACCGCGCCAGCAGGGTCGAGTCCTCAGACAGTGCAATCATGCAATTGCGAATGTCTCCCGGCGGAAGCATCTGCAATTCTTCGCGCAGCCGGCCGGAGCTGCCGCCGTCGTCGGAAACGGTAACGATGGCGGACAACGATTGAATCCAGGTCTCTTCAGGTCGTGGGCCAACGAAACTTTTAAGACCCGCGAGCAGAGTGGACAAGCCTGTCCCTCCACCAATCGAAACTACCTTGAGGCTCTCGTTGGCATTGAGGTTCTGCAAATGTTTGACTCCGGAGATACGCAGTAGCGCGCGAAGAAATAATACTTGAAAGGGAGCGAGTTGGGAATTGAGAGTTAGAGCTGGTCGCGGGTAGCAAAGACCAACTGCTCGAAATCCGGATCGCTACGGAGCGGGTTTAGATCTTGATCTCGCTGAGCTCTGATACGCAGGCTGGGTTGTAGGTCCAGGGCTCGCTCAAGGGATTTCAGCGCGGTATCGATGGCGCCGAGACGAGCACGCGTGGCGGCCAGGCCATAATGAATGTGCGCCGCTTCGGGTTCGCGCCGCAGGGCGCGTTCGAACAGTTCCTGTGCGGCTACATAATCACCACGATTCAACTCAATCACGCCGCGATCGTAAAGCGAATCAGCATCCCGCGGCAGCGCGAGTTCGGTCCGTAGACGCGCTTCCGCAACTGCCAGATAGGTGCGTGACCGCGCGGTAACTTCCGAGACTGAGGGATATTTCTCGACCAGCGCCCGAAAGCGATTACGTGCCTCAGCAAAATGACCACGCGAGAACTCTCGGTGAGCAGCTTCAAATGCCTTTAGCGCAGCCGCCTCATCCCGAGTCGGTTGGGGTGGTGGCGGCGGAGGAGGAACCGGCCGGGTAACCACTGCAGCTGGCCGCGCGCCACGGGCAGCGGTTTTGCTTGCTACCTTTGCTCGAACTGGCGCCGCCTTCGAAACCTTCTTGGGGATGGCAGTGGCACGCTTTTTCGCAGCCTTGGCCGGGCGCGAGACGGTTCGAGGCTTCGGCTTCGCAGATTTGATCTGGGTTGCCTTGTGAGCGCGAGCCTTGCCGGCGGGCGAACGTTTAGTGGCTGGCTTCAGCCGAGTTGCCTTCGGTTTGGAAGCAGCTTTGACGGCACCACGGGCTGAAGTTCGGGTCGAAAGCTTTTTGACGTTCTTGGCTACTGGAGTTCTCATGCGCAAATTGCCTCGCTATTGCGACAGCAGTCTCATAAATCAGCGCAAAACAAGCTGGAAAGCTTAACACAGGTTTTATGCTAAATCAACGAAAGAGTAGGGTTTGCAAGCGCAAAGCGCTCCGACGGCCAACTTAAAAAAACATCGATGGCCTAAGAAAAACACTTGATGGCAATCCGGCTGCGTGTTAAGGTGACTCATGAGGGTTGACGCTCGGTTTGCTCGGGTGCCAAAGCTCAGGCGTTTCGCGTATTCTTCAGTGAGCGCAACCTAATTTGTCCCTGCCTCCTCTTTGAATCTCTGCATTAGCCGCGTACATGACCAATAGTTCGATCGTACTTAGGGAGTCGCGCTACCACCACATCAAAGCGATGCTGGCTCGGCTGCGCCTGGATTCCTCTGCCCGATTGGTCGTCCTGGTGGACAAAGATGGCCAACAAATTGCCGTTCACGGCGAATTGGGCAACCTGGATACCACGAGCCTGGCTTCGTTGGCTGCCGGCAACGTGGCCGCGACTGGCGGAATGGCCAAACTGATTGGTGAGAATGAGTTCCCGACTCTCTCGCACGAGGGTGAGAAGGAGAGCATTCATATCTCCGTAATTGGCCGGGTCTTGCTGCTTGTCGTCTTTGACGATCGTTCGAGTTTGGGCCTGGTAAAGCTCAGATCGAAGCAAATCTCTCACGAACTGGCGAAAACCTTCACTGAGATTGAAGAGGAATCGGCGAGCGGCGCGGGCGGCCCGCTTCCGTTCAACGGGATTACCGACGAAGAAATAGACAGCCTCTTTTCTCCTGCATAAAAGCTTCCGACATGACCTTTATTAATTACGCATCGCGAGAAATTAATTGCAAGATCGTCTATTACGGACCCGGTCTGTGCGGCAAAACCACAAATCTTCAATATATTTACGATTCGACGGCGCCGCAGGCGAAGGGAAAGCTGATTAGTTTGGCGACCGAGGCCGACCGGACCTTATTTTTTGATTTTATGCCGCTTGAATTGGGCACGGTGCGCGGTTTCAAGACCCGTTTTCATCTTTACACAGTTCCCGGACAGGTTTTCTACGAGGCTTCACGCAAGCTGATTCTCAAAGGAGTGGACGGCGTCGTGTTTGTTGCCGACTCTCAAGAAGAGCGCATGGACGCCAACATCGAGTCCTTATATAACCTCGAAGAGAACCTGCGCGCTTATGGATATGAACTGATGAAGCTGCCCTACGTGCTGCAACTAAACAAGCGCGATCTGCCGAACGTGATTGGTTCCCAGGATTTGACGCACGAGCTGCAAAGGAAAGGCGAACCGGTGATCGAGGCTGTAGCGTCGACCGGTGCCGGTGTGTTCGATACTTTGAAAGCGGTGGCGAAGCAGGTACTTACCGAGCTGCGGAAGTCCTGATTACAGAGACTTGACCATCAGCAGCCCATCCCCGCCATTTGAATAATATTTCGGCAGGCGTTGCGTAACAGCGTACCCCAGGCTGGCGTAAAGCTTCTGAGCCGAAACATTGCTCGAGCGAACTTCGAGCCTCACAATGCGCACGTCACGACGCTGAAAACCAGCTTCGATCGTATCCATCAAACAACTTGCCAGGCGCCGCCGGCGATGTTCGGGAGCAATTCCGATCGTGGTGATGTGTCCGGTGTGGTCAGGTTCCAAAAGCCCGATGACGAATCCAGCCATCACGCCATTTTGCATTACCACGCGATAGGCGACCGATTCCGGAGCCGTCAGCAAATATTCAAAGGTGTCGCGGCTGTAGGCCTCGCCGTCCACAAAGCAACGCTGATCCAAACGCCAACATTCGTCGATTTGCGACATGGTCAACGGCCGCACGTCGTAGCGAACGTTGATGGGCGGGACGAGCGTGATGTTCGCGTGCGGGTCGGCAGTCTCAGACTGTCGATTGCCCAGCCACCACCGCGGACGAAATTTCTTGAGTACAGCCATCCGATTCTCGATTCCGAAAGGGCTCCGATTATAGCTTGTTTACCGAGGCTCTTTACAAGTTGCAATTTCAAAAAATCAACATGCAGTCGCCGTAGCTGTAAAATCTGAATTTCTCTCTGACTGCGTGTTCGTAGGCGGCCAGGGTGAGTTCGCGTCCCGCAAAGGCCGACACCAGCACCAAGAGAGATGACTTCGGCAGATGGAAGTTCGTTAACAAACCGTCGACAATCCGAAATTCATATCCCGGAATTACGGTCAACGACGCGACGCCCGATTGAGCTTCGAGTTCGCCTTTGGATGAAGCAGCCGACTCCAATGCGCGCGCCGTGGTAGTGCCTATCGCGATAATTCGGTTTCCGCGCTGTTTCGCGCGACTAAGGTTCGCGGCAGTCTCTTTGCTGACCGAGAACCGTTCCGCCGCAACTCTATGTTTGTTTAGATTGGCGACGCGCACCGGCTCGAATGTGCCATACCCGACGTGGAGCGTGATCTCTTCAACCAGCACGCCGCCCTGTTTGACGGCGTCGAAGATTCTCGGCGTGAAATGCAGACCAGCGGTCGGCGCGGCGATCGCACCACGCTCTTTTGCATAGACAGTTTGATAGCGGTGCCGATCGTCGTCGCGAGTTTGGGGACGGTTGATATAGGGCGGCAGAGGCGGTTCGCCAATTTGATCGATTACGTCATCGAGATTCGCATCGGTGTCGAACTCAATCAGGCGCACGCCGCTGTCCAGAGCACCGGTCACATGGGCGTGCAAGAGACCGCCGGCGAATTCGATCTGGTCGCCGACTCGCAGGCGTCGAGCCGGCCGAGCCAGGGCTTCCCAGGTGTTGCGCGCAACCTCGCGGGCCAGCAGTAATTCAACTGAACCACCGAAAGGCAGCCGTGTCCCGCGAAGTCGGGCGGGAAAAACGCGCGTGTTATTGATCACCAGCACATCTCCCGCGGCGAGTTGCGCCGGGAGATCTCTGAAGTTCGAGTCCCGCCATGATTGCGTCGCGCGATCGACGACCAGCATCCGCGATGCGTCGCGTTCGGCCAGCGGCTCCTGCGCGATCAAATTGTCCGGCAGGTCATAATCGAACTCTGAGATGTCCACGACGAGATTGGGAAACAGTCTGCTAGGAAAACGAAGCTGAGGGAACGTTTAAGCCGGCGGCGGGAATTGGATGTTCCATCTGCTCGCGGTGGAACACGCCGGTCAGCTGCGCGCCGAAGAGTAATACGAGGCTGGAAACATAGCCCCAGACGAGCACCCCGACGACCGCGCCGACCGAGCCATAAACCTGCTCGTAATTAAAATAATTCACGCTCCACGCGAAGCCGTATTTCGCCGCTTCCCACAAGAGACTGCCGATGATGGCGCCCGGAACGCAGTCGCGGACACTAACGTAAGCGTTAGGCATGAAGCGATAGACGATCAGGAACAGAGCCGAAGTGACGAGCAGACTGACGAGGGCGAAAACGGTTTGCCAGAACCAACTGCCGACCGTGGAGAGTAACCAGTAATGCTCGAGCTGTCGCGGCGACATCCGATCAGCCGCTTCGTGCAGATAGACGAGCACGGAAGTACCGAGCACCGACGCAACTAACAACAGTCCCACCAGTCCAATCATCGCCAGGGTCAGCAGCCGTCCATGCAGAAAGGTCCGATGAGACGTTCCCCACACCCGGTTAAGCGCGCGTTCGACTACGGCGAATACCCAGGAACCGGCCCAAAGGACAATGATGGCGCAGGTTACGATGATGCTGCTGCTGACGTTGGCCAGCGATTTCATGGTTTCGTGCAGGAACTTGCTCGAACCCGGATAGACTTCGACGATGTGCTGGATCATCTGACTGCCCGCAGTGATGCGATTGCTCAGGGCCAGCAACAGCAGCAGAGCAGGGAACAGCGTCATCAATCCGAAGTAGCTCATCGCCGCCGCCGAAGTGAACAGATCGTTTTCGTGGAATTGGTGGACAGCGTGCGAAATCATTCGCGTCCAGGGCGAACGGTTCCTGACTCCGAATGAATGACGAGAAATGCGTTTCGGCATGAAGGTGTCGTTACTGTGAATCAAACAACCCCGGCGCGCGCGCGGTTTCGCCCATCGCAAAATGCTGATAGGCGAGCTGCGTTGCCATCCGCCCGCGGGGCGTGCGATTCAGAAACCCGATTTGAATCAGATACGGCTCGATGATCTCTTCGATTGAATCTTTTTCTTCGTGAATCGCGGCCGATAGCGTTCCGACGCCTACGGGCCCGCCTTCAAACTTCTCAATGATCGTGAGCAATAATTTTCGGTCCATCTCATCCAGGCCGTAGGTGTCGACTTCCATCCGATTCAACGCATCGTTGGCGACTTCGTGCGTGATGCGTCCATCGTAGTCGACGTCGGCATAATCACGTACGCGGCGGAGCAGGCGATTGACGATCCGCGGAGTGCCGCGCGAGCGCCGCGCAATCTCATGAGCGCCGCCGTCGTCGATTTCAACATTCAAAATGCTCGCCGAGCGTTTGCAGATCGTTTCGAGATCCTCATGCGGATAAAAGTCCAAATGGAAGTTAATTCCGAATCGTCCGCGCAGCGGTGCGCTAATCAAACCCGCGCGCGTAGTCGCTCCGACCAGCGTAAATTTCGGTACGTCGAGTTTGATCGAGCGGGCTCCCGGGCCCTGGCCGATGACAAAGTCGAACGAAAAATCCTCCATCGCCGGATAGAGCTTTTCTTCGATGACCGGCATCAAGCGATGAATCTCGTCAATGAAAAGCACGTCGCCTTCCTGCAGAGTCGTGAGCAAGGCGGCGATGTCTCCGGTTTTCTCGATCGCGGGGCCGGAGGTCGACTTCAGTTGCGCGCCCATCTCGTTGGCGACGATGTGAGCGAGCGTGGTCTTGCCCAATCCCGGTGGGCCGGTCAGCAGTACATGGTCGAGCGCTTCGCGCCGTTTGCGGGCCGCCGCGATGTAGATGCGCAGATTTTCTTTCGCTTTCGTCTGACCAATGTACTCGGCGAGACGATTTGGCCGGAGCGATAGATCGTATTTCAGATCGTCATCAGTCGCTGTCGGGTTCAGCGTTTCTTCGCCTCTGGTTGCTTTCGGCATCTCGAAATCGAATTGTGAATGTCGGGAGAGCTTCGGTCAACTCTGCACTCATTTTTTGGAGTGCGGCGGCTTGACGCCGCTTTGGTATGGATAGCGGCATCAGCTCTGTCTCGCAATGAACGCGTTCCCTAACTAATCCGGAGCATGTCTCTCAGATCGTAAAAGCGGCGTCAAGCCGCCGCACTCCAAAATCTAAGCCTTGGCTAAAGACCGCAAGCTACGTCTTAGGATTACTTCGACCGATAAGTCACCGCCTTCACCGATCGCGTTCTTGACGGCTTTTTCGGCGGCGGCGCGCTGATAACCAAGGTTGGCCAGCGCCGACATCGCGTCATCGCGCATCGAGTCCGTAGACGCCAGCTCGCCGGCAGCCACGGCTTTCGCCACGAACTCTTCTTCGAGCGCCGGCGATGACAGCGCCGCAATCTTGTCGCGCAGATCGACGACCAGGCGTTCGGCGGTTTTGCGTCCGACTCCGGGAATCGCCACCAGTCGCACTAAATTGTTTGTGCGAATTGAAGCAATAATCTCGTCGGCATTCATTCCCGAAAGCAGCTTAATAGCGAGACTGGGCCCTACGCCGTTCACCGAAATTAACTGCAGAAACAGTTCGCGCTCGCGCGCCGTCTTGAATCCGAAAAGTTGCAGGGCGTCTTCGCGGACGTGAGTGTAGATGCGCAGCTGCACCTGGGTTCCGTTTTCGCCGAGTTCATAAAATGTCGAAAGCGGAATGACTACTTCGTAACCCACGCCGCCCACATCGACGATCGCCGATGTCGGCTGCTTTGCCAGCAATGTTCCTGAGAGATGAGCAATCAACGCGGCGGATTATCGCGTAAATATGTTTTCATTCGCAAACGGGTCGCTTTCTTGTTGGTCAACTCGGCGTTATACTTTTTTCGCTCGCCATGAAAAGAGAAAAGATTTCTGAACTCACGACCAACCGCTTGAGCGTTTACCTTCGCTGTCTAAACGAACTCGCGGCTGCCGGAATCAGGACAGTGTCGTCTCAGGAGTTGGCCGAGCAATTCAATCTTAATTCCGCACAGATTAGAAAAGACCTCGGATATTTCGGCGAGTTTGGCGTGCGAGGCACGGGCTACTACATCGAAGACCTGCGCGCGCATCTGACGAAGATTCTCGGTTTGGACAAACCGCATCGGGTAGCGATCGTCGGGGCCGGCCGTTTGGGCCGGGCGCTGGCGAATTACAACGGGCTCGAAAAATCGAGCTTCACCGTGGCCGCGTTGTTCGATAACGATTCGTCGAAGATCGGCGAACGCACGCGCAGCGGCGTTGAAATCTTCGACGTGAATAGAATCGCCAAGGTCGTGCGCGACGAGTCGATTGATGTCGCCGTCATCGCCGTACCGGCGCGCGCTGCACAACGTGTGCTGAATCAAATTATGACTGCCGGAGTCAAAGCGGTTTTGAATTTTGCGCCGGCTCCTTTAAAAGCACGGCTCGGAGTGAAGGTGAAGACGGTCGACCTGACGACCTCGCTGCAGTCTTTATCGTATTTTTTGGCGCAGCCGCCGAAGCCGCGACTGCAAAATCCCACGACCGAAAAGTCAAAACAGATTTCTGAGATTCAGATCGACGAGCAACACGCCTAACATCTATCCATGGACGAACAAACCGCACGCCGCGACCTCCTGCGCATATGTCACTTAATGTATGAGCGCAGCTACGTCGTCTCGTCGGACGGCAACGTGAGCGTGCAGCTTGACGACGGCCGCGTGCTGGCGACTCCGACGATGACGTGCAAGGGACGCATGAGCGAAGAGTTGCTCGCGATCACTGATCTCGAAGGCCGGCCGCTGAATGATCAGCGCGCTTCGAGTGAACTCGCGATGCACCTCTTGATTTATCGGGAGCGGCCGGACGTCAGAGCAGTCTGCCACGCGCATCCACCGCACGGAACCGCTTTCGCGGTGGCTGGCTTGCCGATCGATCAGCCGATACTTTCCGAAGTGATTCTGACTCTCGGCTGTGTGCCGCTGGCGGAGTACGGGACTCCTTCAACCGAAGAATTGAGTGACGCGATGCGGCCGCTGGTGAAACATCACAACGCATTGTTGATGGCGAATCACGGCGCCGTCGCTTACGGCTCGGATCTTTGGCAGGCCTGGGACCGTCTGGAGACGCTCGAACACACCGCGAAGATCGCAATCCTTTCGCGAGTGCTGGGCGGTTCGCGGAATCTTTCGCCGGATGCAATTGAGAAGTTGATCAATGTCCGGGAGGCTGCGGGTTATTTGGATCAGGGAGCGCGCTGCCAGGCTTGTGGATACCTGCATGAAACGAATCTCACGTGTCCAACAGGCGATCGTCCGGCGGCGCGCGCGTATTCGTCCTCGGCAAATGGATCGGGCAGAGTTTCGTTGAGCCGGGAAGAGTTGGTCGAATTATTAAGCCAGGCTGCGCGACTGAATGACTAAATCGTAAGTCGTGAATAGAGCCGCCGTGCTATTCTATTTACGATTCACGATTTACGATTCACTAGTTCTCACAGGAGAAACTGAATGCAAGAAGCACTGGGAATGGTTGAAACCAAGGGCCTGGTCGCGATGATCGAGGCCGCTGACGCGATGGTCAAAGCCGCAAACGTTACTTTGGTTGGGTACGAAAAGATCGGCGCCGGATTCGTCACGGCGATCGTGCGTGGCGACGTGGCTGCCGTCAAAGCAGCTACGGATGCCGGAGCGGCCGCCGCGCGCCGCGTAGGCGAACTCGTCAGCGTGCACGTGATTCCGCGTCCGCACGGCAGCGTCGATGAGGCTATGCCGGTGACCGCGCAAGCACACGCATGATCATCGCGCGGATTATCGGCACAGTCGTTTCCACTCAGAAGGACCCGCGGCTGGAAGGGAAAAAGCTCCTGATTGTCCGGCCCATCAACGTCGACGGGTCGGATACGAGCGGCTATGTCGTGGCGGTTGACACGGTCGGCGCCGGATTTCATGAGCGCGTGCTGGTCGTGGCTGGATCGAGCGCCAGGCTGGCGCAGAACATGAAGGATGCGCCGGTCGACGCGGCGGTGGTTGGGGTGATCGACACCGTCGACATCATGGCTCCGGAAAAATGAAATGCAACTCGCACGCGTTATCGGGACAGTGGTCGCCACGGTGAAGAACGATTCACTGGGGAGCCGCACTTTGCTCGTCGTTCAATCCCTCAACAAGAATCTGGAGCCTCAGGGAAAGCCTTTGGTAGCGGTTGATGCCGCGGGCGCCGGCGTCGGTGAATTGGTTTTCTGGTGCCGGGGAAAAGAAGCGAGCTTTCCTTTCAAACGCGAAGACACGCCGACTGATTGCACGATCGTTGGGATTGTTGACTCAGAGAGTCACGTTTGTTGTCAGTGAATTAGGTGAATTAGAGCTTAGATTTTAGAGCTTAGATTTTAGAGCTTAGAATTTGAGGCTCCAAACTAAGCTCTAAGCTCTAAGCTCTAAGCTCTAAGCTCTAAGCTCTAAGCTCTAAACTCTAAGTTCTAAGCTCTATTTTCAAAGCAATGCTTCTCGCCAAGGTTCTCGGCAACATCGTCGCCACCCAAAAAAATCATCGCTATGAAAATGCGCGCGTGATGTTGTGCGAGACTATTAATCCCGAAGGCGATGCGACCGGGACTACCATTCTGGCGCTCGATTCGGTCGATGCCGGAGCAGGTGACACGGTATTAATTGTCCAGGAAGGCTGGAGCGCCTCAACCAGCGCGACCGGAAAAGCCGGGGCCGCGATCGATTCAGCCATCGTCGGCGTCGTCGATCGCATCGATCTTTTGGACGATGCCAGCCGATAGAAGCGTTTAGAGTCGGCACTTGTGCCGACCGCTGCCGGAAAAGTCCGGCGTCTAACGATCATGGATAAGAAAGAATGAGCGGCCATCAGGATCCAGCGAGATTAATTGCAGAACGTATCGCGCGTCGTCTGGCTGGAAGCTCCGCGACTCGCGAACCTTCGTCATCTGCCGCTAACGGCGCCGCACAAATTTCCGAGAGACCTCGCGCGCGTGTGATCAATTTCATCGCTCAGGCTCCGCCCGCGCGGACGCAGTCCTCAATTGGTTCGCCCACCGAAACGCAGCCAAATCAGCGCGAGTCACCCTCGACTTTTGTTCCCCCGGTAGCGCAGTCACCTTGGCTTGCTCCTTTCTCGCGCGCCGGCCAGGCGAGCCCGCCAGCAGCCGACCATCCGAGCCAGGAAAGATTCGGCGTCGAAGAAGCCGCCGTGTCAGAGCTGGTCGAGTTTTTCGAAACCGAAAAGCAGTGCTCGGTCGATCCCAGCGGTAAGCCCTGCGACCATTGCGCGATGTGCAGCTCGCGAGGATTCTGAGCGCCACTCCACTCCGGGCCACTCAAAAGGCGAACGCTCCCTCAAGGCCCGCCGAAAAAATCAATAAAAACTATTGACAGCCCCTTAATCCAAGCGTACTATGCGCCGGTGGAGCGAAGTGGAGTGAGGTGGGACAAGCGATACGAACGAAGCTCAAGGCAACGGCGAATCGCAGAATCGTCCCCACTCGTCTCCGGAATCAAACAAGGTGCTTCGAGGAAATTACACGGCACGAATCGATTCCAAGGGCCGGCTCAAGGTGCCGGGGCTGTTCCGCCGTTACGTTGAAGAGAAGTACGGCTCGAGTCTTTACCTGACGAGCCTCACGGGTGAATGCGTGCGCATCTACCCGATGCCCGAATGGGAAGCCATCGAACAGAGATTGTCTCTCTTGCCCTCGATGGACCCGGCCCGGCGCAAGTTCCTTGACAGGACGAACTACTACGGTCAGCAGTCGACGATGGACACGCAGGGACGCGTGCTCATTCATCCGCTGCTGAGAAAGAGCGCGCAAGTCGTAGGCGACGTAGCGGTGCTCGGATATTTGAGCTACCTGGAAGTTTGGGAGCTGGATCGGTTCCAGCAACGCCTGCTCTCGGATGCTTATACCGAAGAGGACGAAGCGGCGATTGCGCGACTAGGAATTTGAGGATGGTGAATGGCGATAGGTGATAAGTAAGAGGCACAGTCAAAGCGGTTTTCGTTTATCACCCATTACTTTTCACCTATCACCAATTCACAGTTCTTTGAACGAGATCGCGGGGCGGTGTTGATGGCGAAGCCTTTGGGGGGCAGGGGCGCGCTGGCGCATCGCCCCGTGTTACTTCGAGAGACGATCGAGTTGCTCGCGGCAGAGCGCGGCGGATTGTTTGTCGATTGCACGGTAGGCCTGGGCGGGCATAGCGAAGCAATTTTGCAAGCATCTTCCGACGCGCAAGTGTTGGGAATCGATCGCGACGATGAAGCTCTCGAGTTGGCAAGACAGCGATTGGCGCTTTACGGCTCGCGCTTTTCGGCTGTGCATGCTGACTTTCGTGAACTTACGCGGGTCCTCGCGACAGCGAAAGTCAGGCAAGTGCACGGTGTCCTTGCCGATCTCGGTGTTTCGTCGTTGCAGCTGGACTCGCCGGGACGTGGGTTCAGTTTCCGGCATGAAGCGCCGCTCGACATGCGCATGGATGTGTCGAACGGCGAAACCGCGGCAGAGCTGCTCGGTCGTCTTTCTGAAGTACAAATTGCAAATCTGATTTTTGAATACGGTGAAGAGCCGCGCTCGCGACGAATTGCCCGAGCGATCGTGCAGCGACGTGAACGCGGACAGCCGGTAGCGACGACGACCGACCTCGCAAATGTCATCGAGCGCGCCGTTGGTAAAGGAAATAAACGGAGGATCCATCCCGCCACTCGCACGTTTCAAGCGTTGCGGATCGCGGTCAACGCCGAACTCGAAAACCTCGATCGTTTCCAGTTCGATGCGGTTGACCACTTAGAACAAGCAGGGCGTCTGGCAATCATCAGTTTCCATTCGCTTGAAGACAGAATTATCAAGCGGACGCTTCAGAAGCTTTCCGGGAAGTGTCAGTGTCCGCCGCGTTTGCCGAAATGCATCTGCGGCGCGACCAAGCGGGTCGAGATTCTAACTCGCCGGGCCATCGTGCCATCCGAGTCGGAGATCGACGAGAACCCGCGCAGCCGCAGCGCGAAACTGAGAGGCGCCGTCAGGATTTAATCTCAAACTTATGCGCAGAGTTCCTTCAAGACATCGCAATGCGCCGATCGTGGTTAAAGAACCCGATCACGGCGCGCTGAAGCGCTTCTCGTCGTTACTGGCAGCGGCAGCGATCCTGGCAATCGGTTTTCTCTATGCCGGCCATCAACATTTCGCGGCTTTGAGACTGGGATACGAAACCGAGAAGCTGCGCAACACTTTGACAGATGCGAAGGAAGAGCAGCGCCGTCTGGCCGTGCAGAAAGAAGTCGTCGCCAGTCCGGCTCGTTTAGAACAAGCCGCGCGTCAATTGGGAATGCAGCCGATGCAAGCTGCACAGCTTGATCCCCTCAGGCGGCCCGCGGAGACGCGCGCTACAAAGTCACCTGAGGAAAAGAAGCCCGCATCAAAAGCGCCCCCGATCCAAAAGAGCCAGCCGCCGCGCGTGGATAACCGCGGCCGGTGAGGCCTTCACCCGTGGGAGAGTTCAATGCCCCGTCGTGCTAGTCGGACCGATGCGCCGGGTGCGCCAAACGCGCACCGCCGAATACTGTTTGTGGCGATCGGGCTGGTGGCCTGGATGCTGGTGATTGGCGGCCGGCTGGTCCAACTGCAGGTGCAAAGGCATGAGGAGCTCGCCTCACGTGCCCGCAATCAACAGTTCAGTTCCATTGAAACCGCACCGACGCGCGGCCAGGTCCTTGATCGACAGGGACGCGAGCTGGCGCGCAGTCTCGACACCGAATCGTTCTACAGCGATCCCAGCGAAGTTAAGAACGTCGAAGAGACGGCGCGGAAAATCGCCGCGATCACCGGCATCGATCGGGCCGAGCTCGTAAAGAAATTCAACGAAGCGCAGGACGCCAACAAGAAATTCATCTGGCTGATTCGTCGTTTGGAAATGGAGCGGGCTGCGAAGCTCGACGCTCTCGAGCTGGATGGCGTTTACTCGCGCAAAGAGCCCAAGCGTTATTACCCGAACGACGCCCTGGCGGCCCACGTGCTCGGCTTTGTGGGGACGGACGAAATTGGACTGGCCGGCGTCGAGCAGTATTACAACGAGAAGATCCGCGGCGAAGCCGGCAAGGTTTTCCTCGAACATGATCGGGCCCAGCGCAGCTTCGAAAGCTACGAGGTGCAGCCGCGTCCGGGCCAGACGATCGTCCTCACCATCGATCAGTTGATTCAATATCGCACCGAGCAGGCTTTGACCGAAGCGGTCCAGCGCGCGCACGCGAAATCGGGCAGCGCCATAGTAATGGATCCGCGCACCGGCGAGATTCTGGCTTTGGCGAACGCGCCGACATTCAATCCCAATCAACCTGCGGCTGATTCGCCGGAGACGCGTACCAACGGTGCGCTGCAAAATACTTACGAGCCAGGCTCGACCTTCAAAATCGTGGCTTACTCGGCCGCGATCGAGAAAGGCCTGGTCACGCCCGACGACAAAATTGATTGCCAAAACGGCTCAATTACCGTCAACGGCCGTTTGGTTCACGACGGTCATCCCTACGGCGTGTTGACTATTGCCGATGCGCTGGCCAAGTCGAGCAATGTGGGCGCGATCAAACTTGGGCTGATGGTCGGCAACGATTCGATGTACGACTTTATGAAGCGGCTCGGGTTTGGATCGCGCACGGGAATCGATCTCGCCGGCGAATCAGCCGGCATTCTGCGGCCGGTCGCGCGTTGGCAGCCGGCTTCGATGGGATCGCTGGCGATCGGGCAGGAAGTTGCCGTCACGCCATTGCAGATGGCGGCGGCGTATTCGGTCCTGGCCAACAACGGTAGTTGGATCAAACCGCACATCGTCCGTGAATTACGTAATCCCGATGGCGGGGTGACGTTTCAGGCCAAGACCGATGCGCGGCCGGCATTGAAAGCTGAGACGTGCGCGGCGCTGCGCACAATGATGGAAGGGGTCACACTACATGGCACTGCCCGCAAGGCCCAGCTCGAAGGTTACAGCGCGGCCGGCAAGACAGGCACGGCGCAGAAAATCGATCCGAAGACGCATGCGTACTCTGCGACGAAATACATTGGTTCGTTTGTCGGGTTCGCGCCGGTTAGCAATCCCGCCGTCGTTATCATCGTAGTGATCGACGAGCCGGAGGGTGCTTATCACGGCGGTGATGTCGCGGCGCCGGTCTTCCGTGAAATCGCCGAACAAGTTTTGCCCGAGCTGAACGTCGAGCCGGACATCGAAACCAAACCGCTGCCGTCGTTGATTGCTCAGGATTCAAAACCCTCGCCCCGGCAAATGCAGGAACAGGCCGTGCAGGTCGAACGGCGGCAGGAAACATTGCCGCAGGTGACTTCGAAGAGCTTCGCCGGCAGCACGAGGGAGGTTGTGTTTGCAATGGCGACGAACCGCGGCGCGTTGATGCCGGACCTGCGTGGCCAAAGCGTGCGTGACGCATTGCGAACGTGTGCTCAACTTGGATTGAAGCTGGAGGCCCGCGGCGACGGTTTCGCGGCGCAGCAAAATCCTGCGGCGGGAGCGGAAGTCGAAACCGGTCAAACCGTGCGCGTGGATTTTGCGCGCAGGAACTGAGTCGCAAATTGTTCAGACGAAGGTGTTGCGTCCGTCATCGGGCCCCGCGCGCCGCTCAATCGAGCGATGCGGTAAACTGATAATGTGAAGATCAAAACTGCAGCAGAATTAATGGGCGCGACCACAGACGGTCTGCGTCCAGCGTTGTTTGACAAAGAAATATTGGACTTCTCGATCGACTCGCGCACCGCGGAAGCAGGTGAGCTCTTCTTCGCACTGTCGCAGCCCGATTACGAGCGCGCCGGTTTTAACGGAACTTTCGCGGATGCGCACGGGTTCATCGCCGGCGCGTTTGAGAGAGGCGCAATCGCAGCAGTAGCGCGACGACAGCGCGTCGAAGGCGCGGAAGACATGAAGCCGCTGATTGATCGGCTGCTGATCGTTGATGACGTGATCGCGGCGTTGCAGACACTCGCGCGCAAAGTTTATGAGCAATGGGGCCAACCGGTCATCGGCATCACCGGCAGCGCGGGCAAAACCACCACCAAGGAATTGACGGCGCACGTGCTGTCGCGCTGCGGTTATCGGGTGCTGAAGAGCGAGCGCAATTACAACAACAACCTGGGGTTGCCACTTTCAGTTTTGCAGATGGTCAGCCGCGGTCGCCAACCATCGGATTACAACCTGGCTGTACTGGAAATGGGGATGTCCTCGCCCACCCACGAAATCCGTCGCCTCGTGCAAATCACGCCGCCCGACGTCGGCGTGGAATTAATGGTCGCGCCGGTGCATCTCGAGCACCTGGGCACGATCGAAACTGTCGCCGCGATGAAGGCCGAATTGATTGAAGGCCTGAAACCCGGCGGCGTGGCGGTGCTGAATGCGGATGACAAGCTTGTCATGGAAATGAAATCAAAGACAGATGCGGCGGTGCTAACTTTCGGCATGCAGAAACCCGCGGACGTGACGGCGACTGAAATTGATTCATCAAGATTTGGATCGATTCGCTTTCGCTTGCGGACGCCGCTCGGCGAAGCAGCCGCGGAACTGCCGATGACCGGGGCACACAATTTGATGAACTCGCTGGCGGCATCTGCGGTGGCGACTGCTTTGAAGGTCAAGCCCGAATTGATCGCCGATGCGTTGCGTTCAGCCAGGCCGCCGAAGATGCGCGGCGAGGTGCTTCATTTTGCGGCCGGCTTCACGGTGGTTGATGATTCGTACAATTCAAATCCGCGTTCCCTGCTCAGCATGGTGCGGACCCTGGCGGAAGCGCGGGAGAAAGTAAAACGGCGGATCGTAATTGCCGGCGAGATGCTCGAGCTGGGGCCGGATTCGCCACAGATGCATCGTGAGGCTGGCCACGAGATTGCGCGTCTGGGAATTGATTTACTGTGGGGGGTGCGCGGCCTCGCGTCCGAATTGATTGCCGGCGCCCACGAACAAGGATCATCAGCCACGCGATTGTTTGAGAATTCTGACGAGGCTGCAGCCGCGGCGATCGATGAAGTCCGGGAAGGCGATTTGGTTTTGGTTAAGGGCTCGCGTAGCGTCGAGACCGACAAGGTCGTGAAGGCATTGAAAGAAAAGTTTCCGTTAGCCTGAAATTGTAGGGGCAGGGCTTGTCCCTGCCCGGTTTTCGATTGGCCAAACCGCGGGCAGGGACAAG
>Ga0207511_100130_pt1 | contig 17910 bp, 16 predicted proteins | sample NitcycUWRSCHO22C_FD_188265 | JGI IMG/M metagenome (GOLD analysis project Ga0207511, IMG submission 188265) | Soil microbial communities from Arlington Agricultural Research Station in Wisconsin, USA - Nitrogen cycling UWRJ-SCHO22-C (SPAdes) | ecosystem: Environmental > Terrestrial > Soil >... | reverse complement strand
TACGTATTGGTGGGACACTCTTTCGGCGGTATATACGTGCGCGTCTTCGCCGACCTTTATCCCGGAGAAGTAGCCGGGCTCGTTTTGATCGACCCATCGCAGGAGTCCTTCAATGACTGGACAAAAACGCACCAGGAAGCGCAGCGAGCAACTGGCGACGAGGAGATTGCCAAAGCTGCCGCAGGTGTCCGCGATGAGGCGGCGCAAGTGAGCGCGTCCTATGAGCAAGCGCGCGCCGCCAAATTGCCGGCGGGCATTCCCGTTTTTCTGCTGACCGCCACGAAGGACGATACCATGCCCGCGTCCGTCAAAAAGGTTTGGACGCAAATGCATGAAGATTGGATCGGCAAGGTGCCGGGAGGCAAACATCTGATCGTGGAAAACAGCGGCCACTTCATTCAAGCCGAACAGCCGCAAGTGGTGATTGACGCGATCAGACAAGTCGTCGAGCAAGTACGCCGTAGAATAATATTGCGGGCGGGTCGCAGAGTCCTCGGCTGAAATGTTTTTCTCGAACTGCCCGCGCTCGAACAAACCATTGTTTGGACGCGTTATGAAACGAATCGGCATTCGAGGCGTGGATGTTAACTTCCCGGGCTTCTCCGCCGAGCGCGATGTCTAACATCGACTCAAAGCGAGTGCGCGTCGGAATCTGCACGCAACCACGTTCGGGTCGGCGGCGACGCGCGTAACAGATCGTTGGACCGGAGCGGCAGGAAACTGTTTCGCATCATTATTGGTCCGGCGATGCGTTCGTGTTGGAGTCGAAGATGCGGATGCGCTCCATAAAGAATTAAAGGTCAGAGCTTGACCGGACTCGCGCCGCCTCGTCAACTCAAACGATGCCGCTCGCGGTCGGTGACGGAAGTATTTGCGGTTATAGTTTTGCATTGGAGGTGAAGTGATGTTGCCAGAAACTTCCAGACATTGGTGGTATTTCATCGGTGGCATTCTCGCGCTCTCGGTCGCCGGACAAGCTATTCATTGGTTCATCACTCCGGACTCTGCGGCGGCTTCCTCCGCGCGTTGGTGGGCGGTCGCGGCGCAAGCGGTGCTTGGCGGTGGCGTCGCTGTCTGGTTCTTCTTGCGAGCTCGAAACCTGCGTCGCGAGAATTAGAAATTGATCCTGGCGCGATTGCGCGGCCTCGAGCGATCGCTTTGGTGACCGCGGTCCTCATGTTTATGGTCCTGCGGCTATTCATTCACCGCTGATTCGGAGAACCATGAATTCGCGCGCCGCCGCGTCAAACGCCGTTCGCATTATTGCGACATGGCGACTTTCAAGATCGGAAACCATATGAAATCAACTGAATGTAACAGGCGAAAGTTTTTGGGCGCGATCACGGCGAGCGCTGCCGGTGGCGCGTTCATAAATACCATCTCTCCGATTTCCACTGCGAACGCGCAAACAAACTGGCTGCTGGCTGGATCAGAGAGCAAGAGTGAATACCTCTTTACTAACGGTCTTACTTATCTGAACACGGGAACATTGGGCCCCTGCCGCCGCGACACCATCGAAGAAGCGACCAGGATGTGGGAAGAACTGGAATCATTCCCCGTCAAGTTTTATGGAAACAATGGCGCAGAATCACTCGCTGAGAAAACGCGAACCATCGCCGCTAAGTTTCTCGGTTGCGATGTGAGTGAAATGCTGATCACCAACAGCACTACCAGCGGGATGAATGCCGTGGCGCAGGGGCTGCGATTAAAAGCAGGCGATCGCATCCTGACTACCAACCACGAGCATGGCGGTGGACTGCTGGGTTGGAAATATTTTGCCAAGTATTACGGAGCGATAGTCGACACGATAATTATTCCGCCGGATGAAAACGACGCTGAAGCTATATTGAAGCGGATAAAAGAGAACATCAAAAAAGAGACCCGGCTCATCAGCGTAAGTCATGTTTTCTCATCGACCGGACTTCGCATGCCGGTTGCCGAAATCTCTTCAATCGCCCGCTCGCAAGGCATTCTATGTATCGTTGACGGCGCGCAAGCGGCCGGAGCCATTAAAGTCAACGTCAAAGAGCTGGGATGTCATGCTTATGCGACTAGTGGTCATAAATGGTTGATGGGGCCGAAAGGAACCGGTCTGCTGTATCTGTCAAAAGATGCCCAGAACCTCATTCGCCCGATGCAGTTTGAGGAGTCTTACAATACATACAACGACGGCAACGGCGTAGTGAATTTGGCCTGTATCCTGGGACTCGGCAAAGCGATTGAGTACCTCGACTCAGTCGGCATGGGTAAGGTTGAAGACCATAATTTAAACCTGCGAAATAAATTGTATGAGCGGCTCAAAGACTTGAGTAACTTAAAAATTGTCAGTCCCGTCGCCGGCCCGCTGGCTTCCCCGATGCTGGCCGGCATTCTGCCCGAAAAAATCACGAGACAGGCGTTTGTAAAAATGCTCTTCGACAAACATCAATTGAGCATTCGTCCTACTCACAAAGAATTTGGGTTTAATGGAATAAGATTCTCTCTTCATATCTTCAACACTGAAAAGGAAGTTGATTTTGCCTCCGAAGTTGTACGTAAAGAGTTAACGACATGAATGAACCGCAAGGATGAAGGATGAAGGCGGAAGGATGAATTGAATTCGGGGGCGGCGCGAAACTCTATGGCCCGACACGACGACTTGCTGGCTTTCATTGATGACATGGCGACCGAGTTTCCCGGCTTTAGCGTCGTGGCCATCAATCAAAAGGAACCCGACCCGATCGGCGTTCCGATTACAGAGATCGTCGTCGTCGCCGGTGATAATGAAATCTGTCTGGTGAGCGCAAGGAACGCACAAAGCGACGTTGGCATGAACCTCGGTGTCTTTCGTGACGACCTTCGCGCCAGGGTTCAAACTCATTCCGACTATTCCTTGATGGTTTCTGAATGGTTTGCAATTGATGACGGATACACGGCCCGCGCGGACATGCCACTCGACAGCGTGGAGCTGAACGAACCCGCGAAACAGTTTCTCCTGCTGTATTGAGTGTGGTCGCCGAGGCTGCCGAACAAATCGTTGTGTCAATGGAAACTGGCAATACGCGGCTCCGTAACGGCGTTGGACGGAGAGATACAAGGCGCCCCGACTGAGAGTTTAGACGGGCATTAATGGGCGACGCCGCGGCGCCGCTTTTTTTATGACCGACTATCGCGTTATCATTCGCCTTCGATTATGGCAAATTCAGATCGGTTCACGATTATCTGCCCGTGCTGCGAAGCGACGCTGAATATCGACGCGGAGACGGGCGCGTTGTTGTCGCACGAAGAGAAGACGAAGCCGCTCGGATCGTTTGAAGACATGGTCAAGGACCTCGACAAACAGAAGCAGACCCGCGACCAGATGTTTGCGCAGGAGATGACTTCTTTCAAAGATCGCAGCCGCTTGCTGGAAGAGAAATTTCAGGAAGCCAAGAAGAAGGCAGAGAAGGATACGAAGGTTTATCGCAACCCACTTGATCTTGATTGAGTCCGGTCAATCAGAAAACAGGAGACCGTTATGAAACGCTTTACCCTTGCCCTCGTGACCGCTGCCTGTATCGCGCTGGCCGCGACCGCAGCCTACGCGCAGGTGAAAGTGGCGCCGATGAAATATCGCGAGCGGACGCTGCCAAACGGCCTGCGCCTGCTCAGCGTGATCGATAAGTCGAGCCCGACGGTGACCATCAATGTTTGGTACCACGTCGGTTCGAAGGACGATCCCGATCATCGCAGCGGCTTTGCTCATCTGTTCGAGCACATCATGTTCAAATCGACCAAGAACATGAAGGCCGAGATGATGGATCGGCTTACCGAGGACGTCGGCGGCAACAACAATGCGACTACGCAGGACGACGCGACCATCTATTACGAGACGATCCCGGCGAATTACCTCGAGACGCTTTTGTGGGCTGAGGCTGAACGGCTCGCGTCCTTGACGGTCGATGACGAGAACTTTAAATCAGAACGCGCCGTGGTCGAGGAAGAGTTTCGCCAGAGCGTTCTGGCGCCGCCGAATGGACGGTTCTTCTATGCGATGGACGTCAGATCGTGGAACGCCCACCCTTACAAGCGGCCGGGCATCGGCAGCATCGAGGATCTTGATGCGGCCACGATCGACGACGTGATCAAGTTTCACAGCACGTACTACCGCCCGGATAACGCGACGCTGATCGTCGTTGGCGACTTTGATCAGAAGCAGCTTGATACCTGGGTCGACAAGTATTTTGCGCCGATTCCTAAACCGAACCTGCCCTTGCCGCGCGTGAATGTGGCGGAGCCGGCGCGTTCCGGCGAGAAGCGATTCATGGAATATGCGCCGAACGTACCTTTGAAGGGAGTCGCGCTGACGTTTCTCGCGCCGTCGAGCAAGAGCGATGACGCAGCGGCGTTGAGAATGGCTTCGACCATCCTTTCGCAAGGCCGATCGTCGCGCCTGTATCAGTCGCTCGTTTATCAGCAACAGCTCGCGAGCAGTGCCAATGCCAGCACCGATCTGCGCGAGGACGCCGGCATGTTCACGTTCATCGCCTTTGCCGCGCAGGGCAAAAAGCCGGAAGACGTCGAAGCGGCGTTGAAGGCCGAAATTAAGAAGTTGCAGGACGCGCCGGTCACCGCGGCCGAGCTGGAAAAAGCCAAGAACCAAATCGTTACCGGCCAACTGCGACAGCGCGAGACGAGCCTCGGCAAGAGCAATGCCCTGGGACGCGCAGCGGTGATCTTAGGCGATCCGAATCGCGTCAATACCGATTTGGATCGTTTGCAGGCAGTGACGGCGGAAGACATTCAGCGCGTCGCGCAGAAATACCTGACCGATAACAATCGCTACGTTATTTATTACCTGCCCGAGTCAGAGCGGCCGAAGACTTCCGGAAATATTCCGTCGATGAATTCCTCAAGAGGGGGAGAAGCGAGATGAGAAACAAGGCTTGGAACCTGATGCTGGCAATCGTGGTCCTGGGGTTGGGTGCGATCACTTCAGTGGCGCAGACCGCGCAAGCTACACCGCCGCCACCGACGGCGCCGCATTCGGCCGTATTTCCCAAACCAGTGGAGAAGAATCTGCCGAACGGTTTACGCGTGATCGTTGTTCCGCGAACGGAAATACCTCTCGTTACCGCGCAGTTGCTCATCAAGAGTGGCGGCGAAGTTGATCCTGCGGACTTGGCGGGCGTCGCGGACATGACGGCCGCATTATTGACGCGCGGCACCACTACGAAGAGTGCCACCCAGATCGCGGAAGCCATTGAAGTGCTCGGCGGCACGTTGGGTTCGGGCGCCGGCTGGGACTCGTCTTCGATCACGACGAACGTGGCCTCACCGCGCATCGGGCCAGCCCTGGAAATCATGGCGGACGTCGCGCGCAACCCGAGTTTCAAAGATGAAGAGATCGAACGCCTGCGGCGGCAAAGTCTGAATGGTTTGCGCGGCGCCATGGCTACGCCCGGTTCGATCGCGCGTTTCGTGGCGGCCCGGGTGGTCTTTCGCGATTCGCCGTACGGACATTTGTTATCGGGCACGCCCGAGTCTTTGGCGCGCATCAAGCGAGATGACATAGTCAAGATTCATTCGATGTACTACCGCCCTGACAATGCAATTCTGGTGATCGGCGGCGACATCACGGGCGTCAATGGCTTCGCCCTGGCGCAAAAATATTTTGGCGATTGGCAGAATCCGCCGAACGCTTTACCGAAATTGCAGATTACGACGCCTGAGAGCACCATCGCCGGCCGTCGCATTCTGGTAATCGATCAACCGTCAGCCGGCCAGACTGCGGTCCTCGCAGTTCGTTCGGCTATCAGCCGCGACAACCCGGATTACTTTCGCGGGATCGTGGCGAACGCGGTCCTGAGCGGTTACTCGGGCCGTTTGAATTGGGAGATTCGCGTGAAGCGCGGCCTCAGCTATGGCGCCGCCAGCCAGCTTGATATGCGCCGCTCGGCCGGCTCGTTCATGGCCTCGGCACAAACCAAAAACCCCTCAGGCGCCGAAGTGGCTTCGCTGACATTGGCTGAGATTGGAAAACTGGCCACCGGCGAGTTGCTCGATTCAGAATTGTCGACGCGAAAGGCGAGCCTGCTCGGCGGATTTGCGCGCAGCATGGAAACCACCAACGGCGTCGTGAGCCAGTTCGGTTCGCTGGCCATGTACGGCCTGCCGCTCGATGAAATTAATCGCTACATCGGAAATGTTCAGGCGATTAAAGCCACCGACGTCAAGGCCTTTGCGGCATCGCGGCTGAACGCGGCCAGCACCAGCGTCGTCATCGTGGGCAACGCGAAAGACTTTCTGCCTGAATTGCAGAAGCAATTTCCGAATGTCGAAGTGATCCCGGTTTCTGATCTGGATCTGAACAACGCGAACCTGAAGAAGACCGTCAGCAAGAACTGAATCTCAGTCTTCTCTGTGTCCTCTGTGGTGAGATTTTCAAACCACGGAGGACACAGAGGAATTACAGATGCATCGTAACCTCCGCTCCTTCCTCGACCTCCTGCGCCGCGAAAATGATCTCACGACAATTGAAGTTGAAGTCGATCCATACCTCGAGCTGGCCGAAATTCACCGGCGCGTGATCGACGAACGCGGCCCGGCGCTGCTGTTCAAGAGAGTGAAGGGAAGTCCGTTCCCGGTCGTTACCAACCTCTTCGGAACTGCCAGGCGAATCGATCTCGCGTTTGGACCGAAGCCGGAGCAGTTCGTCAAACAAGTTGTCCAGGTGGCGGAATCGTTGTTACCGCCGAACCGTTCCGAACTCTGGAAGCATCGTTCACTAATTCGTGAGTTCTTGAAACTCGGGACCCGCAAGGTGGCGCGCGGAGGTGTGACCGAAGCACTGGAACGGCCACCGCGGTTGGATCAATTGCCGGTGCTTACCACCTGGCAGGAGGACGGTGGGCCATTCATCACGCTGCCTTTGGTTTACACCGAACACCCGTTGACCAGGAAACACAACCTCGGCATTTATCGCATGCAGATTTATGACGAAGCGACCGCGGGTTTGCATTGGCAGATTCAGAAAGGTGGCGGCTTTCACTACGCCGAAGCTGAGCGATTGAATCAGTCGTTGCCGGTAACGGTATTTCTCGGTGGGCCACCGGCGCTGATTGTGTCCGCGATTGCGCCGCTGCCGGAAGACGTGCCGGAGTTGGTGCTGGCCTCTCTACTGAGTGGCGAAAAGTTGCGGATGGCGAAGAACCCCCTGGGCGCGGCACATCGGCTGGTGGCCGAGGCGGAATTTGCTTTGCTCGGTCACGCCAGGCCGCATGAACGCAGGCCCGAAGGTCCTTTCGGCGATCACTACGGCTATTACTCGCTGCAGCATGACTACCCGGTCTTTCACTGCGAGGCGATCGCGCATCGACGCGACGCGATCTATCCAGCCACCGTCGTCGGCAAGCCGAAGCAGGAGGATTTCTTCATCGGCGATTACCTGCAATCACTTTTGTCGCCGATCTTCCCGGTGGTGATGCCGAGTGTGCGCGACCTTTGGACTTATGGCGAGACGGGATTTCATTCGCTGGCGGCTGCCGTCGTGCGTGAACGCTACACGCGCGAGGCGCTCGTCGCCGGCTTTAGAATTCTCGGTGAAGGGCAGTTGGCGCTGACCAAGTTTCTCATTCTCACCGACGCGATGATCGACCTGCACAATTTCCGCGGAGTGCTCGAGCACATTCTGGCGCGCGTGCGCTGGGAACGAGACTTCTTTATTTTCTCGAACACGTCGATGGACACGCTCGATTACACCAGCGGCAAAGTTAATGAAGGCAGCAAAGCAATCGTCATGGGACTGGGCGAGGCCGTGCGTGAACTGCCGGGCGAATTCCGCGGCGAATTGCCGAGAGATATCACACGCGCCGAGGTCTTCTGTCCGGGATGTCTGGTCGTGCAGGGCCAGCCGTATTCCGATGATAAGGACCAAGCCGCCAGACTCGCCAAAGAACCATTGATTGCAGATTGGCCGCTGGTAGTTTTGCACGACGACGCGCGCGTAGCTGAATCACCAAACGATTTTCTTTGGTCCGTGTGGACGCGATTCGAACCTGCCGCGGACATATATGCGGCCGAGACAAATTTGGTCCGCCATCATCTCGCCTATAAACCGCCGATTGTGATTGACGCGCGCAAGAAACCAACGCTGCCGGATGAACTGATTGTGCGTGATGACATGAAAAAGTTGGTTGACCGTCGTTGGCGTGAGTACTTTCCATGATGGAGCGCCGGCATCCGTGCCGGCGGATCGCGCGCATCCTGCGCGCCGTGTCCGTGCACCGGCAGGATGCCGGTGGCCCGCAGGCAAGGATGCCTGCGCTCCAGAAGGATGCGTGCGTTCCGATAAATGATTAGCCGCGTTTTCGTCATTGTCGTCGCTGTAAGTGTTGGCCTCGTCCTATTCATGGGCTCGATGCTGCGCCCGCTGCCGGTCGGAGAGCAGAACGATCGCCGGCTGCGTCTGCGGCGGTGGTTTCGCATCAGCCTCCTGGTCGTCCTGCTGGCGGGCGGTGCATCTGCGATCTGGGCTTTCTTCATCGAGCCGAACCGTTTGGTCGTCAATCATGACGCCATCACGATCGATTCGTGGCCCAAAGAACTCAGCGGCTTGCGCATCGCGATGATTGGCGACGTGCACACAGACACGCGTTACATCAATGAAGCCAAGCTGCAGAAAATCGTGGACCTGACCAACGCCCAGAACCCTGACGTGATCGTTTTGCTCGGGGACTACGTGCAAGGCGGGCGAAATAATCCTAGCCGCGTCGAGCCCGAGGTGACCGCGCTTTACCTGAAAACTTTAAAGGCCCCGTTGGGCGTTTACGTAATCCTGGGAAATCACGATTGGTGGTACAACGGCGAAAAGGTGCGCCACGCGTTCGAGAACGAAGGCCTTCCGGTTATCGATGACGAAGTTAAAGAGTTGAACTGGCGTGGCAAATCGTTTTGGCTGGCCGGGCTCGCGGATCTTTGGACTCGTCCGCAGCAGGTCACGGCGACCATCGACAAAGCACCAGCCGGTGCGACGATCATCGCGCTGACTCATAATCCCGACGTCTTTCCGACCGTGCCTCAGACGGTGCCGCTGTTGCTTGCCGCGCACACTCACGGCGGTCAGGTGAATATCCCTCTCGTCGGGACCCCGATAGTGCCTTCGCGCTTTGGTTCAAAGTACACCGCGGGTCACATCTGCGAGAATGGCCATCACATGTACGTAACGACCGGCATCGGCACGAGCATCATGCGCGTCCGCTTTCGCGTGCCGCCGGAAATCATGATCCTGACGGTGAATTCAAAATAGATTTTACGTTTGGCTCAGGACGTCGATGACATGTGGCACGTCGCTGCTCTCACGAAGCCGGATCAGGTAAAGGCCGGCGCTGAGGAGCCAGGTTCGCGGATTTCCGATAAGCGAACCAAGAATTGCCACACCGTCGTCGAGGATGGTTAGCTTGCGCGCAAGATCTTCCGCGGGGGTTGAATTAACCATGTTCGCCACCAGCCAGGCGCTGGTGCGTGCCTTGCCCAGGCTGAAGTTTATCAGGGCGTCTTCGCCGGAAGGATCGATACGATCGAGAAACTTGATCCATGGCGAGACTTCTTCGACGTCGCTGCGGACCTTAACAATCATCCCACCCAGGACTCCGTTGATGACATTGAAATCATTCCTGAGCGACTCAAGCGCCGCGCCCGGCGCGACCGCCTGTGCGGCGATTCCCAGATCAAAATTAATATGCGCATTCATCCCGGCCAGCAGCTGCTGGAGAATGATTGGCCGCCATTGCCTGGCGAGCTGAAAGCAGACCAGCCAGCACTTGCTCAACGGCTGGCCGCGTTTGAAGCTGTCGAGCGCAGTCAGGTAACGGTTCGCAAAGGTGACGTCGAGCTTTTCCATTCGCGCGCCATCTTCGAACAGCCCGGCGGCGATGCCCTCTTTCACTTTAATCGTGACGTTGCGATAGAGCACGGCAAAGTACCCGAGTCGATCGCGCGTCTCACGAGCTTGATGGATTATCAGGTCGAGTTCGACGAGGACTTCATCGATTGTTTGCGGCGGCGTAGGAGTCATGTCGGTGCTTCAGTGAGACGAACAGGGGAGGCGAATCGTGAATACTGCGCCGTTTGCCGAACTGGCCGCGGTCAAAGTCCCGCCATGTTGGGTGATTACTCGATGCGCCAGGGCGAGGCCGATGCCGTGACCATGCGATTTAGTCGTGAAGAAGGGGATGAAAATCTTTTTAAGATCGGAAGCTGCGATGCCTGGGCCGGTGTCGGAAATTGAAATGAGTACGCACGGCCTGGCATCTGCTTGTTCGGCGAAGCTCTCGATAGTTACCCGGCGATCGGCTTGGTCTTTTGTGATCGCTTCGGCTGCGTTTCGCATGAGATTGAGAAGCGCCTGGCGGAGCATGCGATTGTCGGCGCGGACTTCTAACGGAAGAGCACCCTCCCTTACGGTCGGGTTTCTGATACATGCGACGTTTCTTGATTCAAAGAGCGGCGTCAACTCGCGAAGACATTCCTGAATCAACTCATCAACTGAAACGTCTTCGAGTTGCAGGGTCTGCGGCCGCGCAAAATTTAGAAACGCGGTGGTCATCTCCGAGAGGTTTCTTACTTCCTGCAACAGCGCTTCGGTGGCCGAGCGTCCCTGCTCATCCTGATCGATCGTTTGCAGGAATTGCGCGTAGCCGTGCAGTGCGGCCATCGCGTTCTTGAATTCATGCGCGAGACCCGCGGACATTTCGCCCAAACTCTCGAGGTTGTTTTTCAATGCGACCTGCTCGCGCAAGCGCGATACTTCAGTAATGTCAGTCACCAGACAAAGCGCCCCGCGCGCGGTCGTATCTGAAGTCGGCTCGATCGGCGCAATCGTCGCGCCTAGTCTCTTTGTCGCTTCCAGGCCGTTTGTGGTTTCGATCTCTTCGCGTCGATAAACGCGTCCGGTTGAGAGGCACTTGTCCAGCAGATCGACGAGGGCCGGCGCGCCGGCCAGAACCTGTTTGAAATGCTTGCCCTGGACATGTCGAGATCCGGGAAAAAGAGCCTGCGCCGGCCCGTTCATGAGAGTGAGTTGGCCCTTTGAGTCGAACGCGAGTAAGCCCGTGGGCATGCTGGCGACGATGTGATCGCTGAACGCTTCGGCGGAATCCGCCCTTTGACTCGCGTGATCGCTGAGCCGCCTTAATTCCTGTTGCTGCTGCTGCAGTTGGACAATCACCGATTGGAAGGTCTCGAGCACGAAGGCCGCTTCGTTCTGGCGCTTGCCCGAATGCGCGACCGGCGCGCGCTGAGCTTCGCCGATTAGCTGGCTGTACGGCCGCAGCAGGCCGCGCATCAGCACTGCCATGCAAACCATGCTGACAAAGACCATGACCACGAAACCGGTCAGTAACAGTGGCCGGTAGACCAGCGCCGTGTCCGGCGCGACGGCGAAGACGATAAAGATCGCGATCGTGCCGAGCAGGAAGAAGGCAGCGATGATAGCCAAAACGATTTGCAGCCGGCTGGCGTACATTGATTAGCGAAATAACGACGCGTACCAGGTGATGATCCGCGAACCAAACAGAAGCGAAACGATCGATCCGATTCCGAGAAAAATTCCGAATGGCAGCATCATCTGCATGTTGCGGCCGCGACGGTACATCACCACGATTCCGGCGATGGATCCGGTCAAAGCTCCGAGCAGAATCGTCAAGATCGTTAGCCGCCAACCGAGAAACGCGCCCACCATAAACATCATCTTAACGTCGCCGAAGCCCATTGCTTCGACGCCGCGCAGCTTCTCCCACATGAAACCCATGAACCACAGCGTGCCGCCGCCGGCCAGCGCACCCAGCGCTGCTCCGATGAGCGAGACCAGCCAGACCGGCAGTGACGGCATGAGTGACAGCAGCTGCGGCAAGTCGTCGAAGTGCGCCGGGCCGGCGAAATAGGGAAGCATGATTCGCGTGATGACGGCGAAGAAAAAGCCGGGATAGGTAATCACATTCGGCAGAATCATGTGCTCGGCGTCGATGAAGATAAGCGCAACCATTGACGCGACGAAAATCAGATCGAACCCGAGCGCGACCGATAAGCCATCATGCCAGGCGACCGCAGCGAACAGAATTGCGGTCAATGCTTCGACCGCCGGATAGCGAGCCGAGATGTGCACACCGCAATTGCGGCAACGCCCGCGCAGAATCAAATAGCTAATGATCGGGACGTTGTCGTAGGGCTTGATGGCCGTATGGCACTTTGGACAGGCGGAATTGGGAAAGACGATCGACTGTTCAAGTGGAACGCGGTGAATGACGACGTTGAGGAAGCTGCCGATGACGGCGCCGATCGCGCCCACGAACGCGCAAACGATTGGCAACGGCACATCAAAGGCGCGATCTATCGCCGGCACGATCATCCGCAGGCATTGTAGCGCGGGTGCGATCCGCTGCCTACTGAATTGTTGGTGAATCAGAACCGCGAACGCTAGCGGGCGGCTAATTGAGAGCACCTATTGCCAGCCTGGGAATCGTTCATGATGAGCCGCTGGCTACGGCTCGCGGTCCTGAAGTTGGCGCAGGATCGAATGCTTCAGTGAGGCGTGATACGCCGCCATCCTGGCGATCGTCATGCCTGCGCGGCCGTCGCGAAATCCACCCTTCAAGACAAAGCTGCGAATGAAAGCCGCGGGCCCGGCTAATGAAGATTGCAAGGCCGAAGTGCGCTTGCCCTCGCGAAACATCTGCTCAGCGCCCAGGGGCGCGTAACGCTGTTCGATCATCTCGCGATGATGGGTCGGGTCGCGCATCGAGTAGTGCAACAGATCGCCACGCAGAGTATCGACCTTCGTGCCTTCGTCCATGACCACAGACTCGTGAATGACTCGTTCGCGCCAGTGTCCGCGCGTTCGATTGAAGAGACGAAGTTGGTAGTCGGGATACCAGCCGCCGCCGCGAATCCATCGGTCCATGTAGAAGGCGCGGCGCGCGACCCGATATCCATCGGCGAGGCCGTCGTCGTTTTGGTTTCGTAATTGATCGATAGCTGCGCGCAACTCCGGCGAAAGGCGCTCGTCCGCATCCAGACTGAAAATCCAATCATGCGTCGCCTGGTCGACTGCGAATTGCTTCTGTTTGGCAAAGCCCGGCCATGGATTGATTATTACGCGCGCACCCGCGTGGGCGGCAAGGTCACGAGTATCGTCAGTGGATTGCGAATCGACTACCAGGATTTCATCGGCCCACGCGACCGACTCGCAAGCTTCGCGAATATTGCCGGCTTCATTCAGCGTGATGATGGTCGCGGTGATTTGCATTTGGAGTGCGCCGGCAGAACGAAACGGCGACGGCGCTTTGGATCAGCTAAGATAGAAGTTATTTGAATGAATCCAAAGGGGCAGCGCCCGTCCGCTCCGTTAGGCACTCAGACAGAAGCCCGACCGTGAGGGGGGCTACTTTTGAGATCTCAGATCTGAGATTTCAGATCTCAAAACAGTCTCCCTGACGGTCGGGCTGCCGAAGCGTCTGGTAATCAATTCGAGTTACGGATTCGGCACCGGACTCTGCACCACTACGTTATTCACGCGGAGGGTCGACGCCGTCGCCCTCTGAAGATCAGCCAGCGCTTTACTGTAATCAGTCTCAGCCTGGATTTCGTTCGTGCGGGCGCTGGTCAACTCAGTCTGGCGTTGCAGCAAAAGGAACGTCGTCGAGCGGCCCACATCGTAAAGTTTCTGCTCGCCGGCGAGTTGCTGCTCGGCACTCTCGCGCGCCAGACGCGCGGCGACGACTCGCTTCTGCGCGGTGTCAACTGATTGCGCCGCATTGCGCACATCCATTTCGATCGACTGATCCTGAGATCGATATGAGGCGTCGAGTTGTTCTTTCTGAATCTCGGCGGCGGCGACGTTGGCTTTCGCCGTGCGATTGCGCAGCGGCAGCGAGATGGCCACACCCACGTTGATCTCGCGGGTTTTGAATTTGAACATATTCGCCAGGTCCTGACCGTAACCACCGACGTACGTCGAATTCACGCAGGCCGTGGTGCCTGCCGGCGGAGGACAGGGAACCAGGCCGGCCGCCGGCGCGCCGCCCAAGCCGGAGGTTACCAATGCGCCCGTCAAATCGATCTGTGGTTTGGCCTGATTGCGATAGAACTTGAGATCGAGTGTATTGATCTCCTTTTGAAATTTTAGACGCGTCAGTTCCGGACGATTCTTGTGCGCCTCATCCAGAGCCGCAGTGAGGTCTATTGGCGATAGATCCAACACCGGCGTATCAGTTGGCACGAGCTGCGCGGACCACTCAGCAGACATCGGGTCCTTGAGCATGAGCTGTTTTAAGGTGTTCTCAGCGGTCGTGACGCTTTGGGTTGCCTGATACAGCGCTCCCTCGCGGTTGGCAATATCAGTGAGCACTTGCGCGCGGTCGAGTGGAGCCTTGGCGCCGGCACTGATCTGCGCTTCGATGTTTTGCAGATTCTGCCGCGCCAGGTTCAAGCTGTCCGTCTGGTTTTGTTGATTGCGCAATGCAAACACCAGGTTCCAGTAGGCGGCTTGCGCCTGCGCGATAATCGCGATTGTGCGTTGCCGAAAATCAGAATCAGTTTGGGACAGCACCTTCTTCTGCACGCGAATCGCATGGCGGGTGGAATCGACTTCTCGATCGCGCAACAGCGGTTGCGTGTACAGCAATGTCAGATTAGACGAGTAGAACGGGTTCAGGGTGCTGTTCGTCGCATCCGTCGAGGTGCGGCCGTTATTGAATTGCACTGTATAACTACCGCCGCCTTTTTCAAAGAACTTGCTGAGACTGGGACTAAAAGATAAATTCGTGGTCTTGACGGATCCCCTGGTTCCGCCGCCGGCAAAAATACTGGTAACCGGACTGATCCGTTGGTCGATGGCCGGTGTAATGTTGAAGACCGGATCATAGAATCCGTACAATCCCAGCAATCGTTGTTCGGCGATCCGCACGTCGTCTCGGGCCGTTTCAATGTCATTGTTGTTTTGCAGCGCGTGGCGAATGGCGTCGTTCAGCGACAGCGATAGCACGTTCGAGGGGACGATGCCTACGCGACGAAGATCAGGCATCGGCGGCAATGGCTGCGGCTTGATATCAGGAAAGTTCGGATCCTGAAATGGCGTCACGCTCGGCATTGGCTGCGCGGTTGCAGGATTAATTGGGGTTGGACTCGGCGTCTGGGCCAGAGCGGCAAGCGACATCGCGCCCACAAACAGAGTCGCGATGGATAATCTGGTAAGCGTACGAGTCATCTGATTCAGCATCTAAATACTCCTAAAAATGTTTCGGGAATTCTTGAACGGGCGCGCAGGCCGACGAGCAGACAGATTGCGCCAGGTCATAGCGTACTACGTCGATTAACTTTACGCGGTTTCAAAAAGCTTAACAAATGCAGCGAATAAAGCGCCGACGCCGCGCATTCGCATTTCCGAAATCGGCACGCGTCCGTCCCATGCTTGGGATCAGACGGATGATGCAGTTGCCGAACAAACGCGGATTATGGCTGCTTGACACTGCCTCGCGGCGGGCATTATCTTGCAATTTCTTTTCCACAGTTACCCGGTTAAGCTGATTCGACGTAATGCCGCGGTAGACGTGTGCGAAACAGCAGGAGGATAGCGAATGGCGGTTAAGGTTGGCATCAACGGTTTTGGGCGGATCGGTCGAAACATTTTTCGCACGGCGCTCGAAGATAAGGACATCGAGTTTGTCGCGGTCAACGACATCACTGATACAAAGACTCTAGCGCACTTATTGAAATACGATTCGGTGTTGGGAAACCTGCATCACCAGATCTCGGCGTCAGAGAATGGCATCAAGGTTGAGGATCAGGAACTGCGCGTGTTTTCTGAGCGCGATCCGGCGGCGATTCCATGGGAATCGGTCGGCGCGGAGATCGTGGTCGAATCAACCGGCCGCTTCACCAAAGCGGAAGACGCCAGGAAGCATCTGCGCGGCAGCGTGAAGAAAGTGATCATCTCGGCGCCGGCCAAGAACGAAGACATCACGATCGTGCTGGGCGTAAACGAAAACAGCTACGATCCGACGGCCCACCACGTGATTTCAAATGCGTCGTGCACGACGAATTGTCTGGCGCCGGTGGCGAAAGTGATTCACGAGAACTTTGGCATTAAGAACGCGCAGATGACGACGATTCACTCGTACACTAACGATCAGCAGTTGCTGGATTTGCCGCACAAGGATCTGAGACGTGCCCGTGCGGCAGCGCTCAACATGATTCCCACTTCGACCGGCGCCGCCAAGGCTGTGTCCCTGGTGCTGCCTGAGCTGAAAGGGAAGTTCGACGGAATTAGCGTCCGGGTGCCGACGCCGAACGTGTCGCTCGTCGACGTCGTCATCGACGTGGAAAAAGAGACGACCAGCGAAGAAGTGAACAAGGCTTTGAAGAACGCGTCGAACGAAGAATTGGCGGGCATCCTCGGCTTTGCCGAAGAGCCGCTGGTGTCGTCTGACTTCAAACAGAACTCCAACTCATCCATCGTCGATGCCGAGTACACGAAGGTAATCGGCGGCCGCATGATCAAGATCCTCTCCTGGTACGACAACGAGTGGGGTTACTCGTGTCGCGTCCGCGATTTGATTAAGTATATCGCCGGGAAAGGCTTATAACCGGGTGATGAGTGATGAGTCATGAGTGATGAGTGTCGGCGTCAGGCACGCGTCACATACAACGCATCACTCATTACTCATCACTCATGACCAAGTTATCTATTCGCGACCTCGATCTTGCCGGCAAACGCGTTTTCATTCGCGTCGATTTTAACGTTCCCATCAAAGACGGCCACGTCGACGACGACACTCGCATTCGCGCGGCCATTCCGACGATCAATTACGCTACCGAACACGGTGCGCGCGTGATTCTGGCGTCACATCTTGGACGTCCAAAGGGCCAACGAGTGGACAAGTACAGTCTCCGGCCAGTCGCAGATCATCTCGCGCAGTTGCTCGGCAAGCAGATCGCTTTCGCGGACGATTGCGTCGGTCCGAAGGCCGAAGCCACAGTCGAGACGTTGAAAGACGGCGAGATAACGTTGCTTGAGAACCTCCGCTTTCATGCCGAGGAAGAGAAGAACGACGAAGGCTTTGCGCGACAGCTCGCAGCACTTTGCGACGTGTACGTGAACGACGCGTTCGGCGCCGCGCACCGCGCGCACGCGTCCACGGCCGGCATCACCAAATTCGCCCGACCCGCCGCGGCCGGTTTGCTGATGCAGAAGGAACTCGAGTATCTCGGCCGCGTGATCAGCAATCCCGAGCACCCGTTTATCGCGATATTGGGCGGCGCCAAAGTCTCTGACAAAATTCCCGTCATCAACGCGCTGATCGATCGAGCGGTCGACAAACTGCTGATTGGCGGTGCGATGGCTTACACGTTTTTGAAGGCCGAAGGTTTTACCGTAGGCAAGTCGACGGTTGAGAACGACATGCTCGACACGGCCCGGCAGATCAAAGAGCGTTGCGCAAAATCGAACGTCGAACTGCTGCTGCCTACGGATCATCAAGTCGTCGACAGTTACGAACCGATCAAAGCCGGGGCCGTGGCGGCCAAGACAATTCCGATTGAATTCACCAATGCCGGTCACGCCGGAATGGACATCGGAGTGGAAACTATCAATCACTTCGCGCGGGCGATGCAGGATGCCAGGACGATCATCTGGAATGGACCGATGGGTGTTTTCGAAGAGCCGCCGTTCGATCAAGGCACTGTCGGTATCGCAAAGGCGGCGGCCGACGCGGCTGACGGCGGCGCGGTGGTAATAGTAGGCGGCGGAGATTCGGTGGCCGCGGTCTCACGCGCGGGAGTGGCTGAACGGATAACCCATATCTCCACAGGTGGCGGCGCAACGCTCGAATTTTTAGCCGGGGACGAATTGCCCGGAGTCGCAGCGCTTACCGATCGAAATTGATTCTCGACTCTAAA
>Ga0207511_100129_pt1 | contig 17948 bp, 16 predicted proteins | sample NitcycUWRSCHO22C_FD_188265 | JGI IMG/M metagenome (GOLD analysis project Ga0207511, IMG submission 188265) | Soil microbial communities from Arlington Agricultural Research Station in Wisconsin, USA - Nitrogen cycling UWRJ-SCHO22-C (SPAdes) | ecosystem: Environmental > Terrestrial > Soil >... | reverse complement strand
CCTGTATGGCGTTGGGGTCCGAGTTCGCAATAGTCTATTTCGCCGAGGCATTCGCAAAACGTGTGACGTCGGCGTGCCCGTGATTAGCGTGGGCAACCTGACCACCGGCGGCACCGGCAAAACGCCGCTGGTTGAGCTGCTCGCATCCCGCCTGGCCGCCGAAGGTTCGCGCGTGTGCGTGCTGACGCGCGGCTACGGCCGCAGTTCGCATGGCCGCGTGATAGTTTCAGACAACAGCCGCGTCCTCTCAGATGTGAGTGAAGCGGGCGATGAACCTTTTCTGCTGGCCGAGAATTTACGAGGACGCGCTGCGGTCGTCTGCGATAAGAATCGGGTCGCCGCGGCACGCTGGGCGATTGAAAATCTCGGCAGTCAGATTTTTGTGCTCGACGATGCATTCCAACACCAACAGATACAACGCGCCGTAGATATCGTGACCATCGATGCGACCAACGCCTTTGGCAACGGCAAGCTGTTGCCTGCTGGAATCCTGCGTGAGAGTTCATCCGGAATAAAACGGGCAGACTGTATTGTCATTACCCGGGCCAACGAATCAAGTGGCCTGGAGCAGTTGCGCGCCGAAATTAATCATCTTTCTGGATCGATACCCATCTTCGTTTCACACATCAAGCTTGCGGACGTGCGCGCGCTTGATGGAAGAAGTTCCGCCGCAGACCTGACAGCACGCAAGATTCCGATTGCCGCCTTCTGCGGCATCGGCAATCCAAATTCATTCTTCACCCTGTTGCGCAGCGAACGTTACGACGCGGTTTACACTCGCAAGTTTCCGGATCATCACAACTACACTCAGGGCGACATCGATCAACTCGCTCGCGACGCGTCCGCGAGTGGCGCTCAAGCGCTGGTGACGACTTCGAAGGATTCGGTAAAACTGCGATCACTGGCTTTCGAACTTCCCTGCTACGTTGTCGACACCGCGATACACATCGACCAGACGGAAGCATTCTTTCGCCTGGTCGATGACTTAATTAAACAATAATCAAAATCAGGGATTGACGGGCGACGCGGTTGGCTTTGGCACCGGCTTGATGCTGGGCATTGCTTTAGGCGTAGGGACGTCGATTTGTCGGGGAGTCGGCCGCGGTGTCGGCGCCTCACCCAGGTTCGCATTGCGGTTGCTGTTCGAACCGAAGTTGCCGATTACCGTAGCCGGAGTTGATTGCTCACGACTATTTGTGTTGGCGCTGGTGTTCGCATTGGCAGTTGAAATCACCAGCGCAGGTGTCGCACTCGAGATCGGCTGCGGCTGAATATTTCGTTCGCTCTCGCCGTTCGGGGTTCCCATTGGTTGCACGGGTTGGCTGTTAGGATCGGCCGACAGCCCGGGCATATTCACATTTGCATTGGCCGATTGATTCTGACTGGAACCTCGCGTCAGGAAAAAGATGGCCGCAAAAACCAAAACGAGCGCGATCGCCCCCGGCGCGAGAATCCGCCATGGCCTCACCCCTGACAGCTCGGCGTCACTCGCCATTGTCGGCGGCGCAGCTTCGGCCGCGAGCAGCGGCGCTGGTTCGCTTACGCGAGGACGCACCAGCGTGGCTTCATCGTCGTCAATCGGCACTACCGCCGCCATTGGCACCGTCGCGGGCGCAGCGAACATCGGACTCGACTCGCCGATTACATTTGCGTCTGCCAGCGCCTGAGACAATTCGCCCGCAGTTTTATAACGGTCAGCCGGGTCCTTGGCGAGCGCCTTCGCGATTACCGATGAAAGCGCCGCGGGCAGATCCGAGCGCGCCTCGAGAATAGACGGCGGAGGATCCTGTACCTGCTTCATCATAATGTGCGTGGGCGACTCGCCCGTGAAAGGCACATGACCCGCGAGCATCTCGAAGATGATTATTCCCAGCGAATAAATATCTGAACGGGCGTCGATGTCACCCGAGTGGGCACATTGCTCAGGAGACATGTATTGCGGCGTGCCGATGACCAGGTTGGCAGCCGTGATGTCATCGTCAACAGAATTACTCTGCTGAATCTTCGCGATACCGAAATCAAGCACCTTGGCCCATTCGCCCCCGGTCGCCTTGGATAACATGATGTTGTCACTCTTGAGATCGCGATGCACGACGCCCTGTTCGTGCGCGGCATCCAAAGCTCCCGCGACCTGACGAACGATCTCCACGACGCGCTCTAGCTGCATCGGCCCCTGGCTCTTGACGATTTCTTTCAGCGTCCGGCCGTCGAGGTATTCCATTACCAGAAAGACAACACCGTCCTCAGATTCGCCAAAGTCAGTAACACTCACCGCGTGCGGATGTGAAATGCGCGACGCGGCCTTCGCTTCGCGGGAAAAGCGTCGGACCACATCGTCATCCATCGCCAGCGAGGGACGCAGAACCTTGATGGCGACGGTCTTGTCCATCAGGATGTGCTTGCCGAGGTAAACCGAGCCCATGCCTCCGCGCTTGATCAGTTTTTCGATGAGATATTTGCTCGCGAGAGTCTGACCGAGCAATGGATCGTCTTTGCGTTCGAGGACAGCTGCGTCAGACGGGCATAACGTGGTGGTGTCCGAATATTCCTTACCGCAGACAGGACAACTTTTCATTTGACTCGTTTCCGTGCGCTTTCAGGGCCAGCGTAACAGAGAAATTTAAGTGAGCAAAGACGATGCCAAAGAAAACGAGCGCGACTCGAAAGCCGCGCTCGCAATCTCTGGCAAGCTAATTCTTACGCGCCTTTGACGACGGTAAATACAATCAGCAACGCAAACAGAACGAGTGATTCAATCAGCGCGAGACCCAGAATCATCATCGTCTGAATACGGCCCGCAGCGCCCGGATTGCGCGCCGCGCCTTCGCAAGCAGCAGCGCCGATCTTCGACTGCCCCAGCGCGCCGCCAAACACTGCGATGGCGAAGCCGATGCCGGCGCCGATGGCGATGGCACTCCGGTGATTATCAACGCCAGCCGTCTGGTTCGCTCCCTGGGCCGCGGCGGTCGCTGCCATCACGACCAGGCCCAGCGTCGACAGGCCAAGCATTTTCAATTTATTCATCTTCATTTCTCCTGCCCGAAACAAAAGACGTTCCGGATATTTCGTTAACGCGAGCAAAGCAGAACGGCCGTATGATTTCGCCCGTACCCGGTATCCACCGCCCCTCTTACAACGGCGCTCCAGCGATACTGACCCGAAAAACTATTAATGTTTGGCTCTTGTTCTACGCCATTCGCGTTTGCCTTGCGCTTCAACGTGTGCGGCGCGGCGCCGCATCGCTCGAAAACGCATTTATGAAAACTCGGTAGCACAGACTTCAGTCTGTGAATCTGCACTCTTAGGTTAATACCGGCGCGACGATCTCCATGCCGTCTTCTTCGTGCGCGTGATGCGCATCATGCGGCGGATGCGAAACCTCGCTGATGTACAACTGCGAAAGCAATACGAAAACGAAAGTCTGAATGAACGCTACAAACAGACTCAACGGCATCAGCAACACCGGCACCACCCAATACGTTTTTCCCGGCGCCAGGTGCGCAATCGTGTCGAGCACCTTCTCATCCGAGAACATGTTGGCAAACAGACGAATGCCCAAGGTGAATGGCCGAATCAGGTTGCTGATTAATTCGATGACAAAGATGAGCGGCGCAATCCACCAAATCGGCCCCGCAAAGTGCTTCAGGTGTCCCAAGATTCCGTTTTCTTTTATCCCGATGTAGTTGTAATAAAGGAACGAAGCCAGACCTAAGGCGAAGGTTACGCTGGTTGCTGACGTCGGCGAAATGAACAATGGGAAAAAACCCATTAAGTTCGAAATCATAATCAGCACCGCAAAGGTCATCACGACCGGAAAGTACTGAAGTCCGTGCGGGCCGACAATGTCTTCGAGCATGCCTCGAACGGCCAGCACGCTGACTTCCAAAGTTTGCTGACCGTGGCCGGGTTCGTCTTCCGACAGTTGGCCGCGCAAAATCCAAATCACTATCAAGCTGAGAATGCAGGCGATGACGAACATCACCGTGTACCAGGGGATGGCATTCTCGGGACTGTAAGGTCCGAAAGCAGCCTCGGGAGTCGTCCCAAACTTTGCCAGCAAATTCTTCCAGAGCGGGTACGTGTACTTCATTTCGAAGTTGTAGGCGTACTCGCCGAAGTATTGGTTGACGAGCTTGACCAGAATCGGCACGTGCTCAGCCGCTTCTTCCGCGTGCTGCTCTACCTGTTCAGCAAGAAAAGCGAACATCAAAACGATTCCTCTCGATGGATAATTGCAAAATAAAATTCTCTGACAGCTTCAACAAACAATGCCGGAACAAATGCTGATAGACCCGCGAGCGTCGCGGGCAATGAAACTATGTTTAGATACGAGGCGACAAACACCGACGCGGCCACGACGAGGTAGCGGAGAATGTAACGCGATGCGCCGGCACGTGGCCGCTCTGAATCGAGATTGATATTGAAGATCGCCGCGACCGACGTATGCAGCCAGCGATAATTCAGAACCGACAGCGCGCCGCCAAGCATCACCCCCAGGGTAATTCGCCACGGCGCGACAAACGCACAGACGCCCGCGGCGATGACCACAGCGGCAATCATCGAGCGCAAAACGCGCGCTTCCAGAGTGCCTGCGTCATCGCGCACGACCACCTCGCTTCCGGCATTATCTGCGATTTCCCTCATGAATTAAGCCGTTGATTGTACATGGATGGGCGCAGATTTCCAATTTGCGCCCGTCCAACTAACGCAGTTGTCGCGGTGGCGGAGGCTGGTCGTCTGAGCTCTTGTTCCCCGTTTCGGAGATCATTTCTTTAATCGCTCCTACGCTGGAAAGCATGGTCGCCGTCTCAACCGGCATGAAGATCACCTTCGCGTTGTTGCCCTTAGTCATGTCGCGCAAGCTCTCGATGTAGCGGGTCGTGATCAGGTATTCGGCAGGATTACCGTGCTCGTGCATCGCTTCCGCGACCACCGCGATTGCCTGGGCTTCGCCCTGGGCGTTGCGCTGTCGCGCTTCGGCGGCGCCCTCGGCGGCAAGTATCGCTGATTGCTTTTCGCCTTCGGCGCGCGTAACGGCGGCTTGCTTCTCGCCCTCGGCACGCGTAATGGCCGCTTGCCGGTCGCCTTCAGCTTGTAGCACCAATGCGCGGCGATTCCGTTCCGCGGTCATCTGCTTTTCCATCGTGATGCGGACGTCTTCGGGTGGATTAATATTCTTCACATCGACACGCGTGACTTTCACGCCCCACTTGTCCGTCGCTTCGTCGAGAATTATGCGCAGCTTCGCGTTGATTTGATCGCGCTGTGACAGAGTATGGTCGAGATCCATGTCGCCCATCACCGCGCGCATGCCAGTGATCGTCAACTGCACGATGCCGCCAATCAGGTCGTTCATCTCGTAAACCGCTTTCACCGGATCGGTGATCTGCCAATAAACCACCGAGTCAACATGAATCGTGACGTTGTCGCGAGTGATCACCGGCTGTGGCGGCAGGTCGATGTACTGTTCGCGCAGATCGATCGAACTAACGGCGCCCCGATTGTTCGTCCAATAAACCGAGCGCGGCTTGTCGAGAAACGGCACCAGGATGTTTAGTCCGCTGGCGGCCACGCGGTTGAATCGTCCCAGTCGCTCGATCAACATCACGGTCGCTTGCGGGACAATCTTAATCGTCTTGGCCGCGATCACGAGCAGCACGATCCCGAGAAAGAACAGAAAAAAGATCGTGAGAAACGCAGGCAGGACCGCTTCAGATTGCAGCAGGAACAAATTGGCGAATGACATTGTGACCTCCGAGGCTAGTCGTGATTGGCGTGCAGACTATAACGAAACGCGCAGGTTTCGACAATTAGAATCCAGCGGCGCGTTCAATAACTGCGGCCGCCGCGAGCACCTCGGCCTCCTGGAATGGCCGTCCAATGATTTGAATTCCAACCGGCAGCCCTGCAGAGGTGCGAGCCATCGGAACGACAACCGCAGGCAAGCCGAAAACATTTACTGTTTGAGAATAGCTACACGAGCGAAAGACGCTGATCGATTCGCCATTGGCGTCAACCCGGCTCGCACCGTGCCTGAAGGCCGCAGTCGCGCTGACCGGCGAGATGATTAAGGGCGTGGTCATCATCCAACGCCGCAGCTCTTCGCGTCGACGCTCGCGCTCTACAATGGCTTTGGCCAGGGCCTGTGCGGTCTCTACTTTTTTCGCGATCGAGGTCTGACTGTTTGATTCAAGGAACGGTGACACGAGTGGGCCGGCGTGCTGCTCGCGGCCGCGGTAGACTTCGCGCATCTGTTTAGCGGCGACCCGTGAGAACAACTCGATCCACAACCGTTGGCCCTCGGAAAAGCCGGGCGGTATTTCTTCACGAACGTCATTGCCGGCATCTTTCAAAATATCAATTGCTTTCGCAACTGCTTTGACGACCGCGTTACTCACCGGTGCGACCCCGTCCGCGATATACCAGGCAACGCGACTGCGCGGCGAGTCCGCCGCAGGCGTAAAGAAGTCTTCGGATTTTCCGGCCATCGCAGCAAACAGCAAGCTGAGATCCTCGACACAGCCGGCCATCGGCCCGACGCATCCGCCCATACTCAACGTTCCGGTTGCGGTAGGCCGGTGGCCCGTCATGGAAATGGCGCCGGTCGTGGGTTTGAGCGCCGCAATTCCGCAGAAGTGCGCGGGCACCCGAAGCGAACCCGAGAGATCGCTCCCGACGCCGGCGGGTGAAAGTTTCGCCGCGATTGCTGCAGCCTCGCCGCCGCTCGATCCTCCTGCCGTACAAGTAAGATCGTGAGGGTTGTTAGTCCTGCCGAAAATCGGATTATCCGTTTCATAAGGAATCGCCATCTCAGGCACGTTGGTCTTGCCGAGAATTATTGCCCCGGCGGCCTTGAGGTGGGCGACGACCACGGCATCCTCAGTTGGGACGTGGTGCGCGAACACTCTCGATCCATAAGTCGTGAGTATTCCTGCGGTATCAATCGTGTCCTTGATGGTGAGAGGAAGCCCCTGCAATGGGCCGGTGGTCTTGCCGGTTCTTAACTCGACGTCTTTCTCGCGCGCGCGATCCAAAACATGCGGCGCGACCGTGACGATCGCGTTCAGCGCAGGATTTATTCGTTCGATTCGTTGGAGGAACGCTTCGACAACTTCAACGCACGAGATGTTGCCCGCCGCGATTAGCCGTGTGATTTCAGCCGCGGAGTTTGAAGTTAATTCGTCCGCCACGATGTCAGCAGGCTTTGCCTAAGGTCTGGGTGCCGGGCTTTATCGTCCGCGAAGCGGACGAAATGAAAATAGCCCGGCGCTTCAGCGCTGGGTTACGATTGAGCGACGAACCCAGAGCCCGCGAAGTGGGCGATAGAACTTCCCTATGGAGATCGTAGATTCTCAAATCCTCTGTCGTCCGTTTCACGGACTTGCGATCCTTTCACGTTCTGATCCCAGCGCTGAAGCGCTGGGCTATTTTCACACCATCCGCTATCGCGGACGACGTTCCCTTTCATTTTGTCGAATCTAGACAATCAGCTTGACTGGTTGGCCCGAGATGAGTGATTGACGCGCGCCGAAGATCACGCGCATTCCGGCGACGAGCTCCGCAAAAGGGATCGGCGCTGCGCCCCGAGTACGAAACGCCTCAACCGTCTCCGCGATCTCGCGCGGTTGACCTTTGTCTTGAGTCGCGGCCTTTACTCGCGTGGGTTTCGCGCCTTTCACAATCTCCAACGATCGGAAATCATCCAGCACCGCGGCCACCCCACCGCCGAAAACTTCGAGGTGCTCTTTCGGAAAGCCGCTATTTCCGACGGTGTTGTAGCAGAGCGTCCCGACAGAGCCACCGTCAAACGCGATGACGATCGACAGGTTGTCGGAATCCGCAACCTTCCGGCTGTTGACCCTGAGCGATTGCGCATAAACCGTGGTCGGGCGTTGGCCGCAAACGAACTGCATCAGATCGACGAAGTGACACATTTCACCGACGAGCATTCCGCCACCTTCGTCCTCTTCATGCAACCACGTCGAGGTTGGGATATTCCCGCTGTTGACCCGGTAAATCATTTGCAACGGATTACCACTGCTGACCGCTTCCTTCAACTGCGTGACCATCGGCGCAAACCGGCGATTCAATCCCACCATCAGCGCTGTCGCCTTCGTCGCGTTGGCTTTGTCGTAAGCATCGATAACTGCGTCGAGCTGTTCTTCAGTTGCTACCATCGGCTTCTCGACGAAGACATGCTTGCCGGCTTCGAGGCCCTGAATTGTCAACGCGGCGTGGGCGCTATGGCGACTGGCGATGAAGAGCGCGTCGATAGTTTTGTCGTCGAGGAGCGGTTTGATTTCGGTCGCGCAATAATTGAAGCCAAACCTTTCGGCCTTCTGTTTCGCGTTCAATCCCGTCGCCGAAGCAAGTCCGACCAATAGTGCGTCCTTGTTACTCTTTAAGTGCGGCAATAGCTGAGCCGACGCGTAATTCCCCGCTCCGACAAAACCGACGCCGATTTGGTCCGTCGCCTGGTGACGCTGCGAGGCAGCGACCTCAATAACTCTTTGCTGTGGTCGATCGAGATCATATTCCAGCACCACACCAACGTATGGTTCAGTTCCGGCGTAAATCATGCTGTACGCCTCAGCTGCCTTCTCGATTGGAAAGCGATGAGTAGTCAGCGACTGAACATTCAATTGGCCTCGATCCATCAAATCCAACGCCGATTCAAGGTTCCGCTGCTCGGTCCATCGAACGTAGTCGTAAGGATAATCCAGGCCGCCTTCCTCGTAAGATCGATCGTATCGCCCCGGTCCGTACGACATCGAAATCTTCAGCTCTAATTCTTTCAGGTAATAAATGTCTCTCGGAATATTTAAGCCGACGGCTCCGACCGCGACGATTCTTCCCTTGCGTCGAGTTATTTCTCCGGCCAACTCGATTGGTTGGTTGCTGGTGGTCGCGGCCGTGATCAAAGTCAGGTCCACGCCGCGACCGTTGCTGAAACGGTCGATGGCGCGATGCGGGTCATCGACATCAAGCACAATGCCTTCGTCCAAACCGCACGCTCTAGCCAGCTCGACCTTCTCTTTGTTGAGGTCCAAACCAATCACGCGACAGCCACTGGCCTTCAGCAACTGCACAGTAATCAAGCCGATGAGACCGAGCCCACTGACGGCGACAATCTCGCTGAGCTCGGGACGCGCCAAACGTATGCCCTGCATCGCTATCGCGGCGATGGTCGAATAGCCGGCCTGTTCAAACGAGACGCTCTCGGGTATGAGTGCCGTCAAATTTCGCGGAACGAAGTTGATCTCCGCATGGCTCGCATATCCGGCGCCCGCGACGGCGACGCGATCGCCGACCTTTAGGTCCAAAACATCAGCGGCAACTTCTTCGACCACGCCCGCAGCGCTGTATCCCAACCTTAGCGCCTGGTCCATCTTGGACATCACGTTTTGCACGGTCGCGGTGATGCCGTAGGTGCGCGCGCGCTTCAGTACCTGACGCACCAGATCAGGTCGTTCCCGGGCCTTTCCAAGCAAGCTTTTCTTCCCAAGTTCAAGCACCATCTTTTCGGTGCCCGGACTGATGATCGACGCAGCCGTGCGCACCAGTACGCCGCCCGAGAGCAACGCCGGAGGTGGTACTTCTCTCACTTCGAGTTGCCCGTTCTTTACGTTCTGAACTACCTGTCGCATCAATGAATCAACGTGAATCTAAAAAAGAACTCGGGTCATTTGCGTGGTCCAACGCTGTGATCGGCATCACCAGAAGCTCGCTTGACACTCCTTTTGTGCGCCATTAGACTCGGCTTCTTCATACAAAATTGCATTCGATGTTGCGCGGTCATTTCACACTAAGTTGCGCAACTTATCAACTGACCTCTAATAAGGATTGAATTATGGGAACCAGAAACAAGATTACCGTCGTAGGAGCCGGAAACGTTGGCGCGACTGCGGCGCATTGGCTCGCCGCGAAAGAATTAGGCGATGTAGTATTGGTCGACATCGTCGAGGGCGTGCCGCAGGGCAAGGCTTTGGACCTCGCGGAAGCTGCTCCGGTCGAAGGCTTCGATGTGCGGCTCACCGGATCGAATAGCTACGACGAAACCGCCAACTCTGACGTCGTGATCATCACTGCCGGCCTGCCGCGCAAACCGGGCATGAGCCGCGACGACCTGCTGCGCACCAACGCGGACATCGTCGGCAAGGTGGTCGATGAGTGCGTGAAGCGCTCGCCGAATTCAATCCTGATAATTGTTTCGAACCCGCTCGACGCCATGTGCCAGGTCGCGCTGCGCCGCTCCGGCTTTCCGAAACATCGCGTAATCGGAATGGCCGGCGTGCTCGACTCGGCGCGCATGCGCTGTTTCCTGGCTGAGGCTCTGGATGTATCCGTCGAAAATGTCACCGCGTTTGTCCTCGGCGGACACGGCGACACAATGGTTCCCTTGCCGCGATACTCGACCTGCGCGGGCATACCCATCACTGAACTATTGCCGCCGGAGCAGATCGAGGCGATCGTCAAACGAACCGCCGGCGGTGGGGCCGAGATTGTGAATCTTTTGAAAACCGGTTCCGCCTATTACGCGCCCTCGGCTGCGGCGGTTGAGATGACCGAATCGATCTTAAAGGACAAGAAAAAAATTCTACCCTGTGCCGCATACCTGGAAGGCGAATACGGAGTCAATGGGTTGTATGTGGGTGTCCCGTGTAAGTTGGGAGCGAAGGGACTCGAACAGGTAATCGAGATTACTTTAACCGCCGAAGAACGAATCGCGCTGCAAAAGAGCGCGGCCTCGGTTCAGGAGTTGGTTAACGTTTTGGGGATTTGATCTATCGCGCGAGTCCCACAACTCGAGTAGAAGTCTGCGCCGTTTCCGCCGTTGTTCTCTCGTTCGCAGCTCTCTGGTCCAGCAGGCCAAGCAAATAATTCGAATACTTCGTGCTGCCGAGTTCGTTTGCCAATCGACGCAACTCGTCTGCGCTGATGTAGCCTTTATTAAAGGCAATCTCTTCAGGCGAGGCAATCATCAGCCCCTGGCGTTCTTCAATCGTCTGCACAAAATTGGCAGCCTGCAATAACGACTCGTGCGTCCCCGCGTCCAGCCACGCCACCCCGCGTCCGATCGGCTCGACCCTTAAATCCCCGCTGTCCAGGTACGATTTGTTCAGATCCGTGATCTCTAACTCTCCGCGCGGCGACGGTCTAAGCGTTTTTGCTCGTTCGACGACGGTATGATCATAAAAGTAGAGTCCGGGCACGGCATAGTTGGAACGCGGGCGCAGGGGCTTTTCTTCGATGCTCAAAGCGACGCCTCGATCATCGAACTCAACCACGCCATATCTTTGCGCTTCGCGGACCGCGTAGGCGAAGATGAGCCCACCATCGTCGAGTTTGGCCGCGGCCTCCAGCTGATCAGATAAGCCTGTGCCAAAGAAGATGTTGTCGCCGAGAATCAGACAGACCGGCTGGCCTGCAATAAACTCGGCGCCGACCAGGAAAGCATCAGCCAGGCCACGCGGTTCAGTCTGCTCCGCATACGAGAACTTCATTCCCCACTTCGATCCGTCACCCAGCAGCTTACGAAACGAACCCGCGTCTTCGGGTATGGTGATGATGAGGACCTCTCTGATGCCCCCCAACATGAGCAGTGACAAGGGGTAATAGATCATCGGCTTATTGTAGACGGGCAGCAGCTGCTTGCTCGTGCTAACGGTTAATGGAAAAAGGCGAGAGCCTCTTCCTCCAGCCAGAATGATCCCTTTCAAATCAATCCCCTTCCCATGGGCCTAGCGATGTTGGATCCGTCTAGCGCTGAACCCGTCCAGGCCGGCGCGTTAAGGTGTGAGCTCCTTATTTTTTGAGCCAACCGAGGAGACCATAAAGTACGGTCTCACGATTTTCTTCATAGATTGCTTTGGTGAGCGGGATGTTCATGGGACAAGCTCTCACGCAGTTTTGGGCGTTACCACAATTCGTAATGCCGTCGTCACCCATGATGCCCTGCAGCCGGTCGTCGCGATCCATCGCGCCGCTGGGATGCATGTTGAAAAGCCGGACCTGAGCTATGGCCTGCGGGCCGATGTAGTGATCCTCGTCATACTGTGGGCAAGCCTCGAGACAGCAACCGCAGGTCATGCAGCGTGAATAGGCGTAACGTTCCATCACCTCGTCCTGGTCCATCCGCGGACCCGGCCCCAGATCGTGAGTACCGTCAAGCTCAATCCACGCGTGCACGCGTTTCAGATGATCGAACATTTGCGAGCGATCGACCTGGAGGTCGCGAATGTTCGGAAACTTGGACATTGGCTCGAGCTTGATCGGTTTATCGAGATTGTCGACCAGGGCCGAGCATGATTGCCGCGCGCGGCCGTTGATGACCATCGTGCAGATCCCGCAAACCTGCTCGAGACAATTCATGTCCCACGATGGTGGCGTCGTCTTTTGCCCTGACTTGGTGATCGGGTTCTTGCGGATTTCCATGAGGCAGGAAATCACGTTGAGATTCGGTCGATAAGGAATCTCGAATATTTCCCAATGCTGGGGTGCGTCCGTCGACGGACGGCGTTTGATATGTATTTCGACGGTTTCAGGCATTTCGAATTAGTTGACCTTCACATCGCCGGCCGGGCCGCTAAGATTCGCGGGCTTCTGCTGCATTTCGCTTTTGGGAAGTTGCGGTGCGCCACCTTTTTGCGGCGCGGCCGTTTCCTTCTTCTCGTGCGAATAGTCTCGCTTGCGCGGAGGAATCAGCGAAATATCGACCGGCTCATAAGAAAAGACGGGACCTTCGCCGGAATACTCGGCGATGGTCGTCTTTAACCAGTTGGAATCGTCCCGGTCCGGAAAGTCCGGTTTATAGTGCGCCCCTCGTGATTCATTACGATTGAGTGCACCCAGCGTGATGACCCGCGCGAGATCCAACATGTTTCGCAACTGGCGTGCATGCGGCAGGGCCATGGTCGCCCACAAATTGGAATCGTTAATCGAAATTCGATCGTAGCGATCGATGAGTTCTCGCAGTTTGTCGTCCGTTTGCTTCAGTCGATCGTTATAGCGAATCACCGTAACGTTGTCAGTCATGATTCGCCCCATCTCTTCGTGCAGCACGTATTGGTTTTCGCTACCGCTCTGCGCGATAAGTTTGTCGTTCAACTCCTGCTGCCGTTTTGTTTCCTGCTCGAAGAGGCGCGAGCCATTGGTGCCGTTGCGCGGCACATTCTTGGCCCAATCGATCGCCGCCGGCGCCGCCACAAACCCGCCGTAGACGCAACTCACAAGTGAATTGGCGCCCAGGCGATTCGCGCCATGGATCGAGTAGTCGCATTCGCCGGCCGCCAGCAATCCCGAGATGTTCGTGCGCTGATCGAAATCAACCCACATGCCTCCCATCGAGTAATGGACGCCCGGGAAGATTCTCATCGGCACGTGACGCGGATCGTCGCCCACGAACATTTCATAAATTTCGAGAATGGCGCCCAGCTTCTTGTCGAGCGTCTCGGCCGGAATATGAGTTAGATCGAGATAAACCTGGTTCTCGCCATTGACACCCATTCCCTGCAGGCACACCTGGAAAATTTCCCGCGTGGCGATATCACGCGGAACCAAATTACCGTAAGCCGGGTATTTCTCTTCGAGGAAATACAGGCGTTCATTTTCGGGAATGGCGGACGGCGATCGCTTGTCGCCGTTGCTCTTCGGCACCCACACTCGGCCGCCTTCACCGCGCGCTGATTCGCTCATCAAACGAAGTTTGTCTTCCCCCGGAATCGACGTCGGATGCACCTGAATGAATTCTCCGTTGGCATAGCGCGCGCCCTGCTGATAACAGGCGGCAACGGCACTGCCGGTGCAGACCATCGAGTTGGTCGATTTGCCGAAAATGAGGCCCGGTCCCCCGGTCGCGATGATCACGGCATCAGCCGCAAATGCTTTCAACTCGAGCGAACGCAGGTTCATGGCGACGAGGCCGCGACAGACTTGATGGTCGTCGAGCACCAGCGACATCATCTCCCATCCTTCGTACTTCTTTACTTTGCCGTCAACTTCGAAGCGGCGCACTTGCTCGTCCAGCGCATACAGAAGTTGTTGGCCGGTGGAAGCTCCGGCGAACGCGGTGCGGTGATGTTTCGTCCCGCCAAATCGCCGAAAGTCGAGCAGTCCTTCATTCGTGCGCGAGAAAGGAACGCCCATCCGATCGAACAGATAGATGATCGCGGGGGCCATCTCGCACATTGCCTTGGCCGGCGGTTGATTCGCCAGAAAATCGCCGCCGTAGACCGTGTCATCGAAGTGTTCCCACGTCGAATCGCCTTCACCCTTGGTATTGACGGCACCATTGATGCCGCCCTGCGCACAGACCGAGTGTGATCGCTTAACCGGGACGACGGAGAATAGATCCACCTCGTGACCAGCCTCGGCTATCTTCATTGCCGCAGCCAAACCGGCCAAGCCGCCACCGACCACTGCTATTTTGATTCCAGCCATGCTTACTGTTTCTACATGAATCGCCCAAGCAGACCACCCGGACGAATAAAGGCAACTGCGGCGTTGATTCCAACCGCCAAAAGGAACAAGCCAAACGCAATGCACGCGTATCCGGTAAGCCGTTGCGCACGCTCACCGATTGTAATGCCCCAATCAACAAGGAACAGCCATATGCCGTTCGCCAGGTGCCAGACCGTGCACGTGATACCGACGACGTAAATCAGAAAGATGCCAACGTTGTGGAACTCGCGCGATACGATCTCGAAGCTTTGTCCAGGATTATGAGCTACTGAAAGGGTGTTCAGTCCTGGTATTAGTCCAAACCGGAAATTCAAAACATGAAACGTAATAAAGAAGAAGAGAATTATTCCAGTGACGCGCTGGATCGTGTAGAACCAGTTACGCGCGTAAGGATAATAGAGATTGTTCGGCCGCGCTTCGACGGTAATTACCAGCCCGTAAACCGCGTGGTAGATCAGCGGGATGAAGATGCCGCCGATTTCCACAAACAGAATGTAAGGGATCGACTGAAGGTCCTTAACCGCGTTATTGAAATCAGCAGCGCCGGTTAGTGCTTTCGAATTCGTGTAGAAATGCTCCAGAAGGAAAATGCCCAGTGGCATGATGCCGGACAATTGATGAAGCTTGCGCAGAATGAAAGTTCTGCTCAGACGAATTGTCAAGACGGCACTCCTTTACATGATGAGTTCAGCAAGGTGTGTGAATTCTGCAGGATCGAGATAGCCAATCGTAATCGCAAAGAAAATTATAAAGCGCCTGCTTGAAAATGCAACTTGATAGCGAAGACTATCCTCCGCCGGTAGAGATATGATCGCCAATGCGCACGAAGCTGTACACCATTGCGCCGTACGAAGTAGAGAGGCCGCCGCTGGAATATCACCGGTCGTTCCGGCGTAAGACTTTCGTCGTGTGCGGGAGTTGGCGGCGTTTGAGTCATTACATAAACATCAGTTCTTCGACCAGCGCGCAAATGATGTGCTCAAGCGCCAGCAGAGTCTCCTGAACGTGTTGTGTGTCTCTGCCCGGCACCACGACCGCACACTCAACGGCTGACGCCAGTTTACCCCCCTCACCCGAAAGCCCGACTGTTCTGATGTCTTTGCCGCGAGCCGCTTCCACAGCCCTCAAAACATTCTCCGAGTTTCCGCTCGTGCTAATCCCGATGAGAACGTCATTACTTGAGCCCAGCGCCAGGACCTGCCGTTCAAAAACACCGGCATAGCCAAAGTCGTTCGCATAGGAGGTGAGAAACGAGGTATCTGTAGTCAGCGCAATCGCGGGCAATCCCGGCCGCTCGATGTCAGGTCGCAAACGATTCATGAACTCAGCTGCCATATGCTGAGCGTCGGCAGCGCTACCGCCATTCCCACAAATCAGGACTTTCTTTTGCAATCGGTAGCACTCCGAAATGAGGTGGGCTGCTTCAAGGATCGATTTCGAGGCGACCGCCGCAGTTTCGCACTTTAGCGCCGCGCTGCGAACCAGATGTTCCCGGATCTTCGCTTGCCAGACTTCTTCTTCGTTTGACTCTGTCACGGTACTCAGAAGTATTGACCTACAGACGCCGAAACGCTTGTCGCATGACTGCGTCAGAATTCAGGATTTTCACGCACACCAGTCAGGAGAACCATATCGACGAGAACACACAAAAAGACATACCGCACCGTTTGGGCACGGTATGTCTTCGAACGATCCAGTAACCCAGCTTAAAGGTTAAAAGCTAGTGCAAAGCTTGACAGGGCTAGTGGTCTGACCTGCCAAACATGTGCGGAGCGCAGCCAATTGGCTCGCCAAACTCGCGGCCGCAGCGTTCGCAGCATCAGCATCATCCTGGGCGTTGTTGGCTTTGTTCCAAGCGATAATCGCCCAGACAAACGCGCCGCCACCGACTGCGACACCAGCTATACCCCAATTGCGGGCAGTCTCAGCACTCACCGGCGTCGGATTAGCGTTGGCGGTCAGCGCCTCACCATTAGCTCCGAGGACTTTCCCAGTCACACCCGCGACGGTCGAGACGACAGCATCACCAGATGCGACGCGGACGGTAATATTTTTGGCGTCATAATTAAGCGTAACGTTGGACGACGGGGCAACCGTTACCGTACCCAAGCGATCGAGTTGTACCGTAGCAAAGCTCGAGGCAGGCGTGGACAGCTGGGCACCCGACAAAATCACAGAGCCGGTAATTGCAGCGCCACCGTTAACCAAGATTGGTCTATTGCTCGTCGTTACGAGCTTACCAAACACCTTTGCGCTACCGGCTTCGCTAGCTGATGTTTTAGACGCGACGGCTCCGCTGGCAAAAACGTAAGCACTAGTGATCGAAACTAGAATCAAGAGAGAAAGAATTCTGATGGGACGTACACTGAATCGCATGAGTTTTACCTTTCCTTTTTCAGGTCAATGTGGACCTACACAAATCCCCAGTCGATGCCGAATTGCTGTGGGGAAGCTGGACTTTATCCCGAATGGTTCTACCGTGTCAAGCATTTTTCTAAGTATTTTCGACCCAAGCGCCTTAATTCGATGTGTCCAAGGAAGCCAGAAACACTCATCCGTTGTGCAAGGTTGCCGCCATCTATTTCGAGGCTGTCAACACAAATCGACTCACCCACAGCCTGCCGAAAATCGGGCACGGGCTCTGAGCACATTGAATCCGTTCCACTGCAATGACTGCTGCAGCGGCCTTCTCATCGGTGCTGAAATCTACCGTAAGGGTCTCCCATCCGTTCTTACTCGAGTCGAGTGGCTTGGATCGACCTAACTTTTTTGCCGGATCGGATGGATCGGTGACGACTATCACAGGCGCTCCCCCGCTAACAACATTCTCTGCGCGAGCCATAAAACTCAAGGTGTAATGAGAATTCGGCTTGACCAGCACCAATTGCCGGAGGGGACGAAGTTGCGGCTCGCTCTCGCCCGAGTAGGACAAATTCAAACTCCTGGCGCCGAATGTTGGGCCCGATTGGTCGATTACGAGCTGAATGTTCGGCACTGTGCCAATTTGCCATCCAAAGCCCGGATCGTCTTGAACGATCGGTGCCGTGAAATCGCCGTTTACGATCGACTGCTCTGCCGCACCAGCATATGCCGGATGCGACAACAGCCAGACCTGCCATGCTTCTAAGAAGTGATGCGAAGCGAGCAGCGCACTAAGAGTGTCATGTAAGAGGCTGCGTTGCGCTTCTGTGCTCGCCGGCCCTGCTTGTTTCACCTGAGCCAGCACGGCCGGGGCTTGATCGGTTGATGCGAAGAACTTTGCCACTTGCAACCGCTCGTCCGTCGTATTGGGCCGCACCAATTGTTCGAGCGCAGACGAATCGTCTGGCGCTATGGCCCAGGCCAAATCCAGTAGGCCGCGGAAGAGAGTCGGGCTGCTATTGGCCGCCGACCGCAACTGGGCAAAAGCCTCATCGTGACGACCCTCACGATAGAGCAGACTTCCCAACTGCCAATGTGGCTGTGCAAATCGAGGCGCAAGTTCGATC
>Ga0207511_100128_pt1 | contig 18146 bp, 18 predicted proteins | sample NitcycUWRSCHO22C_FD_188265 | JGI IMG/M metagenome (GOLD analysis project Ga0207511, IMG submission 188265) | Soil microbial communities from Arlington Agricultural Research Station in Wisconsin, USA - Nitrogen cycling UWRJ-SCHO22-C (SPAdes) | ecosystem: Environmental > Terrestrial > Soil >... | reverse complement strand
TACTCTGTCAGGATTGGTGTTCCCCGTCGGTGGCATCAAAGAAAAGATCCTGGCTGCTCATCGCGCGGGAATTCGCCGCATCATCTTGCCGGCGCGCAACGAAGCCGACCTCGAAGATATTCCGGAAGACGTGCGCAGCGAACTCAATTTGAAAACCGTGACACGCATCAACGAAATTGTGGACGCGGCTTTAGAGAGCGTGGTCGCCAGTCCGCCGCCGCCCGTGCCGCCCGAACTTACTCACCGGCGGCCCGACGCTGACACATCAGGCGAGCCTTTGATTGCTAGGGAACTTTGAGAATCCTGGTGTTCGGCAATAGCGGCGTCACATTGTCAGGGGATCTGATCCGCTGCGTCGTGCGATTAAGCAAATAACTGGTCGAATAAGATCCGCCGTACGGAGACTTGCAAACCCGGCCACCGGGCACGAAGGTATATTCGCTCGTCTCGGGATTAAGAAACCACAGCCCTGCATACCACCACTTCCGCGGAGTGAGTACCGTCCGCGCGTTGCGCCGGTCGCTCCAAATATCGAAGCTGTCGCGGCTTTCCTTGTCGAGCGTCGCAGTCACGCGGCTCTGGTTCCGCACGACGACTCGCTTGCCCGAACCGATCTCGCCGTTAGCCATGACCGAACCCGAGTACACGAGCATTTCCGATTCGCTGCTGGAAAAAACATTCAAGCGATAATAGCCGGCCGATTTGATCGTGTACTCGGTTTTGTTCGCCGATACGGTAAGTGCATTTCGGTCGGCTCGCTTCACCCGGGTCTCCGATACGAAGAGCGCCGCTGACCCTCTGGTTAAATCGATCGAGACGATATCGTCCGCGTTCACGCGGTAAGTGATCTCGCTGTTTCCGCTCAAATAGAAATCAAAATCCGGATAGGGACGAATCTCGGCGCGAGCGAGTGGCGCGGTCCGCAGGCGATCTCCGTCTGCCAGTTGTGCGTCGGACTTCAACTCGCGCCAATCGCCTTCGCCGCTTTTGATCGACACGCCCGGCTCGACAAACCCGGCCACGCTGTTGCGCGCTGACACCACGCGCCCGCCGCCGGCCGCGTGCTTGTCGTCAAGCACATCGATATATCCATGGCCGTCCTCCATCTGCTTGTACCATTCGCTGCTTTTCAGCGACTTGTTGGCCTGAACCAACGTAGCCGCGCGCTCGCGGCTCCATTTATCAAACGCATCTTCGACGGTCTTATCGCTCGCATCGCGACTGACTGCGCCGGCCAATACCGCGGCGCCGCCCTCTTTTAGAATGTGTCCGCTGACCGCCACGGCGCCTTTCAGAACGCGCACGTGCGACTCGCGATTGGACGTCACGTCGAAGCGATAACCTCCGGCCCTGAAAATTGCGTATTCACCGCCCGGGGTTATTACGTTCACGATGCTAAAGAATCGATCCTTGAGTTCCTGATACTGAGGCGCCAATTGCACTTCGTCTTCGATCGGGATTTCAATAATGGCCGATCCCCTTGTGACTTCAATTTTCAGGTTGTCGGGTGACAGATCCAACAGATGCGCGGTCGTGTGATCGGACAGACGCAGGTAATAACCGGGAATCAGGACCAATTCCGCGCGGCCGTCGTCCAGCTCGATCGTATCGCCGTTTGTCAGCGGACGTTTCGAGTCCGCGTTCGGCTCTGCCGCGCAGAGGCAACGGCCGTTGCCGCTGACGAAGTTTACGAACCCGCCGCGCCGTTCAAATCCATGGATTGTGAGAGAGTCCGGACGCTTTGTTTCGTCAGGTTGGCCCTGGCCCGCAGCCGCTGCGCTGATGGCCAGAATCAACACGACGGTCAAGCACGCTTTCATGGCTTTCACTTCCGCGTCTTCAGTCTTTTAAGTTCCTACTTCTGATCCGGCGGAAGCGCGTTCGCATTGCCGTTCAGGAATCGGTCGAACCAATAGAGTTGCCAGTTCAAACTCTCCACCAGATGCTTCGGCTCGCCGGTGCGCGTCAGGTTATGGTTCTCGCGGGGAAAGAAAACGATCTCGGTAGTCACGCCAAAATGTTTGAGCGCGCGGAACCATTGCTCGCCCTGCTCGATGGGCACGCGAAAGTCGTTGTCCGAATGAAGGATCAGTGTCGGCGTCTTCACCTTGTTTGCATATTTCAAAGGCGAGCGGTCCCAGTACAAATCCATCTTCTGAAAAATGTCGCCGCCAAAATCCGACGAATGCCCGTAGGCGCCGTCGCGCGTGCCGTCATCCGAAATGAAATTCGAAAGACTTCGCAACGTGACGGCGGCCTTGAAACGATCTGTGTGGCCGACGATCCAGTTGGTCATGAAGCCGCCATAACTTCCACCGGTGACGCCCATGCGATCCTGATCGATCCAGGGATATTTCCGGAGCGCCACATCCAGACCATTCATGATGTCGAGATAATCTTTGCCGCCCCATTCACCAAAAATGCCACGCTCGAATTTCTGGCCATAACCGGTCGAGCCGCGCGGATTCGTGAACAGCACCGCGTAACCCTTCGCCGCGTAAACCTGAAACTCGTGATACCAATCGACACCGTACTGCCCGGCCGGTCCACCGTGAATGCTGAGGACCAGCGGATACTTCTTGCCTTCCTGCCAACCGATTGGCTTCACAAAGAATCCGTCAACGTCCCAGTTGTCCGCGCTCTTGTAAGTGAACCGCTCAACGTCGGCAAATTTCAGTTGCTTCCAAAGCGCTTCATTCAGGTTGGTGAGCTTACGTTCATGCTTGCCATCGAGATCCGCAACGTAGAGATCGTCGAGGTGTTTGAAGTCGTTCGCGAGATAGACCATCTTGCCGCTCGAGAAGTTGAAATCGACATTGCGCACCGCGCGGGGACCCGTAGTCACCTGACTCAGTGACTTCGAAGGAACATCGACCCGGAAGAGATGCAACTCGCCCTTCACGCCCGTCTCGAAGTAAAGCGATTTGCCATCGTCCGACCATTCGAGTTGGCCGGGAATTAAATCGAGCCCGTTAGCCGCGAGTGTCGAGGCCACGCCGCCCGTCGCAGGTGCAAGCCAGAGCTTCGGATGATCGCGATCATGAACTTCGCCGCTAAAAGCGATCATTTTGCCGTCCGGCGACCAGCGGGGTTGATTGTCAGCTTCATCGTGATCGGAAATCTTGGTTAACGTCCCCGTGCCGTCGGCGTTGATTATCCAAACGTCCGTGTTCCGGTTCTCGTCGTACTCTTTGCCCGTGCGGTTGGAAACAAAAGCGATGCGTTTGCCGTCCGGCGACCACTGCGGATCGCTGTCGTTCCAGTCGTCGCCTTTCGTAATTTGCTTTGCCTCACCGGACTTCAGGTCGACGATCCAAAAGTGCGTGCGCCGGTCGTCAAACCATCCCGAGTCGTTGAATTTGTAAGATGTGTTCCGGTAGTGGCGGACATCGCTGCGATCTTTGGCATCGCCGGTGCGCGAGTCGCTCGGCCCCAGACGACTCACGACGACCAGACGCGTTCCGTCCGGCGACCAGCGAAACTGGGTGACGCCGTTCTTGATGTTCGTCAACCGTTTCGCTTCGCCGCCACTGAGCGACAGCGAGTAAACCTGAGTTCGCGGCTCGGCATTCGCGCCCGCGCCCGGTTCTGGCCGCGAAGAAAGAAACGTGAGCGACTTTCCGTCCGGGCTCCAACGCGGTGAGTTCGACGATTGCGGCGAGGTCGTGAATTGCCAGGGCGCGCGACTGCCGTCCGTGGCGACCATCCAAATCGATGAGTTGCGCCGGTTCTGTGCGCGGTCGATTTTCGTTACGACGTAAGCGACCAACTTGCCGTCGGGCGAAATGTTCGGATCGCTGATGAATTCAAATGCCAAATAATCTTCAGGCGTAACGCCACGAGGCGTCTGGGCCTGGGTCGCGCCGGCGATGGCGGCAATCAAGCCGATAATGAAAATCGATCTGCGAAGTGCGTTCATGCGGTTCTCCGATTGTTTCGAATACGCGAAGCGCGCGTATGGTATCCGAAATCACCCGGCGAGTGAACGGGCGGCGACAGCGTTTCCGCCACCCTAAGTTCGGACCCGGAACGTCTTGTCCGACTTTCCTGTCTCGCCGCTCAGTTGATTGCCATCATTTTTTTGGAACGAAACAGCCCGTCGCAAGTTAGAATCTTCAGCACAACTCTCCCGAACCGCATTCATATCTAAAACCAGGGAGTCGTGTCTCATGAACCCCAGTCGTTCTCTAATTCTGTTGCTCGTGGTGGTGGTAGTCTCGATTTCAATTCAGGCACAGGGGCGTCGCGAACGTTTGCCGCTACCGCGCGGTCCACAATTCTACGAACCGCGGAACAAACTCGAAGATTTCGATGGCCGGTTCGAGACGCTGCTCGTCAAAGGCCGTCACGTGATTGGCACGGTGCGCGGTCAAGACGGATTGGCACGCGTCGAAGCGACGGAGATACGCGACTCAGCAACCGGAGAGACCGCGTCCGGCGCGGCGATTACGCTGATGGTTAATAACGGAGCACCAGGCGCGGGAGCAGCACCGGCAGTGGAATTTCGTTCATTGATCGATTATGAGGAAATCGACGCTTTGCTGAAGGCCATGGACTCCGCGTCCAAGGCCAGCGAATCGGTCACTCGTCTCTCTCATTTCGAAGTTCGTTATCGCACCAGGGGCGACTTTGAAATAATTGTCTTCAGGCAATTAGAGAATAACGTCGTGGCTGCGGCGATCGAAGCTGGATTCTTCGAGCGCGAGCGATTGTATCTGTCGATTGACGATCTGATTAGGGTACGTTGGATGATCGCGCAGGCGAAGGAAAGGCTGGATCAGAAATAAAAACTATTTGTCATTTATCATTTGTGATTTGTTCATTTCATAACCCCGGCAGGCTGCTGGTTCGATATGGAACCGCTCTCTGAGCAAATCAACAAATGACCAATGACAAATGGCAAATAGTTTTTTCCCGCCCCCAGATTACGCAGCCGCGGTTGCCGCACCGCGCTGCCGTTGCGATAAAGAAATGATCAGATCGGCGATCTCTTCCAGTGGTTGCAGGCTGGTGTCGATCGAGAGGTTGTAATTCTTCGCGCACATCCAGTCGTGTCCGGTCATTTCATTGAAATAGATTTCACGTGTGCGATCCGAATCGGCAATTAAGCCGCGCGCTCTTTCTTCGTTCAGGTTCTGGTAAACGTTCATGATGCGCTTGACCCGGAAACTCTTCGGCGCATGACAGAAGACACTGAACATGCCACGGTGCCGCGGCAGCATAAACACTCCAGCCCAACCGACGACCACACAATCTTCCTGACTGGCGATGCGCTTTAGAATCTGCGTCTGCTTCTCAAACAGTTCGCGATCGGAAAAGTTGCCGAGCGGCGGCGGATTGTAAGCAGCTTCGGGAGCGCCGAACGAAAGCCCGCCCAGCACCCGCTCCCAAAAAGAACTGACTCGCTCGGACCGCGCGGCAATCGTCTCTTCGTCGCAGCCAAACTCTTTGGCGGCGAGGTGCAGCACTTCGCGATCGATATATTTCAGTCCCAGCCGCCTGGCGATCAGTTGACCGACGTATGAACCGCCCGAGCCCATCTGCCGGGAAATTGTGATGGTGGTTTTAATCATGGCGTCTCATCGCAGAGCCGTGTCAGAAGCGCGCTGCTCTAATTCTTCCTGGCAAAATATCCGGGCCGATAACGAAGACTTAACTTTTCTTTCGCGAGCGCGGGATTGGTTACTTCGATCTTCATCGAGCGGAACTTTCCATCTGTCGATTTGTTGCTCGAGCTGTACGCGATCAAATACTGCGAGCGCAACTCCTGTTCGATCTCTTGAAATGCTTTGGTGAGATCGGCGCTCTTCTTTGGATAAAACGCGCGCCCGCCGGTCTTTTCGGCGATGTCGTCCAAATGCTTCTTGTCGATGCCGTCTCTACTTCGGTCACCGATGCCGATCGCGTAAATCACCGTGTCTGCCTGGATTGACTGATCGATGGCCGTCGACCGCGTTACCCGGCTGCTGGTGTCATTGCCGTCAGTCAACAGAATGATTGCCCGGCGGCGCTGCGTGTAACTGCGGGCCAGCACATTGCGGCAAGCCACGATGATCGACTCCCAAATAGCAGTCGTGCCTTCGTTGGGCGGACCCACGGTGCCCGGACCCGACATGGTTGCGCCCAGCGCAGGCGCCGAGCCGGTATAAGTAGGAAAGGCCACCTCGACCCCATCGAGGGCGCGATAGATGGCAATCATGTCGCGCGTCAGGCCTTGTTCGATGTGCGCGTAACCTTCGAAGGGAATGACCGCGGCCTGGTCTCGATCCGACCGGATGACCTTTTCGATGAACGTCCGCGCCGCCGCTTTCTCGTCCGGCAGCGTGCGCTCTTCCGAGATACTGACGTCGATCACAAAAGCGATGGCCAGCGGACGATCAGTCTCGCGCTGAAAAGTAAAGATTGATTGCGGCGCGCCGTCTTCGAGTATGCGGATATCAGCCTGTTGCAGATCGGTGATGTAGCGATTGTTCTTGTCGGTCGCGGTGAACAGCAGGTTGGTGAGATTGGTTTCGGTGCGGATTACATCGACGTCCTGATCCGGTGGTGGTGGCGGCGGCGTGGGCTGGGGTTTCTGGCCCTTGCTGGGAGAACAAAGAAGGAAAAGAGCGAGGCAAATTGAAATTTGGAAAATGAAAACTGCAAATTGTGATTTTTTGAGGTTGCGGCTTTGCTCAGGCGACTTCAGCGGCGCGGGGTGTAAGCACAATTTGCGATTTGCATGTTTCACTTTTCAATTTTGAATGCTCTCAGTTAGTAGGCCACCGCGCCACGACCGTTGCTTTTCACGCCGGCGGCCTCCTGCGCAATCTTGACCCCGACACTTGCGCCGATGCGCGTCGCGCCCGCTTCGACCATGGCCCGCGCGTCCGCCATGCTTTTGACGCCGCCCGACGCTTTGACACCCAGGTCGGCGCCGACCGTGCGGCGCATGAGCGCAATGTCAGCGACGGTGGCACCGCCTTTTGAAAATCCCGTCGACGTCTTCACGAAATCTGCGCCGGCGCTCTTCGCCGCCTGACAGGCGCGCACTTTTTCATCGTCGGTCAGTAAGGCTGTTTCAATGATGACCTTGCAGGTGACATCGTGTTCGTGGGCCACCTCCACGACGGACCGGATGTCATGTTCGACGAGGCAATCGTCGCCGCTCTTCAACGCGCCGACATTGATAACCATGTCGACTTCGCGCGCGCCGTCCATGATCGCGCGCCGCGCTTCGTAAGCTTTCACATCAGGCAAGGTCGCGCCCAGCGGGAAACCGATAACCGTGCAGACCGGCACGCCACTGCCTTGCAGGTGACAAGCGCAGGCGCGCACCCAGGTTGGATTCACGCAAACAGACGCGAAGTGATACTGCGCCGCTTCTTCACAAAGATGCTTGATTTCAGCTTGCGAGGCGTCGGGTTTGAGTAAAGTGTGGTCGATCAAGCTGGCCCAGTCGCGCGCCGAGCCAGTCTGGCCCAACACCAAACCGATACGGGCCGCGCCTGCATCAACCACGCGATGCATGCGCTCCGGACAACGGTGAAAACACTCAGACGTGCAGCCACACATCTTCGCCTGATCGTCGGCGTGGCCGTTCAGGCGCGCGTAGATTACGTCCGTAATCTGCTCGACGAGTTGCTCGAAATCACCGTTGGTTGAATAGGGCATGATGACGAAAATATTCTAGCACGCGATGCTCAACGCTGATATTGCCGTTCAATCGCCTCGATCTTGCCGACGCGTTTGCGGTGGCGATCCTCGGTTAAATCGGTTGCCAGCCAGGCCTGGACGATGTCGCGCATCTGATCGTTCGTGATTGTCTTGCTGCCGAGCGTCAGCACGTTCGCGCCGTTGTGTTCGCGCGAGTTCTTTGCGACCTCGACTGAATAACAGGCCGCGGCCCGGACGCCGGGGACCTTGTTGGCGGTCATCGCCGAACCCACTCCGGCGCCGTCGATCACGATGCCGACGTCGGCAGCATGATCGGCGACCGCGCGCGCGACTGCATGCGCGAAATCAGGATAATCAACCGCGCTCTCAGAGTTCGTGCCGAAATCATTGACCCGATGACCGAACCGGGCGAGAAAGCTTTTCAATTCTTCCTTCATCGCAAATCCGCCATGGTCCGCGCCGACTGCGATGGTCTTGTGCTGATTCGATCCGCTGCGCGGAACCCGCCGCACGATCTCAATGCCGCGCTCATTAACGATGTCGGCTGCCAACGGCGTCAGCCGCGCAGCTTCAGCGATACGCAAAACCGCGCCGCGCTCGAGCCCACGCACGTCGTCTTCCGTAATTACGAGCTTCGCTGATTCGTCGCGCGTGACGTTCATGCTGGCGGGCTTGGCCGGCGCATTGGCGAGCGGCGGCTGCGATTGAGGTGGAGTTGGAGCCGCGGGCTCTGGCAGCGTCTTACTCAAAACATCGCGTACCAGCGCGCGGACTCTGTCTCTGGTAGCATCGTCAGCCATTTTCGGAGTAGCACAGACTTCAGTCTGTGACGCTTTTCGCTGGTGAGCACAGACTAAAGTCCGTGCTACGACGCCAGCGATCCGTCGCGCAGGTCCAACAATCTTCCGGCGGCTGCTACGACCTGTCCGCCTTTCATTTTGAAATCGACGCGGCCGACATAGATGCCGCTCTTGCCGACCTGGAAAATGATCGTGTCTTTGCCGTCCGGGTTCTTTTGCACGACGGGCTTTTGCATGAACGTATGCGTGTGGCCGCTGGCAATGAAATCAATGCCGCTGACCTGCGCCGCAACTTGTGTATCGCCGATCTCATTGTTCCGCGGATTCGCATAATAACCGAGATGTGACATGCCAATCACCAAATGACACTTCTCTTCTTCGCGCAGCAGGCGGACTACGCCGCGCGCCATCCGCACCGGGTCGAGATATTTCACGCCTTTGAAATTGTCAGGCGTAATCAAGTTGTCAGGACTCACGCCCATGCCGAAAAGTCCGACCCGCACATCACCGAAAGTGCGCACCGCATAAGGCTTCACGCGGGCTTCCAAAGCCGTCCCCCGCACGTCGTAGTTAGTCGAGACAAAATCGAACCTGGCGAATTTCATCGCGGCCGCCAAAGCATCTACGCCGTTATCAAAATCGTGATTGCCGAGCGTCACCACGTCGTAACCGATCAGCGACATGGCCTTATATTCGACTTCGCCCTTGTAAAAATTGAAGTACGGCGTGCCTTGAAATACGTCGCCCGCATCGACCATCAGGGTGTTGGGATTTTCTTTGCGTATGCGTTTGACCAGCGTGGCGCGCCGGGCCACTCCGCCTTTGCCGCCGTAGGTTTTGTCGGTGTCGTCGATCGGATCGATCTGCGAATGCGTGTCGTTGGTGTGCAGGATGGTAATGAGCGTTTCGCCGGCCGCGACCTCCAGCAACGGCTCAGTGAGCGCCGACCATGCTGCCGGCGAAATCAATCTCGACAGGTTGCCGGGCATGACCAGAGCCGCACCGCCAACTACGGAAGTTTGCAGAAACTTTCGCCGGTTGATCATCGCTGCACCTCCGGTTGATTTCCACCTTCGGTTCTATTCATCCGGAACCGGCCATCGAGATTAACTTTGATATCGCGTCCCGCTTTCGTCTCCTGCTTCACATAATCGATCATCGCGTCGCGAATGGTCAGGCCCAGTGGCTCGATTTTTTGCGCCTGGCCCAGCACCGAATAATTCCCTTCGGTTTCCGACGGAACGTTGGCCGTACGCTTCCAGAGATAGTCGATGCAGATGACTTTGTAGATCGCGTTGGGATCGACATCCTGCTCTTTGCCGTCGATCAGCAACTTGACGCTTTGCAGTTGGGGCCGGTTGTCGGCGTCATTTACGTACTTGATGCGCGCGCCGGCCTGCGCGTCACGGTGCGACACGACCTGTTTCAGCAGCGTCATCACCTGCGCGCCCGTGAGATCGAATTGGACCAGGGCATTTTCAAACGGCAGCAATTCCCAGATGTCCTTTTCGCGCAAGTCACCTTCGGGAATTGTGCTCTTGCGCAGCCCGCCCGCGTTGGTAACCGCGAGCACGACGGACTTTCCTACCTTCTGGCGGGCCTCTAACAAAATTCCATCGGTAACAAAGTTGCCCAGCGAACCCGCGCCCACGCCGCCTTTGCGCAAGTCGCCGCCCTTGAGTTTGCCGATGACATTTTCGATCTCGCGAACCTTCGGCGAGTAAGCTACGAGCATTTGCTCCACGCCGGGATCGTCGGCGATCGATGAATCGATTGGCGTTTCACTGACGCGCGCTCGAACATCGGCTCCGTCAGTGGGCGACGGCGAGGTTTGCGGTTTCGTCGCCGGTTGCCCAAACGCAACCGCTGCGGTTACCAGCAGCAACGCGAACATCAATAAGGACCGCGGCCACCAGCCGCGCACAGACGACAAGACAGAGCTATTCATTGGAATCAGACTTTGAAATGCAATTGAAAATATAACAAGCCTACGAGCCTTTTATGTTTGACCAGCACCGGAGAGCGGCAATAGTATCTCGCAGCATCGGTAAGGGCGCAATCAGACAGTGCGCATTAAAACGCGCATCTTTTGAGGAGAACCGAAAAACTGTGGCAACATCACAAGCACGCATCATGTCGGAATTCAGCAATCCTAACCTGGACGTTCTCATTACAGCTGAAGAGATTCAGCAACGCATTGGCGTCATCGGCGCTGAGATTGCCCGCGATTACGCCGGATTGAATCCGCTGATGATCGGCGTCTTGAAAGGTGCGTGCACTTTCCTGAGCGATCTCATTCGCGCCGCAGACATTCAACTCAGCATCGAGTTCATGGCGATCTCGAGTTATGGCGCGAGCATGCGCACTTCGGGCGAGGTCCGCATTCTCAAAGATTTGGATGTGGCCATCGAAGGCCGTCACATCGTGGTGGTCGAAGACATCGTCGACACGGGGCTGACCTTGAGCTACCTGCTGGCGAACTTGAAATCTCGCGGCGCGGCCAGCGTGAAACTCGCCGCCTTGCTCGATAAATTTGAGCGGCGTGAGAAGGAAGTGCCGATCGACTACCTGGGATTTCAGATTCCCGACAAGTTTGTGGTTGGATACGGACTGGACTTCGCGGAACGTTACCGCAACCTGCCGTTCATTGGCGTGGTGAAGGATCCGAACCTATAGGAGCGCCGCACAAACTGTTTGCGATTCGCCCTCATGCGGGCAGGGATGCCCGCGCTCCATTAACTCAGAACTGCTTGCCGTAATAAACGAAGAACGCATTCTTCTCGCTGCCGTGGTTCGCGATTGCATACCCGGTCGTGAGCGCCGTCGACTTTGAAGTGGCGATCGAGATTCCGGGACTCACGTATCCGAACCGGTTATCGCCACTGAACCAATCCACCAGAAAACTGAATCGATTGAAGAGCGGTTGTTCGTAAGCGACGATCGCGCCTTGTTTGGTCCGCTCGGATGGCGCGCCGACTAACGAGTATGCCCCGCCATGAAAGCGTGGCCCATGATTGCCGCTAAACTGCCTGCTGCCGACGACGTAACACTGGCCCAGAGTGTCGGTGCCGGCACGATGATTCATCGGCGTGTAGAGAATGCAGCCGGTGGCCGCGGCAACGCCCGCCTTCTCATTGTTATAGAACTGCCACTTGACGTTGGGCTGAACTTCGACCGGCAGGTCCTGACCTGAGATGTGCGTAAACGAAACGTTCACTCCGGCTTCGAGTTTTCCCGGGATGCCGACCACCACGCGGGGAATGTAGTTTTGAAACGAGCCTTCGCGCTGCCACGCGTAGTTCGTCAGAAAATCCATTTCGACATAGACCTTCTTTGACGTGACCACGTCGGTCGAAGGCGTGTTCAAGATGGTGGTTTGCGCCCGGCTCTCTGCACACGTGCAAAGCAGGAGTGTCGCGCAGAGAAACGTTAGGGTTACGGTTTTGCAGTTCACGGGGCTTCCGGCTCCTATGCCCGAAGTTGATTCAGAAAGCTTTCACCGGCTCGCAGATTGAGGCCAAAGTTTTCGGCAATTGTGTTGCCGATATCCGACAGCGATTTACGCGTGCCCAGATCGACACCGCTCTTCGCGTTTTTTCCATAAACGATTAAGGGCGCGTATTCCCGCGTATGATCGGTGCCGGGATAGGTTGGGTCGTTTCCATGATCGGCGGTAATCATCAATAAGTCGCCGTCGTTCATGGCCGCTTCGATCTCAGGCCAGCGCATATCGAAATGCTCGAGCGCGCGTGCATAACCTTCGGTATCGCGGCGGTGCCCGTAGAGCATGTCAAAATCAACCAGATTGGAAAAGATCAATCCGCGCGTGTCGTCGTTCAGCGCTTTGATCGTCTGGTCGATCGATTGTTGGTTGTTCCTGGCGGTGAGATCCTGTGTCACGCCCTGCGAGTCATAGATCGAAGCAATCTTTCCGATCGACACCACGTCCAGATCGTTCTCGCTCAACAGCGGCAGAAGATTTTCGCGCGGCGGCGGCACCGCATAGTCGTGACGGTTCTCAGTTCGATAGAACGCACCGGGTTCACCGAGAAATGGCCGCGCGATCACGCGGCCGACTTCATGCTCGCCACGCAACATGCCGCGCGCGATCTCGCAAATCTCATACAATCGATCGAGCGGAATGATTTCTTCATGCGCCGCGATCTGGAAGACCGAGTCAGCCGACGTGTACACGATCGGCTTCTTTGTCTGCACATGCTCCTGGCCCAGCTGCTTAATAATTTCAGTTCCGCTCGCCGGAAGGTTGCCGAGAATTCCGGGCACCCGAGTTTTAGCGATGAATTCATTAATCACTGACTGGGGAAAACCATTCGGATAGGTTGGAAAGGCCCGCTCGAGAATAATCCCCGCCATCTCCCAGTGACCGGTGGTCGTGTCCTTGCCATTCGATTTCAGCGCGCACTTGCCATAGCCGCCACGCGGGTTGTCTATGGCTGATACGCCTGCCAACGGACGAATATTTCCAAGTCCAAGGCCTTGCAGATTCGGCAGATTCAATTGCCGCGATTCACAGATGTGCCCGAACGTGTCCGAGCCGGCATCGCCCCATTCGGGAGCATCCGGCATCGCGCCAATGCCGGCGCCGTCGAGAACGATTAGAGTTATGCGATTGAAAGCTGAGTTCATGTTTGCTTGATTAGTTCTTTAACAGGCGACCTAAGTTATATAATCGGCGGCATGGAATCAAACGGAACCTACACCTTCACTATGTTATTTGAACCTGCGGAAGAAGGCGGTTACGTGGTCACCTGCCCGGCGCTGCCGGGTTTGGTTGCTGAAGGCGATACGATGGAAGAAGCGCGGCGCATGGCTGAAGATGCGTTGCGGGGATATCTGGAGAGTTTGCTCGAGGATGGTCTGTCGATTCCGCCTGACAAAACTCCCACAACGGAACCCGTCGAAATAGCCTTGGCCTCTTGATTCACTGTCACCCACAAAGAGGGTTCCCTTGAAACTCTGGTAAACCCCTGCGCTGATGAAGCAACGCCTGCCGTCAGTTCAATCGAAGCAAGCGATCGCGCGCTTGAGCGTGCCGGATTCATCGTACGTCGGATTGCCGGAAGTCATTACATCCTCAAGCACCCAGACAAGCCAATGCTTCGGGTGACTGTTCCTTATCACAATCGCGATCTAAAACGGGGAACTCTTCAGTCGATTGTTAAGCAAGCAGGATTTACTAACGAAGAATTTCTAAAGCTCCTTGAAACGGCCGCGCTTGCCGTATCCCGCTCACTGCCCACTGCCCACTGCTCACCGCTCACTGCCCTCGTTCACTGCTTCGGCGCGTAGTACCCATCCCGCGCCCGCACCGTCGCGTCTTTCACGCCGCGCAGTTCCACTTTGATTTGACGATAACGGCCGTCGCGAGTCTTGTCGCTGGGATAATAGCCAAGGCTGTATTGGGTGCCGATTTCGTTGGCCACTTGCGCGAACGCGGCGCTGGCCTGTTGCAGAGTGATTGCCTCGAAATTTCGGCCACCGCTCGTCCTGGCCAACTGGTCCATCTCACGGCGCGCGAGGTTATAGAGTTGGCGGCTGATGTCCATGCGCTCGAATTGTCCCAGCTTACAGAAGTCCTGATAGTCCTGGCGGTCGGCCGACGGCACGAACAAACGGCGGAAGCGCTCCAATTGTTTGGCAGACAACGTCAGACGCCCGTCGTCCTGACAATCCTTCAACAGACGATCTTCGACGTAGTCTTCGGTGCTTACTTGAATGAAGTACGACGCGACGCCGGCGCGCGCCAGACGGGCCCGCGCTTCGCCCACATCCGAGTTGCTGCTTGAATCAACGCCGTCGGTCAATGCCACGACTGCCCGCCGGCCGCGAAATTGATCGCTCGCGGGTGCGCGAAACACTTCGTCGCCAATTTTTCCGAGCGCGTCATAAAAAGGCGTGCCATTGCTGGTTCGCACATTCGCAATCGCATTGCGCAGAACTGTACGCTTGTCCGTGAGCGCGGAAAGAACATCAACAGTCGCGATGGGTCCCCGGGTCGATTGCTCGTTATTGAAAGCCACGACGGCAATGCGATCACCGGGCCGCAGAGCGCTGATAAAAGCGTTGGCCGCGTCGCGAATCAGGCCCAGTTCTTCGCGCGTCGATCCGGAAGTGTCCAGCAACAAAGCGATTTCAAACGGCGCGTCCGTCGTTGCAAAGTTCGTTAGGCGCTGCGGCTTGCCATCCTCGAACACCGCAAAGTTCTCCTGGCGCAGCGTGGGAATGGGGTGTCCGGTTCTGTCGGTAACGACGGCCGGCACGGTCACGAGTTGCGTTTCGACCCTGACTACGTCGCCTTCATCGACTTCTTCAACCGATGAATTCGTATTCATGGGTGGCGGAGTCGGAGCGGGCCGGTTGCTGTTTTGATTCGACCCGACGGTGCGTGGCCTCTGCTGATTACTTTGTGAGGTGACGCTCGTCTGCATGAACAATGGCGCAGCCAGAAATAGAGGCCAAACAAGGTGGACGACGAAATGAAATGGCTTCCGGCGTGCGTTCATTATTTTGAATGATGCCGAGGCGTCCAGGGTTGAGCAAATAATAGCCGCAAACATGGATCGCACCAAAGCCGAAACCGGCACACCGTGAGTGTACCTCCGCGTTCCTTTGAAGTCCCTTCTTGACACCCTCCCATCCTTTCCTTACGATCACACTTCGTCGTGACACAGTAGTTCCGAATTGATTTTTGAAAAGGGCACGTATGTCAATGGTAGACGGCTTCCCTTACAAGGAAGAGGTTGGGGGTTCGAGTCCCTCCGCGCCCACCATTGTGAGATCTCAAATCTCAAATCTCAGATCTCAAATTTGAAATCTGAAATGCGGATTTGATACGCGGAGTCGTAGTTCAGTTGGTTAGAACGCCGGCCTGTCACGTCGGAGGTCGCGGGTTCGAGTCCCGTCGGCTCCGCCATTTATCGAAGCGGTTGCTTTTCATTTGAAGAGCAACCGCTTTTCCTTTTAGACTCGCGCCAAAACATGATTCCAATCAATCAGGCGATTCAGATCATTCTGCAGCAGACGAACGCGCTCGGTGACGAAGACGTGCCGCTGTCGCAATCGCTGAATCGAGTTCTCGCCGAAGACGTCGTTGCGGATACCGACCTGCCGCCGTTCGACCGCGCGCAGATGGATGGATACGCCGTGCGCGCCGCCGACGTGGCCGCGGCTCCGGCACGTCTGCAAATCGTTGGCGAGTCGGCGGCCGGCGCCGGTTGGCACCATGAAATGAAAGCCGGCGAGGCGGTGCGCATCATGACCGGCGCGCCAGTGCCCAAGGGCGCCGATGCGGTGCAACAGGTTGAATTGACGAAGGAAACAGATGCCGAAGTTGAAATTCTGGAGCCGGTCGCACTGGGACGATCGATTGTGACCAGGGGCAGCGAAATCAACTCCGGCCAAACCGTGCTGCGCGCCGGCGAACGGATAAACGCCGGAATGATCGCGACGCTCGCGTCATTCGGGTATTCGCAAATCAAAGTCGGCAGACGGCCGCGGGTCGCGGTGATGGCCACGGGCAGCGAGCTCGTCGACGTCGATCAGAAGCCCGCGCGCGATCAGATTCGCGATTCGAACAACTACACGATTGAGGCTTACGCGACGCAGGCAAACGCGACCGTCGAGCGACTGCCGCTGGTTGGCGATGAAACCAACACACTCAAGCAAAAGATCCGCGAAGCTGCCGAGCGCTCCGACGTCCTGGTAACTTCCGGCGGAGTCTCGATGGGTGTTTACGATTTCACCAAAGCCGCCTTGAAGGAACTGGGCGCCGAAATATTTTTTGAACGTGTTGCTTTGCGGCCGGGAAAGCCAATTGTCTTCGCGCGGATAGGAAAGGAGCTTGTGTTTGGACTGCCGGGCAACCCGGTATCCGTGGCCGTGACTTTCAATTTATTCGTACGCCCGGCGCTGCTGGCTATGCAGGGTGCCAGGCAGACCGCACTCATTGAAGAACACGCCGTGGTCGCGCGTGATGTCAAAGGTTCGATTGACCGTGAGAGTTATCTGCCTGCCGTCATGTACTCGGATCGCAACGGTAGATTGCTGGCAGAACCGTTGAAGTGGGGCGGGTCATCCGATTTCGTTTCATTCGCCAGGGCCATCGCTCTGATCAACATTCCAGCCGGGGCCGCCGTAATTAAGAAGCAAAGCATCGTCAAAATTGTCAGACTGCCGATTTGACTGACTACCTTCGCGGGCATCCGTTGCGCGGGTCGCGCGTCTTTATGCACCCACCGCTGTTTTGAGTTCCCAGAATGATGATGTCGATCGAGGCCTTTGTCAGGGTTTGCAGATCCTTGCCTTGAGAACTCACCGTATCCTTCACCCAGTTGTAGAGGACGCCTTCGGGAAGCTTCAAATTGGTCTCTTCCCCAGGCAACAGTGGCTTGGCTGTTTTGCCATCCGCCAGCCTCGGCAGCACAAACGGAACCTGGGGAGGCTTTGCGACTTCAGGAAGGATGACGGTTATTTGAACGAAGCTGATCGGTTTGTCGGAAACATTCTTCACGCGGAAACTGAGGTTGCGGAAATCTCCAATAAACGGCTCGCCGATCAGAATTGATCTGCCGTCGATGAGAATATCTTCCAGTTCGATTTCGTCGATGCGTCTGCCGAAGGGCTCCGGCACCCGCCCATCGTTTGGACTAGCGTGGTTGGCCCATTCGAGAGTCTTGGCCGGTTCCTGTGCGGTGACTGTTACGGAAAGCAATGTCAGCACGACGACAGACACGAGGCTTCTCAAATGAAATGTGCGGGCCATAGCAGCGATGTTCGCGGCATTATATTTCTGATATGCTCACGCAAAAAGCAATGGCCAGTTCCAAAATGTCGTTGAGCAATCAAACCGAGCCGCGACAGGCGCCCGCGCCGCTGGCGCATGAAGCCATTCATCAAACGGTCGCAGACATTCTTCGGGGCCTGCCGCGGGGCGCTCTGTTAGACGTGCCGGCCGGAGAGGGCGCTTTGGCCGCGCGTTTGATCGATGCCGGATTCGACGTTCGCTGTTGCGATCTTTATCCCGAAATTTTTCGCCTCGACGGCGTGGATATTCATCAGGGAAATCTCGACGCGGAATTGCCGTTCGGAGATCAATCGTTCGACTACGTGACCTGTCTCGAAGGACTCGAGCACATCGAGAATCCGCAGCAGGCGATGCGCGAGTTCGCACGCGTCCTCAAACCCGGCGGCCATTTGATCGTCAGTGTTCCGAACATTTTGAACATTGAAGAGCGTTTGAAGTGGTTGCTGCACGGCTACACGTCGCACTTCAAACCGATTTCGCGCGTGGCCTCCGAACGTCTGGCCAGTGAGTATGACGGTCGCATCGAGATTGCAGCTCACGTAAACCCGATCGCCTATTCCGAACTGCGGTACATTCTGGAGAAGAACCGATTTGAACTAATAAGTGTTCATCGCGACAAACCAAAAGGAAACGCGTGGTTGTATTGGCCCATCGTGGCTACCATCAGGATGATTTCGAAATTGACCGCGCCACAGAAGCGAGCGGAACGATGGACCGATGAGCTAGCGTCGAAAGAGGTTCTGCTGGGCGGGAACACCTTGATTGTTCATGCTGTGCTGAAGTCATGAGCCAACTTACGCACATCGATGAGGAAGGCCGCGCGCGCATGGTGGACACGACCGCGAAGTCAGCGACACCGCGCCGCG
>Ga0207511_100127_pt1 | contig 18432 bp, 13 predicted proteins | sample NitcycUWRSCHO22C_FD_188265 | JGI IMG/M metagenome (GOLD analysis project Ga0207511, IMG submission 188265) | Soil microbial communities from Arlington Agricultural Research Station in Wisconsin, USA - Nitrogen cycling UWRJ-SCHO22-C (SPAdes) | ecosystem: Environmental > Terrestrial > Soil >... | reverse complement strand
GGCGGGCGTTGCCCGCCGCTTCGACATTATTTAGATCCGCTTCACTCCAATAGCCTCGAGAATCGATTTCGATTGGTACAGTGGCGTCTTCATGTTTCAAATAAGCACTATAACTCGACCACTTCCACTTCGCCGGATGATCGCAAAGCTGTGCTCTCACCGGATTGAAACGTATTCGCCTGGTCGGATTTAAACAGTTTCATCTTGCAGAAGGCGGGCAACGCCCGCCTCTAAACGAACGAAGTATTTGTTTAGACAGGGGCGTTGCTTGCGATCAGTTTCTCAGCGGCTTGCCCGTCTTCAACATATGCGCGATCCGGTCCTGCGTCTTCCTTGTTCCAATTAACGACAGAAACGTTTCGCGCTCCAGATCCAGCAAATACTGTTCACTCACTCGCGTCGTATGATTCAAATCACCGCCCGTCAAAATCCGCGCCAACTTTTCACCGATCAAAGCATCGTGATCAGAAATGTAACCGGCGCGTTTCATCAAGTGCACACCCAGCTTCAGCGTGGCCAACGCCGGAGTTCCCAGCGCGAGAATGTCTGTGCGCTGCTGCGGCTGCACGTAACCACTCGCCGCCAACGCGAGCACCTGCTGCTTTGCATCGGCAATCAATCGATCGGTGTTCATCGAAATTGTGTCTTTGTCTCTCAGAAAACCAAAGTCGCGCGCTTGTTCGGCTGACGTCGCTACTTTCGCGAGCGCAATCGTTTCGAAAGCGCGCTTCACAAACGGAAACGGATCGGCATCTTTCATGTCGGCCGGAATCGAATCCAGCGCGCGCACCAGCATCTCTTTCGTGCCGCAGCCGGCGGGAATGATTCCGACGCCGACTTCGACCAGGCCGATGTACGTCTCGGCCGCGGCGCGCACGCGATCCGCATGCAAAACCATCTCGCACCCGCCGCCGAAAACCATCTGAAATGGCGCGACCACCACGGGCTTGGGCGAGTAGCGCAGGCTCATCACCGACGACTGAAAATAGCGGCCGATCATTTCCAGCTCTTCCCAGTTTTCGTCCTGGGCTTCCATCAGCATCAGCATCAAGTTAGCGCCGACCGAAAAATTCACGCCCTGGTTACCGACGACGAGCCCCACAAAATTCTTTTCGGTCTCCGCAATCGCGAAGCGCAGCATCTCGAGCGTGTCGCCGCCAATCGAATTCATCTTCGAATGAAATTCGACGCAAGCAACGCCGTCGCCGAGATCGATCATCGACGCGCCTGAGTTTTTCTTGATCACACCGGTGCGATCTTTCAGTGACTTGAGAACAATCGCCCCGGGCGGATCGGCGAGCGGGCGATATTCGCCGGAGGCGAAATCGAAATAGAAGCGCTGGCCATTCTCCTGCCGGTAGAAAGACTGCGCGCCGCTGTCCAGCAGTTTCTGCACATTCGCCGGAACCGCGCGGCCTGCTTCCTTCAGTTTGGCAACTGACTTCTCAACTCCGATGGCATCCCAAACCTCGAACGGGCCCAGTTCCCAATTGAAGCCCCAGCGCATCGCGCGATCGACCTCGACGATCGTGTCCGCAATTTCCGGAATGCGATCGGCCGTATAGCAGAGCGTTCGCGCCAGAGTCTTCCAAAGAAACGCTCCCACACGATCTTTCGACCACGTGAGCGCCTTGAGACGCTCGCGCGTGTCCTCGAGATTCTTCGCCATGTCGAGGGCCGGCAGCTTGACCTTCTGTGACTGGCGATAATCGAGGGTCGCCGTATCGAGCGTCCAGATTTCGCGTTTGTCGCCTTCGCCCTTGCGGCGCTGATAGAAACCGGCTTTGGTCTTATTGCCGAGCAGCCCGGCTTCGATCATCTTCGTGACAAAGTCAGGCATGACAAACATTTCGCGTTCGGGATCGTCGGGAAGATTCTCGTGCAGGTTCTTAACCACGTGCGCGAACACGTCGAGGCCTACCAGATCGAAGGTGCGAAACGTCGCTGTCTTGGGTCGTCCGGCGGCCGGTCCGGTAATCTTGTCAACCTCTTCGATCGAGTAGCCGTCCTCGATCATCGTCTGCATCGTCACCAGCGCGCCGTAAGTGCCGATTCGGTTGGCGATGAAGTTCGGACGGTCCTTCGCGACCACGACACCCTTGCCCAGACGCTGGTCGAGAAATCCAAACATCGAGCAGGAAACTTCCGGCTTGGTCCATTCCGTGCGGATGATTTCCACCAGATGCATGTAGCGCGGCGGATTGAAGAAGTGCAGGCCGAGAAAGTGCGCGCGAAAATCGTCCGAGCGCCCGGCAGCAAGTTGTGCGAGTGGAATGCCGCTGGTGTTCGAAGCGACCACCGCGCCCGGCCGGCGATGCTGTTCAACTTTTTCGTAGAGGCTGCGTTTGATGTCGAGATTTTCGACGACGGCTTCGATGATCAAATCACAATCTTTCAGGCGGGCCAGATCGTCTTCAAAGTTGCCGATTGAGACGAGCGCGGCGCGGTCCGCAGTGAAGAACGCGGCGGGCTTTGCTTTCTTCGCAGCTTCAAGCCCGGCGCGCGCGATGGCGTTCCGATCCTGAGAGTCCGCGGCGGACACGCTCGCTGACGGTCGGGTTTCGGAGTCGCGGGGAACGATATCGAGCAACAAAGTCGGGACGCCGGCATTGGCCAGATGCGCCGCGATCTGCGCGCCCATCGTGCCCGCGCCCAAAACGGCAGCTTTTTTGACCTGAATCATGGCGGCTAGATAATACTGAATGAGTATTCATTCAGCAAGCTGTTCCCGGTGTTTTTCCTGACGCCACACACTATGTGCGTTCGGACATAAAGCGAAATTCGTCGGGCATAAAATGAAATCTGTCGGTCATATAATGAAATTCGTCGGGCATATAATGAAATTCAGTCGATCATAACGAAGCGCTTTTGACATCATCCCAAACTTGCGGTCGGCTTGCCTATAACTTCGCCGACCTCATAACTATTCCATCACCTAAAATCCAGCCTTGGTGACCGGAGAATCGGGTTCGCCGCAAGACGGGCTTGTTACCATTTGATTGCTGCTTGATTAACTCGGTCTCCCATGTTGTGCCGCGGTCCATGCTCTTCAGAACTACACCACGATCTCCCACCGCCCACAGCGCATTCGGAGATAGGCTCAACGAGTAGAGATCCGACTCAGTTGGACTAGTTGGAGTGCTCCAGTCCCAGCGTTCGCTCTTTTGCCTTCGTCCAAGAACTATGATCCCTTGCCCGCCTACAGCAACGACGGTGTCAGGATCAATCATTATGATGTCGCTCAGCGCCTGGGCCTTTTTGAAGTCGATAGCACTTAAGTCGCAACGCTGCCATTCAGTGAAATCAGGAGGCTTGAGGTAATAGATTGCGCCATGACTATCGCTTCCCCAGTTCCCCGTCTCATCTTCGCCTGCCCGTCCTACGGCCCAGACATTTCGGTTCTCTGAGCCACCAAGTACATGAATGCCTGAGATAGGGTAATAGAATGTTGGCAACTGAACGTTCCATTGGTTTGCAGCTTTTGACCAGTGCGAAATGCCTTGCCAGCCAACTGCATATACCTCAGAGAACGCCTCAACACTCGCGAGATTGAAGAAAAAAGCATAGCGCCAATCGTCATCCGGGCCAGGAGTGCTCATGTGCCACGAAGCTCCGCCGTCTTGGGACGTGTAAACACCCGTGGAAGCTGCAATCCATATCTCGGGACGAGGCTTCCCATGGCGCTGGTAAGCAGTTACCGCAAAAATTGGCCCAACTTCATCCCACTCATAAGAACGGCTACCTTGCGGACCCCAGGTAAACTCACCAGCTCGACTCGGAAATAATCGTTTATCGATTTCATGCCATGAGTTGCCGCCGTCAGATGTGTGCAGCAAGGCACCATCTCCTACTGGCCCATAACCGCCACCTATGTGAAACGCGACGCTCAACCATCCTTCGTCACCAATCCATCCAATATCAGTGAAGGTGATTGGGTCTTTAGTTTTGCCAGCCTGCACAGAAATCTCCGTCCATCGATAACTTCGACCCAGCTTCTTTAACAAAACCTCTGTTATCTTTTCCGCGTGGTGGGCCTTCCAGTTGAGAAAAGCAATATCGGTAAGCTGATCCGGAACTACCGTCTCGTCCAGAACAACGGGAAGAACGTATGCCTTTGTTCGCTCAACTCGCGCAAGCGCCGCTTTGAGCTCTTCCCTCGTCCAACGTTTTTCCAAGTAGTGTTTTGAAAGAAATACGACGCAGTACCGTCCCTGATTCTCGAAGATGTCTCGAAGAGTTTCGGGCAACGGCTGGGCGGCCAGTCGATCAATCGCCTGCTGGTCGTAGAACACGCTTACGCTTTCTTGCTGCAGGGCATTTACAAGCTTTTCGGCATATTCGCGGTCCTCTCCGGCGTAGGATATGACCACATCATAATCTGGGTGATGCTGTTGAACGGTCTCCATGAATCACCTCCGCTGCCTCATCCGGTCTCGAAGATTTGGAGTCTCCTGATCCTTTGAAGACATATGGAGCTCGCGTTAAAGAAGGGAGTCGTCTTGCCCGGTCCTGTTGATGTCGGTCGCCGACTAGCCGAGCTTGGTGCCTTGACGCGCTTTCCCTGGTCTTTTGTAAATGACAATGCTGGGGAGTTTTGTCGGAAGGTCGGAGTCATCATCAACCAAATCCTCAAGATGAATCTGCGCGGCTCGCGCGTATTCAAGAACGACCGGAAGGGGTGGAACGCGTTTACCCAACTCGTAATCTGAGATTCTGGTGTAAGGGATCGATTCCTCATAACCCAACCGCTTAACCATTTCGGTTTGAGAGAGTCCTAATGCAGATCGAATTTGCAGCAACTTCTTACCCAGCCGCTTCGATTTTGTTGGGCGTACCGCCATCAGGATTCTCCTCCCGATGGCCTGTGGTGAAGATCGCAGCGATTGCGGCTATACCGTATATGGTATAGACTGCGCGCTGACTTGCAATTCGCCGTGAGTTGAATTTGTCCATGCTCAGTGGCGGGACCCATTACGCGAAAGAAATGGGCGGGTAGTTGCGCACGCCAATTATCAAGTTGTCAAAGACTTCAAAGGCGATAATCGCGAAATAACGGTGCCCAAGATACCAGAAGTTTCGACGTCGGAGATATACCTTTTAGAGATGATCACGGACAATCAGTTTCCTAGTCGCGGACATGGCAAACTATAGTAACATCCTACTCGGTCAGTTAGTTGAGTTGTAATTTGCTAGAGGGGCTTGCGCCGTCCTTCAACTGCCGTCTATGCTGCAAAACTTGCGAGAGTCACGCTTGTTTTTGGTTTAGTCCACAGTTTTTCGACTCTTCGCGACGGCACACCACTACCACGCTGCCGCTGAGGTAAGTCAATGGCATCGGGTATATGTGGGTTCAGGCGATTGCTAGATAACCGACAGCGCCTCTTTCAGGAGATCTATTGCCACCTCGGTGATTGAAATCTCGACTTCCGAAGCGGGAGCCGAGTTCACGGTCCCCGGAGCTAGAGGGTCGTCTGTTGTGATCGGAGCACTCGCACATGGCGGCGAATTTACTTCGCCGGGCGCGCAGGGCGGTGAATTGACTTCACCCGCGAGGGCAACCGCCGAGAACGCTAAAATGAAGATTGACGACAGAATTAGACTTCTTAGCTGCTGTCTCATGTTGTCTCCTTAAATCAATTGACTAGTGTTGCGCTTCTTCAAGACGAAAGGGACGAAGCGCATTTGAGAACCGCTGCTGGGGCTTGCGCGCAGTCAATATGCAGCCACGGCTTCGCGGCGCAAGGAGTTTATCACTCGGACAGAAAGGGCTACCTCACATGAACTTCGAGGCTCAGTTGGCTGCGTTGAGGCGGCGTAGCGACCTACCTCTTGGCGAGCGAGCCAGACTTTCTTGTCGTCTGGCTAAACAGCTTGAAAAGGTCGGCGAATATGAACGAGCGTACGAGGCATTAGAAGAGTTTTGGCCAGACAGACATCGGCCGCCTGTACTCGAGACGCTCGATAAATCGACGGAAGCTGAAGTGCTGCTCCGCGTTGGAGCATTAGCTGGATGGCTTGGCGGCGTTGATGAGACGTCAGGCGGACAATCGGCCGCAAAAGATCTCCTCACAAAAAGCATCGAGAGCTTTGAGCGCCTAAGAAAGCCCGAAGGCATCGCTGAGGCGCGTGGCGATCTTGCCCTTTGCTATTGGCGCGAGGGCTCATTCGATGAAGCACGCGTACAACTCCGAACAGCACTGGACACGTTGCCGTCCGACAACGATGAGCTGCAAGCTATCCTTTTAATCCGTGCCGGAATTATCGAAGAGCGAACTCGTAGACTAAACGACGCATTGCATTTCTACAGTCGGGCCGAGCCATTAGTAGAGCGAAGTGAGGATCATGCTCTCAAGGGCAGTTTCCATTTCGAACACGGTCTCGTCCTTAGGCGATTATCCGCGCCTGAAAACCGGGAAGATTATCTCGATCGCGCATTGATCGAATACGCCGCTTCAAGCTTCCATTATGAACAAGCAGGAAACGTTCGCGCCCTGGCCCGTGTTGAAACGAATCTCGGCTACCTATTTTTTACGATCGGACGCTACAGCGACGCACACCAGCATCTCGATCGTGCACGTCACCTCTTTCTTGAACTCAAGGAACCCGGCACAGCCGCGCAGATCAACGACACTCGTGCGCGAACTCTACTTGCTGAAGGCCATCCTAATGAGGCCGAGCGTTTGGCGCGATCTGCGGTCAGAGTACTAGAAACGAGTGACCAGCGCGCTTATCTTGCAGAGGCACTCACAACCCAAGGTTTGGCGCTCGCACGTCTCGGCCATCATAGTCGCGCTAAAGCTGTCTTGCTGCGCGCAATCGAGATCGCCGAAACGACTGGTGATCTAGAGGGCGCTGGTCGCGCAAAGTTGAGCTTCATTGAAGAATTCGGGAACCAACTTGCGGGCAGAGAGCTAATAACGATTTACCGCTCAGCGATAGATTTATTGAAGAGTTCGCAAGACCCCGCCACGGCCAGACGGTTGATTGACTGTGCAGACAAACTAATTGATACGCTGGAGCGATTGGAGGTCCACCAAGAAGGCTCAGAAGAAATTACTTGGGAAGGCTTCTCATTTAAGCAACATATACAAGCGAGCGAGAAAACAATTATCGAACGAGCCCTGCGAGACGCTGGCGGCTCGGTGACCAAAGCTGCGCACCTGCTCGGCTTCAAGCATCATCAGAGCCTTATCTCGTTGCTTAACACTCGACATAAAGATCTGCTCAAAACAAGAACCGCAGTTCGCAGAAGACGGCGTGCTCTCTTTTATGGAACTACCGGACCGAAGAGGCAGATGGAAAAATCGGGCGGTTTGGCCAAATCGCAGATTTCAGTATTCCATGTCGAAGACAATCGAGCCGTCGCCAGAACAGTCCAGGACGCATTAGCCGCAGACGGGATTCATACAGACTTTTGCCTGAGTGGCGCTAAGGCACTGGAAATACTCAAGAGCGATGCTCTGTATGATTTGATAGTCGTCGATAATGATCTGCCTGGGCTGAGTGGTTTAGATTTGACGATCCGCGTACAGAGCATTCCTCACCGCCGTAACACACCGGTCATTATGTTGTCCGGCGAGGATTGCGAGTCGGAAGCATGGCGCGCTGGAGTCAAGGCTTTTCTGCGCAAACCTCAAGGTGTCCATCAATTGGCTTCGACCATAAAGAGACTTTGGCAACAACGCAGGGGACAGAAGCAAACCAAGCGTAGATGATGGGCGTCGTTTTTATTCGATTGAACTTCATTATTTGAGCACGGCCTTTCCGCCCTTACCGCATGGAAACGACCAGTGCTGTGAGGCCGTCGTGTTGTTGGGGTGGGTCACGGCGGCCTCAGCCTCGAGTGCTCTTAATTAGATAAGTTTGAAAGATTGAGCAGACTATAATCGTCAGACTTAAATCGCCGAATGCGAGCTGGCCGCCGGCTCTCCAACCAAAGAACACACCGCAATCCAATACCCTTTCCCGCGGCCGGATATTTTGAACACCTTGAGCGTGTTGCCGAAGGCAATTCCGCTGTCATTAAACCCGCGTCGAAAAAGAGCTGCGAGTAAAGAGCTGAAGTCAGTCAGGATATGTACAGTACGAGACGACATTCTTATAGCTCGCACAACTTCTACGTGGCGCGTTTCATTATCAGGTTGCTTTTTCTCGGCTGGTCGGATAAAGCGATAGGAGTCCTGGCAAATGCGAGAAATTCCAAACGCCGTCGTCTGCCTTTCATTTTCACCCTGATCCTTTTCTTTTTTGTTCTGCCATCAATGCCACTCTGGTTCGCGCTGTTTCGTAACTATCAGTGGGAACGAAGTCGGCCGCCAAACACGGTCGTTCCCGAGCTGATCGGTTTGTCTCTTAAGACAGGCACGGAGCGAGCCCATGCCGCGCATCTCGAAACCAAAGTTCTCGGAAGCACCTGGTACACGGACCTGTCGCCCGGTCTCATTACACTGCAATCGCCAGAGGCTGGGCAACATGTTCCTTTCGAAACGATGATTGGAGTTGAAGTTGCCATAAAGCCTCCGGCAGCACTCGCGAATGGAAAACGGGTAGGACGCTGCGAGTAAACGATGACCAGAACCCGCTTTTGAAATTCAAGTTCGTTCGCCCCGCTCCGGGGCCAGATAGACGGTTCTATAGAGCTGGAACTTGGAAGTTTTTTTGCTCGTTGGCCAATGATGTCACTGAAAGAGTCAAGACATGACGCTCTCCAAAAAGGTGATCCAAAAACGTTCGAGGATCTCGTCGGTCCAAAAATCGCCCTCTCAATTGAGGAAGTGTTTAATCGTTCGCTTTACCACAACCAAGCGAACTATGTCTTAAGTCATGTAGCGACCATTAGTGTTTTGGATAGGACTTCACTTGGACAAAGATTTCGCTGCCAATATGTCGGCATAATTCAACCATTTATTGATCGAACGCCGCAGGTTTCAGAACGCATTGTAAATAGCATCAACTTCCAGCAGACTGCGTCCCTGCGTGGCGATATAGGCCCTTCCCGGCTAAACGATTAATCAAGCCGCAAAGCTGCGGTTGCTGATCTGGCCTTACGGTGCAGGTCGGAGTTTCGCCGGTGGTTTCGCCAGCCCCACGAAGATCACAATTCCATCGCCGCCCGGGTTGCCAGTCTCCGGCGAAACGTTGTTGTCAAAGTCAGGTTTCCAGTTGTTGACGACCCAAATGTTACCAGCCTGGTCGATTGCAAGGTTCGTTTGGCGCATTAGCGGACTGTAGGATGGCTCTTTGCCGAAGCCGTAAAGAGGTTCACCGTTGGCTAGCAGCACTTGGCTTCCGCCTGTGGGAAGAGTATAGCCTGAAGGTGGAGAGATGGGGTCTCCGGTATTGAAGCCGAAAGGAGGAGTGTCAGAATTGGCGCCCTTGAGCTTAGTGATACCGCTACTTGTGTAGTCGGCTCCAGGAGTCATCTGACCGAAGTTAGCCACCCAGACATTGTCGTCTCCGTCAATAGCAGTACCCCATGGGCCATTGATGCCGCCCCATGAGCGATTGACTCCGCCTTGAAACGTACCAATTAGATTGCCATCTGGGTCGAGCAAACAGACAGCATCCTCTCCGCCCGAAGCTACCCAGATGTAACCCTGTGAATCAATCGATAATCCTTTGAGGCCGCGGCCCAGCGGCTGGGAAAAAATACGACTTACTTGATAGAAGGCGCCCGGCACCGGAACGAGACTGTACCTGGATATGTTACCTTCTGTGTACTCATAAAGGCCGGTGCTGCTCGTGACCCACGCAGTTCCATCTTGAGCGATAGCCACATCGAACGGGGAGTATCCTTTTGGCACCGAAGCATAGCGCGATTGCTGTGGATCGCCGCTCAGAAAAACGACTACCTTGCCGTTACCATAACTGGCCATCCACAGGCTGTTGAACTGATCCACCGCCACGCCCTGAACACGCAACGTGTCACCAACAAAGCCCTCGGGATCGCCGGACAAGGCAACGCCGGCAGGACTGAACAACGATACACTGCCATTGCATGGCCAGTAGTGCGCGGTGCCCCAGCCAAAGTTTCCGAACCAAACGCAACCCTTCGTGTGTTCGCCATTGGCAATAGCCACGCCGAAGCCACCCCCAAAAAGACCGCCTTTAAGTAGCGGAGATTTGGGAAGGTCGCTCGGATTCTCCCAAGGCGCGGTCGGATTTCCATCTGCAGGCTTTCCGTTCGGTTTGAGCACGACGGCGAACGCACCGGAAACCGGCGTGCCCTGAATCACATTATTTGGGATCCACGCATAACCTCGTTCATCGAAAACGACGTTGGCGGGTCCTCCAAAGAGCATCTCCACCGAACCCGTGTTGTTAATCTTGACGGCGAGAGTCCATGCGTCAGGCATCGACTCAAGTGCCGCCGGGTAAGTATTCACGAGTTGAGACTGCGTGTATATGCCCGCTAAGTTGTTAGCAGGATAGTGAGCGATGTTAACAAGCGCTTGAAATGTGTTCGATGGCGGGGCCCCATTGTCAGGCGGTGTAGTCAAGGCAAACAGATCCGTCAGGGCATTCGGAATGTTCTGAACACACGCCGCCACGAGATTGGCAAGTGACCGGGTCGAGCGCAGCGAGTTCGTCTCATCCGCGTTGGGAGGAGTAAGCAGCACCTCAGATGACCCACCACTCGATGCCGAGACGAGGTTCTCATTCATGAGAGAAGCTATCCGCAACCCGAACGCGTCACCTCCAATCATACCGTCCTTAACAAACTGAGCCATCGAGAAGGCTGCGGCTACCGTGGTCAACTCGTTGATGGTGATCGAAGCGTTCAAGGCTTGATCCACATCCTTCGCAGGCGCGTTATTAGCCGTAATCCCAGAAGACAAAATATGATGAAACGAAGGACCGATGATCGTCACCAGTTCGATACTCTGGCCCACCGTCGCAGTGGCGTAGAAGATGCGCTCTGAGGTATCGCGATCCAGGTTTATTTCGAATCTACCCTCGCCGTTTGTCGAAGTACTACCAACTATCGAGGGCTGGTCTGCCGTTGCTTCGAAAATTGTGACACTGGCTCCAGGAATAGTCTGAGGGTTGGCCGGTCCGCCTGATTGAACTACTCCGGTGAGCATTATGTTTTCCATGGCTTGCATACAATCATGCGAGCCTACCAGAGTCAAGGTTTTGGACGAGGCGTTACTGCCTAAAAGGGTGCGGATTTCAGTAACTGTGAACCTGGAGGGAACAACATCCTCAGGGCATCGTCGCCCTCCTCTCTAGGTTTGACACCAAGATAAGATACAGTTGCGCTGTGGTTGTGATCACGTAGCGCGAGATTCTTCTACTCTACAGTAGGCCCGATGGGCCGCAGCTTGATTTGCGAGGGAGCCGTATCGTGCTGCGATTGAATCGTTCTTAGAATCCTTACTAGCCCCTCATCCCAGTCATCGAACATATCGATCCAGTGTAATTCTTTTAATTTCTCGCTTGTCGGATTGCAGTTATCGATACGAATGGCAATAATGAAAATCGTCGTTTCAGGGTATTCATCGAGGATCTCAAGCGCATGTTTAAGCTCGTTTTGAACGTAGCCTTTCTTACTTACCGAGTTATTAGAAAGCAGCGCTAAGAAGAAACGACTCCCTCTTATTGCTTCCCGAATAGCGGCCTTCCAGTTTTGTCCTGCTAGTAGGTATTCTTTATCGAGCCATACATCTACACCTGCTCTACTAAGGTCATCAAACAAACGTACAGCACTAGCGGTATCCTCCCGCGCATAGCTTAGGAATAGTTGGCCCATTATCTTTTCTGTTTTTCCTAGGTATGGTTCTACCCGAAATAACGTCCTTCGTGGCTGATGAGTATCAATCGACTTTAACTGCCTGACAAACTCGTGCGCTTGCTCAACTGTGAACGCTCTTTTCGGAATGACCGTATAATAACCTTTCTTTTCCGAGTATAAATAAAAGTAGTTCTTAGTTTGAGACCATGAGTGAAATGAGTGCCAGGTCCTTTCGACTCTTGATTCCGCTGTGGTCATGAGAATACTTGTTTCCCGAACACTCAGCCTAATTCTCAAAGTAGATAGACGATTCGATGCTGTTTGCCTGTGAACCGCCCGCATACGTAACAGTATTACGAAGATGAACAAAATTAAGCTAAAGTAAAAGACCCCGATGCCACTTCTATAAGCGAAAACCACACCTATTAGGGCGACGCATAGACCAAGAACACTTAGTGGGTGTTTGAAGTCCCGCCAAATCCCAATCAAAACAAGTTCAAGAGTGCTGAACTGATATTCAACGACAAACATAAAAGAACTTGATTACAGAACGTGTTCGTTTCAGACGGCTACCAGGCTGTGCGAAGAGAAAGAAGAAATGTCTGCAACTTAGAGGTCTCGCGAGCAAACTGTGCGCAGGTGCACCAGAGCTTGTGCGCCGCGCGAAACCTTATCACAAGTCACGCATCGGCACGAAAGTCAATCAGCCCAAAGGGAACGAAGTAAAAGTCAGCCCTGGGAACTGACGTAGGAATATTAGTAACTAGGGTAGCAAGCGAGTAGTCAGAGCATCGCTTCAAAAAAAACAAACGACGCCGGGCGTACGATAACGTTCATTATGTGCCGGCGCGGGGGGCGTGACACTCGCACTCAGGTGTCGCGACGCCCGACTTACCTGGATATAATGTGCCGTTATCGGATGATCGGTTCGAACTAACTTGACGGTGCAGACTCTTCTTTTGTTGAACGTCCATTCTGGTCGCCGCAGCGTCTCGGTTACAATCTTCCCAGCAGACACGTCAAGCCGATGCAGGTAGCGGAAAGAACAATTGGCGCCATTCAAAAGATCATTACCGGTGATTCCTTGAAGGACGGAAAGCCAGTCGGCCCCTATCAGAGTGGGCCTGCGCTCGTCGAGTTCTTTAACGAATTGGGATTTAACGAATCCTATCCTCGCGCCGGTGGGTTTCCCTCCCGATGGATTTACTGTGAGGACAAGCTGCGAGAGCTAAATGGCACCGATCGATTGACTGCCGCTATAGAGATGGCACTTGACTCACGGCGTTTTATTAATTCAGGAATTGATCTGAATCTGACCGTTGAATTCATCAATAAATACCTCAGGTTTGATGGATACGAAGCGCGTTCAGTAGACGGTGAGTTTCGTGTCCTTAAACGTGGCGAAGCGCTGATCGAACTGAAGCAGGATCTTCGCGAGGTCGATCCCGCTAGCCGGGAATTCATGGAGGAACAGATTGCCAAGTGTCGCAAGAAACTTGATGCCGACGATTTTGATGGCGCGATAACGAATGCTCGGTCTTTGATTGAAGCCACACTTATCGAGTTAGAACGTCGGCTCGATGACGAAGCACCGAAATATGACGGGGACTTGACCCGCCTTTATAAGCGTGTTCGTAAGCTTATGAATCTCGATCCGAATGCGCGAGAAGTAGATGACATTCTTGGCCAAATTTTGACTGGCTTAACCAGCGTCGTTGCTGGTTTGGCAGCAACACGAAATCGCATGAGTGACGCCCATGCCAGAACGTACACGCCGGAACGGCATCACGCTAGGTTGGCAGTCAATTCGGCAAATACCTTAGTTGATTTTCTTCTGGAAGCTTATAGCGTCCGATCTAGGTTTGATGCGAAAGTCCCGGCAGTCAGAACTACTAGCGAGGGCGGCGAGTAAGCGATGAATTATGTTGAGTCTCCGCTTCTCAAGTTTTGCCAGCTTTACAACAAGCCGGACCGCCTTGGACTGCGCGGATGCGCGCGATCGCTTTCGACCTTTGCCCCGTGACGAGCCCTTGGCTTCAGCAGCCAAGGCGACGACTTGCGCCATTAGGCGCCGCCGTTGTCTTAATCTTCGCATGAATTTGCGATCGAGTCCGAGTAAACCAATTATGTACGAAGCGGGCGGCCGCTTTCCCTGAATTCGCCCATTTGATCGAATGGCAAAATATTTCAAACGGTCGACGTCGAAGGGATCGATGAATCCATCATTCCCGATAAAGGTTCCGGCCGTTCCTAAAGCAGGCCAAGCGTCGTGTTTAAGACCATTACAACTGCCGCACGAATAAACCAAGTTTGTAGGGTCGTTCTTCAGGTTCACGAAGGGAGCAAGCGAACTCGGCCTGAAATGGTCTAGCTCCATGGCGGATGCTCCGCCAACTTCATCTTCATGGGCATCGCAATAGACGCAGCGTTGTAAGCAGTCTTCTGCAATTTCGGTTCTGTATCTGGAGTAAACATAGAACTTGCCATTTTTCTTTGTAAGGTACGGGTTTCGCCGATTCAGCTTGGGGTAGAACATGTCTTTCATAGTTAGGGAGTCATTTTTTCCTGGAGGTCCGCTTACCTGGCTTGGAAGATCTTCTTCTTAGAAGCTTCTGCAATTCTTGGATTGTATTTTCCATAGCATCGATCTCTTTCAGTTCAGCTGAGTGAACGGGCAATAGACGTTCAGATTCTAGATTCTCCAGTTCCTCTTTTTCGCTCGCGGACAGGTTCTCTTTCAAACTCTTCATCAATAAATCACGAAACCGCTGCTCTCGGGCCGTAAGCACATCTCGGAATCCTTGAAGCCTTCGCAAAAACCGGGCTTTAAAACGAACCGCTTTGTGGTCGTGCGGATTGGTTAAATCATCCTTCTCAATTATTTCCTCAATAGTTTGCTCGTTCGCCAGCACCCCAGGATCCGTTCCATAGTTCGTTAGGATGTAAATCGGTAATTTGGTGGAAATACTTCTGAGATGGCTGGCTAGTTCAATTCCACTGTAAGTTACGACGCCGGATACCTGAAGTCGTTGATCTATTAGAAACGCTGCAGTGTCTGATCGTGGGAGGAGCGAATCGTATTCCGTGAGTTGCTTGAACGGCTGAACACCCTTGAATCGGACGGGCGAACCTTCGAAGATGGTTTCTAAATCGCGACGGTTCGCACGCAACTCCTTGGCGTCATCATCGACCAAATATACCGTCTGCTCTTCCATCACAGGTCGTCTACTTATTAACTCGGGGAATTCTGATTAGGAAAACCGCTCCGCCCAACTCGCCTTTAGCGGACACACGAATCGAGCCGCCAGAATTCTCTTCGACGCAAGACTTCACGATGGCCAATCCCATGCCCGTACCATAGATATTCCCTGCGATATCGCGCTTCGTGGAAAAGGTCGGCTGAAAGATCTGCTGCTCTGTTCCGGCTTCGACTCCTCGACCGCTATCCTCAAAAACCACCACACACTCGCGGGGCTCGCTTTTCAACTCCATGCGAATATGCCGGTCGCCCTTCGACTTCACGCCTTCCATAGCCCAAACAGAGTTAGTGATCAGATTAACGAAGATACTCTCCCAATCGGCGGGATAGGCTCTGATTCTAAGAGCCGTCTCAACTTCGGATCGTTTCAAGCTCGCTTCCCACGATGACGAGTCCGCTGCAATCCTCACTTCGTCACTGCGCCCAGGCAGTTTTAGTCGAACTAGAATATTGCGTTGAATAACCAGAGATTCAGCAAACGCTCTAAAGACATCCAAAACTGTCGTTGCTAGAGAGAAGACTTTTCTCTTTCGTTTAGCAGGACTAACGCTGTCTAATGAGAACTTCGCAAAAGCATGGATCTGGGATGCGGCATCGAGCAAGTCTTCAAGTGTGAGATCGGCTTCCTCTTTAAGTTTCGGCGTTAAGAGAATTGCATTCTTGGTTAGGTTCGCTTTCAACCAAGTCGCATTTTTTTCTGCCACTCCGGATGCGCCAAGTGTCTCATGGCCAAAGGAGGCGGTAAGAATTCCTAGGGACGCAAGGTTTGCCATCGTATTCTTTTCTTCTCGGGTCCGCTCGAGCTCTAACTGAACAGCTTCCTCCGACTCCTCCGTTGCGATATAGCCTGATTTCAATAACTCTGTGGCCCGGTTGAATTTAATCTTCAGATCTGATAACCACGCCGCCGATTTTCGAGAGGTAAGGCTTGATGAATCGGTGGAAGCGACAAAGTCCGCCAGTTGATTCATTGCCTCTAAAGAGGCTTGAGTGGCAACGCGGGCACGCTTCTGACTCTGATCCGCTCGAGGCTGAGGTGCATTCTCGTTTTCAAATTTCGAATTGTTGTACTCGAAAAACGCAATAACCCTACTAGCAAATACTCTTAAATCTCTAAAGCCTTCACCTTGGAATATGCCCTCACGATTTGTCTGGTCCTGGAGGGCTGGGTTTTTTCGCCGACTGATGAAGACCGCGCCAATAACCTGGTTATAGCCAACACGCCAATCGCCGACGCGCGTAACGGCGGCGGGATTCTGGGTCTTGCGGTAGGCTAATCGAAGCCAGTCACCTTGGCCGTTGGGATCACCGTAAGGTTTAACCCGGAACCCATCTCGGTAAATCCGAACTCCTTGGTTGGCATTTAGGAATCTCTCGATGTCCTTCCTTCCGAGGGTTTGTTCTGGAAGCGCGACCTTCGTGCGTGGAAAGTAATAAAACTCAAATGAGAGTGGTCCGCACGCAGGTTTGGACTCCGCGTGTTTGGCGAATTCGTCCCAAGGTGTTTTCCTTTGTCGAAAAATCTTTGAGTGCAGCGGGGAACTCATCGATATACTCGTTGTGCCTTGATCGTCTATTCGAGCCAAGACCTTCCAACGCGCGGCCCTTAATTGAATCTTAGGATGCGGAACCGGTCCATCGACCGCATCCCATGCCATTCCAGAATCGAATCGTATAGAGAAGCCTTTGGACCGGGCGAATGGCGACAACATCAAAGAAAGCTCGTCACGCAGAGTTACCAACGAAGGTTGATCCCACTTATCTTTGAGTCCCTCCAAAATCAGTCGGGTACCATGAGGAAATCGCTTTTTGCGCTTAGTGAGGGGGTCAATGTCAATATTCGGTAATGAATAGAGATTGTGCCTTATTCGCTCCAGACGCTTATTAGAAGCTTCGTAACGTTTCCAATTTATGTCCAACTCCACAGCCGGCGCGCTACCTCTTCGTCTTGATTGCAGTCTCGTTCGCGAACAAAGCCGGTCGAGACCAAGTCGGCCCAAGCCTTTTTCACCTGTCGGGATCCGTCCTTTCCGTGTCCGACGCAAAGATGTCTTGTTTGACGTTCCAATAACCATCCACAAATCCCTGATATCCTCTTTAATCATTCCAACACCGTCGTCTTCAATGATTAAGAGTGGCTTCTTAGTATTGAGAGCACCGAACTTAATATCAACCTTTGTTGCATCCGCGTCGTACGCGTTTTTTACCAACTCGATTATTGCGGTAATCGAACTCGAGATGCTCTCCCGTCCTAGTTGCATCGCGACACGAGCGGTAACGGAGAAGTTCACACCTCCAATCCGCTGACGGCTCCGTTCCCCAGTTTTGCGTTTTGGGCGCGCCTTGGGCTTCACTCGATGTCCTCCCATAGAGGTAGCTCGCCAACGATGCCAACAGTAAGATGACGGCAACGAATACGCTCATTCAACCATGAACGTGTCCGATGATGTCGCAGATTCTTCATGAGTCTCCGACACGCCGCTAGCGTGCCGTCATGAGGTCGCAAAATGATCAGATGATTCTCGACGGCCACTGACTCTGAGCCTAGTACGATCGCACCAATGGCTCGCTCTGAATCTCGCGGAGCGGATGTTCGTCTTACAGCAACAAAAGGTGGTTGTACTTTCGTACCTTTGAATCTTCGTCGAGTTCTCACAGATTGAGTTTCAGTCCAGGGGGCTAGGCTTCTTGACGTAACAAAAGGCGCCCATTGTCCTTCATGGGGGTCGCGATGCGGAACCACGGCACCGACCGTCACGTTAAAGAGGTCATTAACCTTTCCCCGTGTCGAGCACTCCGAAGCCCACCAACTTATCGGGTTGACATTTCGGGACACGACCGTGCCTTCGAGAATAAAAACATCGACATCAGCGTGAGAATCGAAGCGTCCATATGAGGTCATCCTTCGAACGTCAAAACGTCCACCTACTTGCTGACGCCAAACCTCGTACCTACTGCCTGAACGTAACACTTCAGGAAGAATAGCAACTATGCGCGTGTCATTCGCAGCTTGTGTGACACAAGAATCAAATAGCAAAGCGGCGAGAGAAACGTTCCCAGATGACCATTCGCAATCGTTTCGCGAATCAGCCATGCCGAAAGGCGGATTCATTAGGATGGTCCTAACTTCCTTCCCAAACGTTTGCTTCAGCGCGTCGCCTTTTTTTAGTTCGTGAAACGTCTTATCGATGTTAAGAGGCTTTCCGCGCTTTAAACGTGAGCCTCTCGCGATCGCCTTTAGAACAAGTCTCCTCTTAGCAACTCTTAAGAATTCATCCCATACGTCATGACCAACAATCAGATTTTCCCAAACCTCTATGGTTGACTGCAGGTTAGGAGTGATGGGTAGCGCATCGGCCCACGATAACAGAAGGTCGCCCGCGCCACATGTAGGATCATAGACAGGACATTGAGTTAGGCCACGAAGCTTTCGTAATGG
>Ga0207511_100126_pt1 | contig 18450 bp, 12 predicted proteins | sample NitcycUWRSCHO22C_FD_188265 | JGI IMG/M metagenome (GOLD analysis project Ga0207511, IMG submission 188265) | Soil microbial communities from Arlington Agricultural Research Station in Wisconsin, USA - Nitrogen cycling UWRJ-SCHO22-C (SPAdes) | ecosystem: Environmental > Terrestrial > Soil >... | reverse complement strand
TAACCCACCGCGGACGGCATGCGGCCCAGCAAGGCCGATACTTCCGAACCTGCCTGGGTAAATCTGAAAATGTTGTCGATGAAGAGCAGCACATCCATGCCCTGGTCGCGGAAATATTCAGCGACGGTCAAACCCGACAAAGCTACGCGCAGACGCGCGCCCGGCGGCTCAGTCATCTGGCCGTAGATCAGACTCACCTTTGAATTCTCGACGGCCTTCAGATCGACCTTGGTCATGTCGAAGTTGCCCGTCTCTTCGGTGTTCTTATAAAACGATTCACCAAAGTCGATAACCTTCGACTCGACCATCTCGCGCAAAAGGTCGTTGCCCTCGCGGGTGCGCTCGCCGACGCCGGCGAACACCGAAAATCCGGAACGCGCTTTCGCGATGTTATTGATCAATTCCATCACGATAACGGTCTTGCCCACGCCCGCGCCGCCGAACAAGCCGATCTTGCCGCCGCGCAGAAACGGTTGAATCAGATCGATGACCTTGATTCCCGTTTCGAACATCTGGAGTTCCGTCGATTGTTCGTCGAATGATGGCGCGTGACGGTGAATCGGATAGCGCTGCTGGTGCGGAATGTCGCCCAGGTTGTCCACCGGGTCGCCAATGACGTTCATGACGCGGCCGAGCGTGCCTTCGCCCACCGGCACAGTGATTGGTCCACCGGTATCGATGGCGTTCATCCCGCGAACCATGCCATCGGTTGGCAACATCGAGACCGCGCGCACGCGGCCTTCGCCCAGGTGCTGCTGCACTTCCGCGATGACGTTGATTTGATCGGGCACGTCGAAACCGTCGGAAGTAATGCGCAGCGCCTGATAAATCGGCGGCAGATGACCTTCGCTGAACTCGACGTCAACTACCGGTCCGATAATCTGCACGACTTTGCCAATTTGGCCCTGCGAGCCGTTACCGTTGGACGTAGCCATATCTATTAATCAACTCCTCTTTGATTTCAGTGCCGAATCTATTAAAAGGCGACAATTCGGAAGGATTTTTAAGACCGAGAAGATAACATAGGCTTTCGTGCGTCAGCAAAGCGCGTGAGCACCGCTCATGGGCTTGAACTGATCAGCACGACGTCGTTTTTTTCATTGCCACGACTGAGCGCGAGTCGTCCATCTGTCGAAATCGCAAAGTTAAAAATCAGGTTGTAATCGAAATTCGTAATTTGCTTTGGTTCGCCTCCATTCAACGGCAGCAACCATAGATTTGAGATCGATCGGTCATACTTAATAAAGACCAGCGATTGTCCGTCGGGGGTCCACACCAAAAATGGGCGACGCGGCACAGATGCCGGGTCGATTAACCTCGGGGAACTTCCGTCCAGAGGCACGAGCGCAATCTTCACCTTGGCCAGGGCGACGGGCCGCTGAATGCAGGCGATAGTCTTACCGTCGGGCGATATGGCCGGTTGTAACTAGACGGATCGGTGGGGAAACGGGGCATGGTGGGACATAGTGGGGCGGGCAGCATTCATCTGCCAGTGTCAGCGTTATTTACGGGTGGTCGGGCGCTGCGACTTCTCTGACGGATCAATTCATCAACAATCTGGGCTTTGGGGGCGCGTCTGACGGATCGATTTAGAACCGGTGAGGCTTGCCCGAGGGCGCGGCACGCGGCGATTGTGCGCGAACCTGGCTAATTCTGCGCGGCTTTGCGAATTGCTCGTGGACGCGGGGCGATCACTGGAAAGCGTGATCCAGTGATCGATTCCAGTGATCGCTGTCGAAACGGCGATCACTGGATGCTTTTCGGTAGTATTTGCGTCCGATTGATGGTGTTTTGGAGGCTAATTGTAAGCTTGTAGCCGTTCGCCATCCAGTGATCGATCCGGGCGACGAAAAGTCGTCATCCAGTGATCGCCTTTTGGCTTCTGAAAACTACCTGGTTTTTAGACCTTAATGCTATGAACCTGACTGATCGAACCTTCTGTTTTCATGGCTGAAGAAAAACACCCCGTTCGTAATGGCGTCATTGCCGGTCTGATTGTTCTCGCGGTCTCGTCCTTTTTCCCAGGGTGGTCATGGATCGTGCACGCGATTGTAATCGTCGGCGGCGTCTTCACATGGCGCGCACCCGTTTGGCTTATCCTTTTAATCATTCTATTCGTTGTAGGCACGATTTGGCTGGCGTTGCGAGTTCTCAGTGGAACTGAGCCTGAATCAGAACAGGAATTCTATAGCTACAAACAAGATAGTTTGTTCGGAGCAGTTTGGCGATGGCAGTATTACTACGACGAGCCTAGCAGTCCCGTTGCTTACTGTCCGACCTGCGATATGCGACTCGTTCACCATGAGGATCAGGGAGCGTTTTATGCTGCCGGTCATACACAGACGATTCTAATTTGTGAGCGGTGTCAGCGCCCCATAGCAGAAATCGACGGCGATTATGAGCGTGTCGAGCGAAGAGTAATCTGGGAGATTCAGCGGAGGATACGAACTGACCAATATCCGAAGCGAATTGATCGTTGAAGCTGCCAGCGTATTCTATTCGATTAACCCGGACGCGATTTTCGATTTCATCGGCATGCACTTCACTAAAGAAGAGACCGGCTGGTCGTCGTGGTTTATCGCAACCTCGAAGCCTGGACCGCGGGAATGCCGATGCCTGGCGTCCCGATGATCGAGTTGCGCCTAACGCGCGCAGAGCATCTAGCGTTAGAGGCGACGACGCAACTGGCGACGCTGGAGACTTCAGTACGGGACGCGGCCTTGGTCGTTGATGATGACGCATCCTCACATGGTTCGCGGCGCGCAGAATGCGTTTGCTACCGACGAGCTAATCGAAGCCTAAAGGCGTGGAACGCCATGCCAACCGTCCGCCAATCAAGCGCAAATTACGGCCCGTCGCGGCGGCTCCTTATCCGGTTTATGCTTTGATCTGTCAACGGCCGCCGGCTACGTGTTTAGCGATTGATCTGTCAATTATTTCGGTTTCGATCTGGCGGGCTACACAGATTACTGCCGCTCCCTCCCTCCCTAACATTCCTGAAACTTGACTTGTCACATTGTCGTAGTACAATGGGTGAACCGAGAATGTTCCAGGTTGACGCCAAACACCCTACGCCGATTTATCACCAGCTCGACCGGTCGATTCGATTTGCAATTGCGACCGGCAAGCTGGGCATTGGCGACAAGTTGCCGACAGTGCGGCAGTTGGCGGTCGACTTGCGCATCAACGCCAACACGGTCGCCAAGGTCTATGCCGAGTTGGAGCGCAACGGGGTCGTTGAAACGCGTCGCGGAGTCGGGACGTTTATCACCGCCCGGCCGAATGAAGCGGCCAATCGTCGCGATCGTGAACGTCACCTGCGCGAGTTGGTAGATCATTTCGTCGCCCAATCGCACGAGCGCGGCTTTTCATTGGATGACGTGATTGAGCATCTCGAGAGACGAAGGAGATAACCCAAACTGTTGGTTTGCAATTGATCGCAGGTGGATTCCACGAGCCAACAGTTTGCGCTATCGAAAGCGCGAGGAAGAAGGAGAGACATCAATGCCTAACATGCAAGGTCTGGTTCAGAATCGCAGCAATATGCCGGCGCCGAATGCGCCGCGACTTAATTTCATATCCGCCCTGGCGTTTCTGGCGCCGCTCGGTCTCGGGGTTGTCTCGACGCTGATTACGTTCAACCCCGCCGGCGTCATCATCGGCGTTTTATTGGGTCTGCTGCTGGCGCAATCGCCCAAAATTGCGCGGCAGTGGGAACGCGGTGTCGTGCTGCGTTTGGGCAAGTTCGTCGGTCTCCGCGGGCCCGGCCTCTTTTGGATTATTCCGTTCGTCGACAGTGTCTCAACATGGATCGATCAACGCGTAATCACCACCGGCTTTGCGGCCGAAGAAACCCTGACCATGGACACGGTGCCGGTCAACGTCGACGCCGTACTTTTCTGGGTGGTTTACGATCCCGAGAAAGCTGCGCTGGAAGTCCAGAATTATTCTCAAGCGGTTAGCTGGGCGGCGCAGACGGCCCTGCGCGATATCATCGGACGGACCTCGTTGAGCGATTTGTTGCGCGGTCGCGAGCGCATTGAAGATGAATTACAGAAATTGATCGATGAACGATCGACTCCGTGGGGTGTGACTGTGCAGTCGGTCGAGATGCGCGACGTGATCATCCCGGCCGCTTTGCAGGACGCGATGTCACGCGAAGCCCAGGCCGCGCGTGAAAAAGCCGCTCGCGTGATTCTGGCCGAAGCCGAAGTCGAGATCGCCGCGCGGTTCAGTCTGGCCGCCGAGTCTTATCGCGACAATCCGACGGCGTTGCACTTGCGCGCGATGAACATGCTGTATGAGGGATTGAAAGAAAAAGGCGCGCTCATGCTGGTGCCGAGCAGCGCGGTGGAATCGATGGGGATGGGTGGATTGATTGGGGCGGCAGCGTTGCGTCAGCAGAAATTAACGGGCAGCAACGAGACGCCGGAGTAAGAGGGATTCAAAATTTGAAATTTGAAATTTGAAATTTGAAATCCGGAATCTGGAATTTGATATTTGATATTTGACATTTGTCATTGGTCATTTGAGGGAGAGTTTCGGAGTGACGGTTGGTCCTGCAAATGCCCAAATGAGAAATGTTAAATGACAGATGGAAAATAATTACTCCTCCGGATCAATCTTAATCTTCATCGATCGCAAAATCCGCAGGTCTTCTTCGGTGAACTCAACTGTTTTGCCGTTATCCTCTTCGTCGCCCTCGGCGTCCTCGCTGTGTGGTCGCAAACCGATTTCGAGCTTCAGCGTCAACTCCATTTCAAATCCCGCTTCGCGCAGGCGCTCAATCGCGGCCGCGACGCTCGCCGATTGCTGCACTGACTCATTGATGGCGGTGCCCACTTCCTCCGCCAGGCGCCGGGTCTCTTCATCCATCTCCATGAAGTGATGCTAAGCCACCATTGCTTACGAGTTCAAGCAAAAAGTTGAACTGTAGAGGCTCGCTCTGATAGCCTCCTGCGCGTCACCAATGCCGACCAAAAGCAAAGAACGCCGCGAACGATTCGAAACTTCTTCGCAGATCGAATTGCCGATCGATTTCAATCCGTCGAACAGCGAGGCTATTGAATACGATCGCGACTTAGGCGATCCCGGCGAATTTCCTTACACGCGCGGCATTCGCCGCAATATGTATCGCGGCCGTCTCTGGACCATGCGCCAGTACGCGGGCTATGCGACGGCGGCTGCATCCAATGCGCGCTATAAATATCTGCTTTCGCAAGGCACGACCGGCTTGTCAGTAGCCTTTGATCTGCCGACTCAGATCGGTTTGGATTCAGACGATGCCTTGGCTGCCGGCGAAGTCGGGCGCGTCGGGGTGGCGATTGATTCGCTCGACGACATGCAGCGCCTCTTCGAAGGAATTCCGCTTGCGGGCGTCTCTACGTCGATGACGATCAATGCGACCGCTGCGATTCTGTTGTCGCTGTATCTGGCAGTCGCGCGCAAACAGAACGTCGCGTTCGATAAAGTCAGCGGCACAATTCAAAACGACATTCTCAAGGAGTACATCGCGCGCGGCACTTACATCTTTCCACCGCAGCCCAGCTTGCGTCTGATTACCGACACCTTTGCCTTTTGCGCGCGGGAAGTTCCAAATTGGAATACGATTTCGATCAGCGGTTATCACATTCGCGAAGCCGGCGCGACCGCGGTGCAGGAGCTCGCGTTCACGCTCGCGGACGCCATCGCTTACGTTGACGCAGCCATCAACGCCGGCCTCACCATCGATGAGTTCGCACCGCGAATCTCTTTTTTCTTCAACGCCCACAATAACCTGCTGGAAGAGATTGCCAAGTTCCGCGCGGCCCGGCGCTTGTGGGCGCGCCTGATGCGCGAACGCTTTCACGCGCGCGATCCGCGTTCGTTGATGTTGCGCTTTCACGCGCAGACTGCGGGCTCGACTTTGACCGCGCAGCAACCCGAAGTGAATGTCGTACGCACGACCATCCAGGCGCTCGCCGCCGTATTGGGCGGCACCCAATCGCTGCACACCAACGCGATGGACGAGGCGCTGGCGCTGCCGACTGAAGACGCGGCGCGCGTGGCGTTACGAACGCAACAGGTCATCGCTTTTGAATCAGGGGTCGCGGACACCGTCGATCCGCTCGCCGGCTCGTATGCGATCGAACAACTGACCACCGAGATCGAACAACGCGTCGTCGATTATCTCGACAAGATTGATGCGCTCGGCGGTACTTTGCACGCTATCGAATCAGGATACATTCAGCGTGAGATTCAAAACTCGGCTTATGATTATCAGCGCGCGGTCGAGACCAGGGACGCGATCGTCGTCGGCGTGAACCAGTTCGAGAGTGAAGGTGAGTCCCAGGTCAAAACCCTGCGCGTGGACCCCGCCACCGAACAGGATCAGATCGAACGTTTGCTCGCCTTGCGAGCCCGTCGCGACGCAACCGCGACCGAAAACTCGCTGCAGAAATTGACCGAAGCAGCCCAGGGAACCGAAAACGTTTTGCCGCGCATTCTTGATTGCGTGGAAGCGTTCGCGACCGTCGGCGAAATCAGCAATCGCCTGCGCGCCGTCTGGGGTGAGTATCGCGAAGCAATTACTGTCTAAGCCCGCCGGCGAAAGTGTTGTCTGGGCGCTCGCGAAAGAGAAGGGAACCATCGCGAAGTCGCTGCGCTATCCGGCAGAGGACGGTGATTACGAGACGGGGCGGATGAACAAATTGGGCTTGTGATCGGCTGCGGGCTGGCGCGAAAGGAGAGTGAAAGTGTCAAAGACTTTAACGATCGCGATGCTCACAATCTTGTTTGTAGCTCAAAGCGCAACTCCGATTCAGAATAACGCCGCGCCGGCGTGGGAGCGATACCGGGTCACCTCAGGGCACTTCTCGGTGTCAATGCCGTCACTCCCGGTCGTCATCGAAAGGCACCAGTACGGACAAGGGCCCTACGGAATTCCGCCGTTTGGTCTACCACAGCCGAAGGCCGCTAATACTTACTTTGGCTACACGGAAGGCGTGGCTTACCTCGCAATCTATTTTGCCAACCCGAAACACGAGGAACGGCTGGAATACTTCCTCGAGCATCAACTCAAGCTTAATGAGCTGCGTAACGCCGAGATCTCGCCGCCAACCGAGACAACTCAAAATGGCCGGAGAATGCTGACGTATGAATTCAAGAAATTTGATTATCGAAAAGTCGACAGCTATCCGGGTACACTTAAGCTGATTGACGACAAGGATCGTGCATTTGCACTGATCGCGATTGGCAAAGATCAGACCGATGCTTCGGTGGCCCAGTTCTTACAATCCCTGGAAATCGCTGATAAGCCGTCGGGTGTCGACATAGGCAAGGGCGGAAGTAACGCCGTCGACGCGAGTGTACCACCGGACGCCATTCTGTCCGGGAGCAACGTCTCTCACAAAGCGATGATCATTATCAAAACCGAACCGCAGTACACAGAAGAAGCGCGACGACAACAGTTGCGTGGGTCGGTGACGGTAAAGGCCGTGCTGTCGGCCTCAGGTAAGGTCAGTAACATTGAACCAGTCTCCGGCCCCAGGGAGTTTTATGCGCCTTCGATTGCCGCTGTGGGCAAGACCTGTTTTATTCCGGCGGTGAAGGACGGGCACTTTGTCTCGACGTCGGTTGAAATGATCTTCAACTTCAATCTCTATTAGAAGAGCCTGCGCCCGTTTCGCAACAAGAATCCCAAAACCAACCCGGCCGCCGCGGAGATCAGGATTGCCTTGGCCGGTTCGCGCCGGGCGTAATCCTTCGCTTCGTCCGCGATCTCACTGAAGTTCTTGCCCTGGAAGTCCTTGAACTTGTCGCCGACTACGCGCGCTTTGTCTTCAAAGTAGTCGCTGGCCCTGGCGGCCGCGTCCGCGATTTTTCTGCCGCATTCCTTAGCATCTTCTGAAAATTCCGCCATTCTGGTTTCACCTCTGTAAGTCATTGATACGTTTGTGATGTTCTCTGCCTGGTTGTTAGTTTCCTGCATAACTCCTCCTTGCCCGCGAACTTCTGCATACGACGAAAAGCGTCCGCGAGTTGCGAAAAGCTTTGGCGTGCGGTGACCGTCACCGCTTTGCAGGTCGCGAGGCCAAGCGCCGACGAGTCGGCGCACTCCAAAGTTCTGGCCCTTTCCCGTCGCTTGACTTTGCGTCGGCCGGAGTGGTAAGTAAGCACTTACTTCAGAAAAGGCCCAGTTCGTTTGGAACCCCAAAAAAGAATCAACACCAATGGCGCCAACGGCGCGCGCATGACCGGCGAGGATCGGCGTCTGCAAATTCTACGCGTGGCCATGCGCCTCTTTTCACAGCGCGGATTTCGCGGCACGACCACCAAAGAGATTGCCCTGGCCGCCGGCGTTTCTGAGGCGATGGTCTTTCGCCATTTCGCCACCAAAGAAGAACTCTACAGCGCGATTCTCGATCACAAAGCCTGTCTCCACGAGACGATGGATCCCATGCAGGTGGTCGCCGAAGCAGTGGCGGCGAAGGACGACCGCGCGGTCTTCGAGGGCCTCGCGCTCGACGCTCTGAATCAGCACGATTGCGATCCCGAGTTTCACCGGCTGCTGCTGCATTCGGCTTTAGAGGAGCACGAGCTGGCCCAGATGTTCTGGGAGAAATTCGTCAAACGCGTCTATCGCACGCTCCGTGGTTATATCCGCGAGCGCCAACGCGACGGCGCCATGAGGGAAGTCGAGGCCCACGTGATCGTGCGCGCCTTCGTCGGCATGATTATTCACCACTCGCTGAACAACAATCTTTGGGACCGCAAACGGCAACTGCTGAAGATCTCGAACAAGGTGGCGGCGCGGGAATTTACTGACATTCTGTTGCACGGCGTAGCGATAACGCCGCGCGCCCGCAAGACTCCACAGGAAAACGGTCAGGGCAGAAAGCGAACTATCAAATGACCCGTTCACAACTCCTCAAATTATTTCTGGTGCTGGCGCTCGCGACGATCGCTGTGGGCGCGCTCTCAGCGTGTAAGCGATCGAATGGCCAAACGAATGCAGCGTCTGCGAGTCCGACGCCGGCGATTATCGAAATTACGTCGATGGCCGCCGTGTCGCGGCAGTTGCCGCAGTACTTCGAAGCGACCGGCAGCCTGGCGGCGAATGAGCAGACCGATGTGGCGCCGGAGACCTCCGGCAAAGTAGCGGCCGTGGGTGTGGACATCGGCACGTTCGTGAAGAAAGGCCAGACGCTGGTGCGGCTCGAAGATGCGGACTTTAAAGATCGCGTGCAGCAGGCACAGGCCCAGGTGGAGCAAGCGAAAGCCACCCTGGAACAGAACCGCGCCAAGATCGGTTTGCGGCCGGGTCAGAAATTCAACCCGGAAAACGTGCCCGAGGTCGCGGCCGCGCGGGCCGCGCTCGATTTAGCCGAAAAGAATTTGAAGCGATCTGAGAAGTTGCTTGAGAGCGGCGATGTCTCGAAGGCTAGTTACGACGTACAGAAATCGCAAAGGGATCAGGCGTCGGAACAATACAAGGCCTTGATTCACCAGGCCGAACAGAATTTTGCGACGGTCGCGAATTCGCAGGCGGCGGTTGAGGTGGCGCAGGCAAATCTCTCGCTCACCAAACGCAACCTGACTTATACGACCATCGTCGCGCCGATGTCCGGATATGTCTCAGATCGTCCGGCCGACGTGGGCGAATACATTTCGCCGCAGCAGAAGGTCGCGACCATCGTCAACATCAACCCGCTGCGCGTGAAGATTGACGTCCCCGAGCAGGCGATTCCGCAGATTCATCAAGGCGAAAGTGTTTCGGTTGCCGTATCGGCGTATACCGATCGAACTTTCTCGGGGCGCGTGGCGCGCATCTCGCCGAATGTCACCGCGACTTCGCGCACGCTCAGCGTCGAAGCCGATGTTGATAATCCGAACGGCGAACTGAAGCCCGGCCAATTCGCGACGATTCGCGTTTTGCTGCCGCAGAGCGCCGCCGCGGTGATGGTGCCGCAACGCGCGCTGCGCACGATCTCAGGCGCGACTTATGTGTTTGTGATCAAAAACGGATTCGCGCAACAGCGTCTGGTGCAGAGCGGGCAAGTAGAAGGCGACATGGTTGAAATTAAGAGTGGGGTCACGACCGACGAAGTGATCGCGATCAGCAATGTCGATCAGTTGAGCGACGGAGTGGCGGTCAGACAATAGTTTGAAACCTGAAACAAGGTTCTTATGCAAAAGCTAGCTGAAATTTGTGTGCGGCGGCCGGTGTTTGCGACGATGCTCATTTTGAGTCTGACCGTCGTCGGTCTGTTTTCGTTTCGCTCGCTGGGCGTGGATTTATTTCCCAAGATCGATCTGCCGACAATCACCGTGACGGTCGTTAACCCGGGCGCGTCGCCGCAGGAGATCGAGACTGAGATTACCGACAAAGTCGAAGGCGCGGTCAACACCATCAGCGGCATCGACGAACTGCGCTCGACTTCGGTTGAAGGTGTCTCGCAGGTCTTCATCACGTTTCTGTTGGAAAAGAATGCGGACGTCGCCGCCGAGGAAGTTCGTAACAAAGTCGATTTGATCGTGAACGAGTTGCCGGAAACGGCGCAGGTCCCGATCGTGCAGAAACTCGACACCGATGCGACGCCGGTTTTGCGCATTGCGGTATCGGCTCCGCGCAGTCTGCGTGAAGTAACCGATATTGCCGACAAGCAGATCAAGCGGCTGATCGAACCGATCAGCGGCGTCGGCAATGTCGACATTGTCGGTGGCCGGCAGCGTGAGATCGAAGTCTGGGTCGATCCGGACAAGATGCGCGCCTTCAATGTCTCGGCCGCAGACGTCGCGAACGCGGTCAAGTTCCAGAACATGGAATTGCCCGGCGGCCGGGTCGAAGAAGGCCAACGCGAACTGACGGTGCGCACGATGGGCCGCATTCCCGATCCGGCGCAATTCAATAACCTGGTGATCGCTAACCGCGGCGCCTATGCCGTGAAGCTGAGCGACATCGGTTACGTGGAAGACGGCGCCGAAGAGCAACGCACCGAAGCGCGCCTGAACGGCCAGCCCGCGGTGACCCTGGTCGTCTCGAAACAGTCGGGCCAGAACACGGTGGCGGTGGCAGACGCCGTCAAGGAACGGCTGGAAGAAATTAAGGCGACCTTGCCTCGCGACGTGAAGACGCAGCTGGTCGGCGATCAGACGATATTTATTAAGGCCGCACTCCACTCGATCAATCTGCACCTGGTCGAAGGCAGCATCCTCGCCGCGATCGTGGTGTTCGTTTTTCTCTGGAGCATGCGCTCGACCTTCATCGCGGCCATTGCCATCCCGACTTCAATCATCGCGACTTTCGGTTTGATGGCGGCGATGGGCTTCACGCTGAATCAGATCACGATGTTGGCGTTGACTCTGATGGTCGGCATCGTGATCGACGACGCGGTGGTCGTGCTCGAGAACATCTTTCGCTTCGTCGAAGAAAAAGGAGTGCCGCCGTTCCAGGCGGCGATTGAAGGCACGCGCGAAATCGGTCTGGCGGTCACCGCCACGACGCTCTCGCTGCTGGCCGTGTTTCTGCCGGTCGGTTTCATGGGGGGTATTGTCGGCCGCTTCATGTCTTCATTCGGCTTCACTGCGTCATTCGCCATTGCGGTGTCGTTGATTGTGTCGTTCACGCTGACGCCGATGTTGGCCGCGCGTCTGATCAAGCGCAAGCAGGCGGGCCCGGCGAAATCTCATCCGAAGAAGGAAGCTTCAGACGATCGCACCTCGCTCGCCGAATTCAAGGACAAGTACGAGCAGGCAAGTTCCAAGTCGTCGCGCTTTTACGGCCCGATCGATCGCACTTACACCTGGATGCTCAAGTGGGCGATGGCCCACCGGTGGGCGATCGTCGCTTTGTCGCTGCTCGTAATGATCAGCATCGTGCCGCTCTTCATGTTGGTCGGCAAAAACTTTCTGCCGGTCGACGATCAATCGCAGTTCGAGGTTAACGTGCGTTTGCCCGAGGGCGCGACGCTGTCGACCACGGCGGCCGTATGCGAGCGCATGGCGGCGGACCTGCGCAAACTTCCGGGGGTGACCGACACGCTGGTGACGATCGGCAGCGGTCAGCAACAGATCGTCAATCTGGCGAACATCTACGTGAAACTGACGCCGGTCGAAGAGCGCGCGGTGGGTCAAATCGATTTGATGACCCGCTCGCGCACGGAAATTCTCGGGAAATATCTGAAGGAATTTCCGCAATTACGCACGAGCGTTAATCCGGTCGCGGCAATTTCCGGCGGCGGATTTCGCAACGCTGATATTCAGTTCGTGATCAGCGGACCGGACCTCGATAAGTTGACCAAGTACTCGGCCGATTTGTTGGCCAAGCTCAAGACGATTCCCGACGTGGTCGATGCTGACTCGTCGCTGATCACCGGCAAACCGGAGGTCAGGGTGGAAATCGATCGCGCGCGCGCGGGCGATCTCGGAGTGCGGATCGGCGACATTGCCCAATCGTTGAACACGCTGGTCGCCGGTCAGAAGGTGTCCACCTTCAACTCGGGCACTGACCAGTACGACGTGCGCGTGCGCGCCGTCGGTGAGTTCCGGGCGAATGCCGCCGGCCTGCAGCGAATGCTGGTCGCCTCGCAGAAAGCCGGCTGGGTCAGTCTCGACAATCTGGTTAAGACGCAGGAAGCGACCGGCCCATCGTCGATCGATCGATACAACCGGCAACGGCAAGTGTTGTTGACGGCGAACACGAAACCCGGAGGATCACAAGCGGCCGTCATCTCTCAGCTGAACGACTTTGCCAGGGCCGAAGGCATGGAGGCCGCCTACAAGACTTTTCTCGCCGGCCGCTCGAAAGAACTGAATCGCACGGCGGTCTATTTTCTGCTGGCGATCGTGCTGTCGTTTGTCTTTATGTACATGGTGCTGGCGGCGCAGTTCGAATCGTTCATTCACCCGATCACGATCCTTTTGACGCTGCCGCTGGCGATTCCATTCGGCATCGTGTCGCTGCTGGTGACGGGTCAGACCGTGAATATTTTTTCGGGTCTCGGACTGCTGCTGTTGTTTGGCGTCGTGAAAAAGAACGCGATTCTGCAAATCGATCATACGAACGGTCTGCGCAAACAGGGGATGGAGCGTCACGACGCGATTATTCAGGCGAACCGCGATCGTCTGCGGCCGATTCTGATGACGACGATTGCGCTGGTCGCGGGCATGACGCCGCTGACGTTATCGAGTGGTCCGGGAGCGGGCACGAATCGCTCGATTGGGGTGCTCGTCGTCGGTGGCCAGAGTCTCTGTCTGCTGCTCACCTTGTTGGCAGTTCCGGTTTTCTATTCGCTGTTCGACGATCTCGGCCGGAGCCGCGTGTGGTCACGCATCGGCCGATTATTCAGAGCCGCATTCGGACGCGCACGCCGCCGGGCCGCGGCCGCGACGGCATCATTGTTGGGTTCTATGTTCAAAATTTTGATTATTACCGCATGCTTAATTTTCGCCGGCGCGCATCAGGTGCGGGGCCAGGCTTTGGCTGGTTCGCCGGCGCCGGCTATCTCGGCGCAGACGGCTTTGAAGTTGCCGGCGATCATCGGTGACAGCAACGCGAATGCGAAAACGCCGCTCCCATCGCTGGCGCGCGTCGGGGTGGATACAGACCAGCAGCCGCTCACCTTGCGCGAAACGATTGCGCTGGCGCTGCAAAATAACAAGGACATTGAAGTCGCGCGCGACAACGTAAAGATCGCTGAATTCGATTTACTCACCGCGCGCGGTTCTTACGATCCGCGGCTTTCGGCGCAGACTTATTTCGAAAGAATTCTGACGCCGGCGACCAGCGTGCTGAGTGGCGCCTCGAAGGTTGAGCAGGATGACCTGACCGGCACCGCGCGCTTTGAAGGGCTGATGCCGAAGGGTGGCGGCAACTATCGCGTCGATCTCTCGTCAATCAGATTCAACACGAACAGTGTTTTCAACGTGCTGAATCCTTCTTACCCGACCGCGCTTACCTTTACTTACAGCCAACCACTTATGCGCGGGCGGCGATTCGACCTGCCGCGCCGCCAGATTGAAGTGGCGAAAAGGAACCTGTCGTTGACTGACGCGCAGTTTCGTCAACGCGCGATCGAGGTGATTACCAATGTGCAGCGGTCATATTGGGACCTGGTGTTCGCGCTGCGGAATCTGCAAATTCAGCGTGACTCGCTCACTGATGCGCGCGAGCAACTCGCGCACAATCGTCGCATGGTGGCGGAAGGATCGCTGGCGCCGATCGACGTGGTGGCAGCGGAAACGCAGGTGGCCAACTTTGAGCAGGCGGAATTCGCCGCGCTCGAGGACGTGAACCGCACCGAGAACAATCTGAAGAACATGATTGCCGAAAACCGGCACGCCAAAATCTGGAGCGTCTCGATCGTCCCGACAGATCAGGCTGACCTGTCAGTTCCGCAGACGACCCTGCCGGATGCGATGAATGCGGCGTTGCAGAACCGCCAGGAATTAAAACAATCGGACCTGGCGCGGGAAATCAATCTGCTGGATCAGAAACTCTATCGTGAACAGACCAGACCGGAGGTCAATCTCGTCGGCAGTTATGGAATGATCGGAAACGCCGGCACGCAGGTAACGACGGCGAATCCTCTGACGGCCAGCAACGACGCGTTGCGTGCGCGGGTGAACGAATTGTCGACAATCAGTGGGCTGCAACCGTTACCGGCGCCGCCCACAGTCGCGATTCCGCAGGATCTCTTCGGCGGTTACTTTCAATCGCTGTCGAATCTGGCTTCGAACCAGTGGAACAACTTTCGAGTCGGCGTGGCGATCAGTTTGCCGCTGCACAATCGCACGGCCGAAGGGTTGCTGGGCCACTCGCTGGTCGAGGGCAAACGCATTGCCACGCAGCGCGAGCAACTGGAGCAGTTGATTCAGGTCGAAGTACGGAATTCACTGCAGACCTTGAGCACCACTGAAGCGCGCCTGCGCGCCGCGGCGGTGGCGCGCTCGACCGCCGAGCAACAGTATGAAAGCGAGAAGCGCAAACTCGACGCAGGTCAATCGACGGTCTTTTTGGTGCTTGAGCGGCAGACGGCTTTGGCGGTGGCGCGGGGAAACGAATTGCGCGCCCAGACTGATTTGAATAAAGCGATTGCCGAAATGCAGCGCGCGACGGGGAATTCGCTGAGTGCGAACAATGTGACGGTGAAGCCTTGAGTTAGTGTGTCGGAAGCGGTAGCGACCGGGCCGTGTGACTCGTAAGTGCGCACTTGATCCCGTCGCTACCGCTCCGGGTTCTGACACAACGCAACCGCCCACAACGGAAAGTGGTCCGAAACGGTGATTGAGCGATCGATTCCCGAATTCGTCGCCTGCAAACCGCGCAACCACATCCAGTCCAGCTTTAACTCCAAATCGAACACGACCGCGTTTCGCTTGAAGGTGTTGTCGTCATCGGCGAACGGCGTGGTGAAATCTTCACTCGTGAATAGCTTCCGCACTGCTTTCACGGTCGCCGGCTCCCAACTGTTGAAGTCACCCATCACGATCGTCGGCATTGGTTTCGGAAATCGCTTCAGGTCATCAAGCACTGCGCGATACTGATCGATTTTCTGATCGAGCGGAATCCGCGTTTCGGCGTGAACTGAATAAACGCGCACCTCCGCGTTGTTGATCTTAATCGTGGCTCCCAGCGCCACGCGCCAACGCCCGCCCGGACCCGCGTGCGGCAAGACTATGCGCGTGACGTCGCGCAACGGAGAAGAACTGAGGAGTTCCACGCCGGTTTCTTCTTCTTTGTCTTTACCTGATTTTGGCAATGGCGGCGCGGCCCACGCGTAGTTCATGCCGAGTTGCTCTGCGAGCGCCCGCGCGTTGTTTGCTTTATTCGTACGCTGCTTGGAACGATCAACTTCCTGCAGTGCGATTACCGCAGGCCGCTTCTCGAGAATCCAATCAGAGATTGTTTTGAGTTCGTCGCCCGTGCGCCAACGGATGTTGTAGGTAACGATGGAATTGTCTTTGGTGACTTGAACCAGCTTCTGCGGTTTCGTGGGCGTGCCCGTCTCCAGGAGTTGTGCATCATTGCTTACTTGTCCTTGTGCCATGCAAAAGCATGCTGCCACGATTACGGCGAAGGTGAGTACTCGCGTCATGGGATTTCCGATGCTTGCCGGCATGGAGAGTTTGCCCGCAGCGAGTGGAGTGCGGTCAGGGTCAGCCACTTTTGTTTGAAAGGCCAGCTGATCCGAGAATAAACTCACCTCGTCGCAGGCATAGTGGTTGCTGGATGAAAGCGAAGAGTCAGAATCTGGGCGTATGCGCAGCATAATCCTTTCAATTGTTATCATTTTTAGCCAGGTCATGGCGCTGACGGCGCAGCCTCTCCTTCGTTCACCAGCGCAACGAACAACGGACGCTCCAGCAAACGCAACCCTTTCCTGGAATACATTTGTCGGAGGCTCCTCAATATTTGAAACCGCTTCGGCGCTAGCGACAGACAAGAGCGGCAATGTTTACGTGACGGGATCCAGCAACGTTACATGGGGTACGCCGGTGCGCGCGTTCACCAGTGATGACGACGCTTTCGTTGCGAAATTGGACGCGAATGGAAACCTGATTTGGGACACATTCCTGGGCGGGAGCCAAAGCGATCTCGCCGAAGGAGTAGCCGTCGATTCAAGTGGCAACATTTATGTGGTCGGTTGGAGCACGGCCGCCTGGGGATCACCAGTGCGTAGCTTCAGTGGCGGCTATGACGCATGGGCTGCAAAAGTTGATTCGACCGGTCATTTGATCTGGCACACGTTTCTCGGTGGGCCAGGCGTCAATTCGAATCTCGATTATGGCCGAGCCATAGCCGTCGATGCGGCAGGATCGATTTACGTCGGCGGCGAGAGTCCGGCGACCTGGGGAACGCCCGTCACCGTGGCTGGCTTTGGAAGTTTCATAGCGAAGCTCGACTCAGATGGAAGTCTGACATGGAACGCTTTTCTCGGTAGTTCCGGAGTTCGTGGATTGGCTCTCGACGGCATCGGAAATGTATTCGCCACGGGCGGAGGCAGTTGCGGATGGGGAACTCCAATCAATGGTTGTAGCGGCGACTCTGAGGCTTACGTCGCGAAACTGGATACGAACGGCAAGCTCAAATGGAATACGTTTATGGGTGGCGCCGGCTTTGACTTTAGTTACGGTTTGGGATTAGACGCGGTCGGCAACATCTATGTGGCCGGCATCAGCGCCGCCGGGTGGGGAGCGCCGATACGATCTTTCACCGGCGGCGGTGAAGATGCCTTCATCACTAAATTCGACTCGAGCGGAAAACGAATTTGGAATACTTTCCTCGGAGGCAATGCGCTCGATTTCGCTTTTGGATTGTCAGTTGATCCCAGCGGCAACGCTTACGCGGCCGGACGAAGTGACGCGGCCTGGGGCTCGCCAATTCGATCTTTCGCTGGCGGGTCCGACGATGCGTTCGTCGCGAAGGTGGATACAAACGGAAGTTTGATTTGGAACATGTTTCTGGGAGGTACTGCTCAAGACCAGGCAAATGCTATCACCAGCGGAAATGGACAGATTTATGTGACCGGCGAGAGTAATGCGAGTTGGGGATCGCCAGTCCGTCCTTACACGAACAGCGACGGCTTTGTGGCGCAGATATCGGACCCGGCCCAAACAAATACCAATCTGATCGACGATGCCCAATTCTTCGTGCGCCAACACTATGTTGATTTTCTTAATCGCGAGCCCGATCCGGACGGACTACAATTTTGGGTGAGCAACATCACTTCGTGTGGGAATGATCCTCATTGCATTGAAGTAAAACGCATCAATGTGTCCGCAGCTTTCTTTCTCTCGATCGAATTTCAACAAACCGGGTATGTAGTCGAGACAACTTACAAGACGGCGTTTGGAGATGCTGACGGCTTCTCAACTATCGGTGGTCCTCATTCGCTGAAAGTGCCGATTGTGCGCATGAACAACTTCATTCGCGATACCCAGCGAATTGGACAAGGAGTGATCGTCGGACAGGGTAATTGGCAACAGCAACTCGACGACAACAAACGAGCGTTCATGGCGGAATTTGTCCAGCGGCCGGAGTTCATCAGCGCCTTCCCGGCAACCATGACCAACGGACAAGTCCTCGATAAATTGAATTCGAATGCGGGCAGCCCACTGTCACGCGCCGAGATGGACCAAATGATAAGTCAGGGTCTACCGCCCCGAGCTGACCTGCTACGAATCGTCGCCGAACGCGCCGGCCAACTACCTGCGGAATTCAACCGCGCGTTCGTCCTCATGCAGTTTGTCGGCTACCTGCGCCGCAATCCGAACGACGCGCCCGATTCGGATTACTCGGGCTACGATTTTTGGCTGCAGAAGCTTAACCAGTTCAATGGCAACTTCCAGAACGCTGAGATGGTAAAAGCATTCATCAATTCAGACGAATACAGACATCGCTTTGGGCCGTAGCCGTCGCTCTGTTGGGGCAGGGCTCGTCCTTGCCCGCTGTCGACGCCCACAAACGGG
>Ga0207511_100125_pt1 | contig 18471 bp, 12 predicted proteins | sample NitcycUWRSCHO22C_FD_188265 | JGI IMG/M metagenome (GOLD analysis project Ga0207511, IMG submission 188265) | Soil microbial communities from Arlington Agricultural Research Station in Wisconsin, USA - Nitrogen cycling UWRJ-SCHO22-C (SPAdes) | ecosystem: Environmental > Terrestrial > Soil >... | reverse complement strand
GGTCGGGCGGGAGGGCAGGCATCGCTAGTGGTCCGTCGTCGAGCAACGAATCCACTTGTTAACGTGCCCTCCCTCACGGTCGGGCGGGAGGGCAGGCATCGCTAGTGGTCCGTCGTAGAGCAACGAATCCACTTGTTAACGTGCCCTCCCTCACGGTCGGGCTTCTGACACAGCAGAACAAAATCCTGCGCCTGCGCGTAAAAAATGGAACAGGTCGCGGGATTCTGTCGTCTAAGGTTTGGCAGCGTCCCAAAGTCCCCAGGCGACCTCAGGCAGTTAACTTTTTCGCGCGCAATACCGTCTTTCAGCCAAGGTTTGAAGATGACTAAGCGACTCGCCCCGCTCGTATGGCTGTTGTGCTCGTGCATCGCTGCCGCGGCGCAGTCTGTCTCATCGACCAAGCCCAACGCGCCGAAACCCAAAGTCACCGTCCCGCCTGAAAAGGCCAAGCCGATCGCGATTCCTCGTTTCGAGCATCCACCGGTGATTGACGGCAAGCTTGACGATGAAATCTGGAAGACGGCGGCCGTCTTCAAGGATTTCTATCAGATTAATCCCGGCGACAACATTGCGCCTTCGAAGCCGACGGAAGTGATGATGGGTTATGACGCGAAGACTCTCTACTTCGCGTTTCACTGCTACGACGAGCCTGACAAGGTGCGCGCCACCGTGGCCAAGCGCGACAACGTCTTTGATGAAGACAACGTGCGCGTCTATCTGGATACCTTCAACGATCAGCGCCGCGCCTACATTATCGGTTGGAACCCGCTCGGAGTGCAGCAGGACGGCATCATGATCGAAGGCCAGGGACAGGACTTCAGTGTCGACATAGTCATGGAATCGAAGGGCATGATTACCAGCGATGGATGGACTCTCGAAGTAGCCATTCCCTTTAAGTCGCTGCGGTATGAAGCCGGCAAAGGAAAGCAGTGGGGCATAATCATTCAACGGAACATAGATCGTCTTAACGACGAGTTCGATTCGTGGATGCCGGTGTCGCGCGACATTTCGTCCGGCCTGGCACAGGAAGGTCACATCACCGGGCTGGAAGGAGTCTCCACCGAGCATACTCTGGAAGTGATTCCGAGTGTCACGGTTTCCGAAACGGGCAAGCGAGTTAATGCCCTGACAGTGGCCGATCTCGCCGCCGATCCGACGCGCTTCGATCCCGGCAGAATGCTCAACGAGCCCCTGAAATTTGATCTTGGGGTGACCGCGAAATATAGCCTGACGCCAACCGTGACGCTGGACCTGGCAGTGAATCCTGACTTTGCGCAGGTTGAAGCCGATCAAACCGTCGTCACCGCCAATCAGCGCTTTCCCATCTTCTTTGAAGAGAAGCGTCCGTTCTTTCTTGAAGGCATCGATATTTTCCAGACGCCCATTCAGGCGGTGCATACGCGCTCGATTGTCGATCCTGACCTCGCGGTGAAACTCTCAGGCAAACGTGGGAAGAATACTTTTGGAATTCTGCTGGCTAGCGACAACGCGCCGGGCAATTTCAGTGAAGACGAAAGGCAGGACACGGCGTCTCTGCCGGCCATCGCGCGGTTCATCGACAAGAACGCATACGTCGGCATTCTTCGTCTGAAGCGCGACATCGGCAAGCAGTCCTACATCGGTTTGCTGATGACCAGCTACAACTTCATCGAGAAGCACAACCAGCTTGGCGGCATCGACGGCCGTTGGCAGATCGATAAGCAGAAGCAATTCAGGTTTCAAGTGCTGGCGTCAACTTCGCGCCGTTGTTTTTTCGAGCCGGCCCTCGAGGCGCATCGTCCCGGACCGTCTGAGGGGTGTTTTGTCGGATACGATCCGGTGAAGGGCGATCCCACTCGGCCGGGCCAAACCAACAATTACTATCGCACCGGCAACGGGCTCGCGTACCGCTGGCAATACAATCGCGACGGTCGTCACTTCTATTACGGCGCGAACGGCAACGGGCAGACTCAGGATTATCGTGCGGATGTGGGATTCACGCGACGGCTCAACACAAATTTCGCGAGCGGCTACGTCGGCTACAGCGCTGAGCCTAAGCCGAAAGCGAAATTGGTCAATTGGAATTTCAACGAGAACTTCGGGACCAATTTCAATTTCCAGGGCCTGAGCCAGAATTTCTATCACGAGTCCAGCATGAACCTGAATTTTCAACACAACACTGGTGTCGGGTTCGGCGTGAATCAGGGCTATGAGCGCATATTCGAAGAAGAGTTTGGTCTAAAGCGAACCGCCAGCCGCCCGGGCGCGTTCTTAGGATCGCCCGAGCGCTCAACGTCTCAGTATGGTTGGTACATGTACGGCAACACCAAGCCGAGCCAGAAATACGCCTTCTCCGTGTTCATGAATCAGGGTTGGAATTCTTTCGACTACGACTTTGGCGCGCCGCCAAAATTTATTCGCGCCAGTCCCGCCGGGATTTTCGCGGTTGCACATCAGAACAGTCCCCTATGTACCGGGGATGATCCGCCTCCGCTCTGCAATCCGCCGTTAGATCCCGGCCCGGGGAAATCATTCAGTATCGAGTTCGACGTTAATTATCAACCGACGAAGCCGCTCAACTTGTCGGTGAGCATTCAGCAGAGCAAGCTGCGCCGTAACGATACCGGCGTGCTCGCGTTTCAGGACAACATCTATTCGTTTCACGGGACGTATCAATTCAGCCGGTTTGTTTTCGCGCGGGCGCGCATTGACTATGACACGCTGTCGTCTGACGCCCGCGGACAATTCCTGTTTGGCTACACACCAAACCCCGGCACCGCCTTCTATGTCGGGTACAATGACGACCTGGTTCGCAATGGCTTCAGTCCCTTCACCGGCCAACTCGAACCCGGCTTCCGCCGCAACGGCCGCACCTTCTTCATTAAGTTGTCATATCTCTTTCGCAAGAGCTTCGGCGGATAAATCGGCCTAACGTTAATTGAAGTCAGTACCATCCGCGTGAGCAGAGGGGATCCATGTGCTGCTCGGCGCGCAGCTCTGATCCATTCCCTTACGGAAATGGTACTGACCCGGCTGCCAAAGAATGCTGTGACACCGGTGACACGTTTTCTGATTATTGTTAGTCCATGGAAAAGCCAGCAGCTAGTGATCATGCAATCGAAGAACTCATTCGCCGCCGTTGGAGTCCGCGCGCGTTCTCTGATCGACCAGTCGAGCGCGAGAAACTCGCGAGCCTGTTTGAAGCGGCGCGCTGGGCGCCGTCTTCGTTCAACGAACAGCCGTGGTCTTTCATCGTGGCGACGAAAGATAAGCCGGACGAATATGCGCGGCTGTTGAGCTGCCTGATGGAGAAGAACCAGCAGTGGGCGCACCTCGCGCCGGTTTTGATGGTTTCAGTTGCGAAACTGAATTTTGCAAAGAACGGCAAGCCGAATCGTCACGCGTTTCATGATGTGGGTTTAGCCATGGGCACGATGCTGGTGCAAGCCACCGCGCTGGGTCTCTTCGTGCATCAGATGGCGGGATTCTCTGCGGACAAAGTCAGAGAAGCGTTCGCGGTGCCGGAAGGCTTTGAACCGGTGGCGGCAGTAGCCGTCGGTTATGCGGCCGATCCCGACGTGCTGCCCGAAGCTTTTCGTCAACAGGAAGTTGGGCCGCGCCAACGCCACCCGATCAGCGAATTTGTGTTTGCAGGCGCGTGGGGCGAGCCATCGCTCAACGTGTCAGAAGCCCGACCGTAAGGGAGGGCTATTGCACCTACACATTCCGCTCCCAGATTGTCAGGCTTGTGATGCTGCTGGCCCTCGCTAACGGTCGGGCTTCTGACACTTCATCGCTGCGGCGATGAACGCCTGGACGTCATCGCCGAAAGGCCTGGGCATCGATGCGGGCCAATTGTTTCGATCGGCGTACATCTGGTTCAAGCCCTTCTGAATTTCAGGATTACCGCCGGTGAATCCCTTAACAAGTTCCGACCAGCGCGCGGCGAGTGCCTGGGCCTTGTCGCTCGACGGATTTTCATTCGCAGCAACCGCGGCCTCGACTTCCTTGATCAGCGTCGCCCAGTCATTCTGCGCCTGCTCGATAACTTCCGGCGCAAACGTCGCCGCGCGTTGTTCGATCGCCCGCTGCGCTTCTTCCGAGTAATATTTCTTGGTCCAGTCCATGTCGTTCTGCATATTGATCACCTCGATTATTTTTGTGAACAGTTCCCAACCGGGCTGGCCTTTGACGGCAATAACGTACTCGGCTCGTTGAATCGCCTTGACTGCCTGTTGCAGCCGCTTGCGTTTTTCTTCGATCGCCTCGCGCTGTCGCCGCAGAGTTGACGACAAATCTCCGCCGCCGTTTTTGAGAATGTCCTTGATTTGTTTCAGAGAGAATCCGATGAATTTCAGCGCCACGATCTGCTCGAGACGCGCTACGTCGCTCTCGCGATACAGGCGATAGCCCGATGCCGAGTAACGACTGGGCTTCAACAATCCGAGCCGGTCGTAGTGATGCAGGGCCCGCACGGTCACGCCCGTCAAGCGCGCAAATTCACGTGCCTTGAACAACTTCTCACCGGCCTGGTTCATCGAAAACTTCTTCACAAATTCAGGCTAAACTCTGACGCAGCGTCAAGGTCAAACAGTTTATTAGATAAGTTTATAAAAGGCTCGATGTAACCTTTTCGCGCGCGGCGGCGTATTGAGCTGCAGCGTGCTAAACTACGACTCGCCCGGCATTTAATCCGAAAATGGCTTTAGTTAATCCCTCGAACGTCTGGCGGTTGCTCTGCGTGTGTGCCGCGATCGTTCTGATCGTCGTCGCGACCGGTTGCAAGAGTGACTATCCCGCTTCCGGCAAAACCGCGGACGGCAAATCGCAACCCCGCCAGGTCAGGACGGTCAAGGTAACTGAGATTCCCATCGGCGAAACCGTTACCGTGAACGGAAATCTGGCCGCTTACGATCAGACGACCATCAGTATGAAAGTTCCGGGCCGGCTGCAAACAATCAATGTCGATTTCGGCAGCGTGGTGCGCAAAGGACAAGTCATCGCGCAACTCGAACAACAGGATTACAAACTTCGTGTGCAGCAAGCCGAGGCTGCCCTGGCGCAGGCGCGCGCGCGTCTGGGCCTGTCGCCGGACGGCGCCGACGATCGGGTGACCGCAGAAGAAACGGGCACCGTCAGACAAGCAAAGGCCGTGCTTGAAGATGCGAAACTGAAACGCGATCGCGCCACCAAACTGGTAGAGCAAGGAATTACGCCGCGCGCTGAGTGGGACTCGGTCGATTCGGAATACAAAGTTGCGTTGAGCCGTTACCAGGATGCGTTGGAAGAGATTCGCAATCGCCAGGGCTTGTTGGCGCAGAGACGATCCGAACTGGCGCTGGCCAAGCAGCAATTTGAAGACACGGTTGTTTATTCGCCGCTCGATGGCGTTGTGCAGGAAAAGAAAGCCAGCGCCGGCGAGTACCTCGCGGCGGGCGCGCCCGTGGTCAATGTGGTTCGTATCGATCCTTTGCGCCTGCGGGTTGAAGTTCCCGAACGCGAATCGCACGGTGTGCGCATGGGCCAAAGCGTGCGCGTTACGGTCGAAGGCGATCCGGAATCCTACCTCGGCTACATCAAACGCCTGAGCCCCACGATCAGCGAACAGAACCGCGTGCTCTCGGTCGAAGCCGACGTGCGCAACAACGGCCGTCTTCGTCCCGGCGCTTTCGTGAAGGCTGAGATCGTCACTAATCAAACGAACACCGCCGTCACCGTGCCGCCGAATGCGCTCGTGACTTTCGCCGGCATCGACAAAGTGATCATCATCGAAAATGGCAAGGCCCTCGAGAAGATGGTGACGGTCGGCCGCCGAGGCAATGACTGGATCGAAATTAAAGCCGGAGTTAATACCGGCCAGTCAGTCGTACTCGATCCGGGAAATCTTCAATCGGGACAAGCCGTAACGACGACGGAGTGAGGACTGTGAAAAACATTCTGCTCGTTGCTCTGTACGTCGCAATCATCTTCGCGCTCACCGCGTCGGCAGCGTTTTCCCAAAAGATTTCAACTGATGTCTCCCATCCGGTCATCAAGGACAGGCCTCAACCTAACTGGCCCGCTTCAATCAAGAAAGCAGATGACTTCACAGTTGTCCTGCGCGCTGTGTTCAGATCCAACCGCAAGGTAACCGATATCGAGTTTTATGAATTAAGGCCTGAACATCCCGCCGGACTTTCCCTCGCGGACATCGACAAGCTTACGACCGCAGCGATCGAGGCGGCCGGCAAAATAAGATTCGTTCCGGCTACCAAAGATGGACGCGCGGTCTCGATGATGATGCAGCTGGAATATAACTTTAGTGATTCCGACGACTCGAGCTCGCCAAAGCATAAGAAGAAAGAGAAGTAATGCAGAAGCTCGCCGAGATTTGTATTCGCCGTCCGGTCTTCGCCGCGATGATCGTCTTGTCGCTGGTGGTCGTGGGTTCGGCGAGTTACTTCAAACTCGGTGTCGATCGCTTTCCGTCCGTCGATCTGCCGACGGTGAGCGTCCGCACGCAGCTGCCCGGCGCGTCTCCGGAAGAGATGGAGACGCTGGTCTCGCAGCCGATGGAAGAAGTCGTCAATACCGTCGATGGCATTGACAACCTGCGCTCGGTATCGGTGCAGGGAAGTTCGATCGTTCTCGCCACCTTCAACCTGAATCGCGATATCGACACCGCCGCTCAAGACGTGCGCGATCGGGTGGCCACGGTGGTGCGCGATTTGCCGCCGGACACCAAGCCTCCGGTCATCGCAAAATTCAATAACGACAGCACGGCAGTTATTACCATTGCGCTTTCCGGCCAACGATCGATTCGCGAGCTGACCGAATACGCGGACAAGGTCGTCAAGGTGCAGTTGGAGCGCGCCGGCGGCGTCGGCGAAGTCGGCGTGGTGGGCGGACTCGATCGTGCGATTAACGTCTGGATCGACGCCGAGCGGTTGACTGCTTACAAGATTCCGATCACGAAAGTCCGCGACGCCCTCCAGCGCCAGAACGCCGACGTGCCCGGCGGTAATGTCGAGACTGACAAGCGCGAGCTGGTCCTGCGTACGCTGGGCCGCTACACCGATCCACATCAGATGGAGGAGCTGGTAGTCGCCAACATCAACGGCGCGCCGATCAAGATCCGCGACATCGGCCGCGTCGAAGACGGCACCAAAGAGCAGCGCTCGATTGCGCGCCTCAATGGCGTGCCGACGGTCACGCTCGAGATTCGGCGCCAGTCAGGCGCGAACACGGTCGAAGTAATTCATAACGTCAAGGGCCAGCTCGATCGGGTGAAGGCGCAACTGCCTAACGATATCAAGCTCGAAATCATCCGCGATCAGGAACGCTATATCGGCTCAGCGCTGCACGAGATTACGCGTCACCTCGTGCTGGGCAGCATTCTCGCGAGTCTGGTGGTGCTGCTTTTCATGCGGTCATGGCGTTCGACCTTAATCGCCGCCGTCGCGATTCCGTGTTCCGTGATCTCGACCTTCGCGATGATGCGCGCCATGAATTTCACGCTGAATGGCGTGACCATGCTCGCGCTGGTGCTGATGGTCGGCGTGGTGATCGACGACGCGATCGTGGTGCTGGAAAATATCTTTCGCTTTGTGGAAGAAAAGCGCATGACGGCGATGCGGGCGGCGAAAGAAGCGACTGCCGACATCGGTCTCGCGGTCATGGCGACCACGTTTTCGTTGGTCGTGATCTTTCTGCCCGTGTCGTTCATGTCTTCGATTTCGGGGCGTTTTCTGTTTCAGTTCGGCATCACGGCGGCCGTCGCCGTATTGGTTTCGCTGCTCGTTTCCTTCACGCTGACGCCGATGATGTCCGCGCGCCTGCTGCGCACCCAGGACGCTGCGGCCGGCCACTCGCACGATCATCACGACACCGTCGCTGCCGCTTCGTCGCGTCGCGGCTTCTATTCTTACATCGATCGTTCTTATTCCTGGATGTTGCGCTTCGCTATGCGCCATCGCATCGCGGTGGCGGTCATAGCGCTGGCCGTCGCGCTGTCCAGCATCCCGCTGTATCGCATCGTCAAGCAGGAATACATCCCGACCGACGTCGATGAAGCCGAGTTCGATGTCAACGTCAACGCGCCCGAAGGCACTAACATCGACGCGATGGACCAGACGATGCGGGCCATCGAGAAGGACCTGATGGAGACGCCGGGCGTGCGCTTGATTCAATCGTCGTCGGGCGGATCGTTCCTCGGCGCCGTAAATCAGGGTGGGGTCTACGTGCGCATCGCGCCGCATGAAGAACGGACCTTCTCGTTTACTAAACTGTGGGATTCGATCAAAGCCGGCCATCCGCTGGCGGCGTTTCGCGGCAACTACACCCAGCGCGATGTCATGTCCGAGGTGCGGCGCCGGATGCAGAAATATGCGCCCTTCCGTTTCGGCGTGCGCAACGCGCCGTCATTCAACATCGGCGGCGGCAACAACGACATCGATTTCGTGTTTCGCGGGCCAGACCTTCAGGAGTTGGCGAAGTTCGCTGATACCTTGCGCTTGAAAACGACCACCAAAGAAATTGACGGCATCGTCGATGCGGATACGACTCTGAAACTCGACAAGCCTGAGCTGCGCGTTCACATCAACCGTGACCGCGCTGCCGATCTCGGCGTCGATACCTCTGATATCTCGACGGCGTTGCGGCTGATGGTGGGTGGCGACGATCGCGTCTCCCGTTATCGCGACCCGTCGGTAAACGAGGACTATGACGTTGAATTACGTCTGGCCCAATCAGATCGCAAAGACGCTGCGACCATTTCACGGCTGTACGTGCCGTCGACGCGCGCCGGGTTGGTCCGAGTCGATAGCCTCGTAGACATCAAAGAAGACATCAGTCCGTCGCGCATTGATCGACTCGACCGGCAACGCCAGGCGTCGATGCGCGCGGGTATCGCGCCGGGATTCGCGCTGGCGGATCGTCTGGACGCGCTGCGCAAAGCCGCCGCCGGCATGAATTTGCCGGCTGCTTATTCAACCACCGTGGCCGGACGCGGCCGCGAACTCGAAAAGACCTTCATAGAATTTCTCTGGGCCTTTCTGCTGTCGATCATCTTCATGTACATGATCCTGGCATCGCAGTTCGAAAGCACTATTCACCCGCTCACGATTCTCCTCAGCCTGCCTTTGTCGGTGCCGTTTGCTTTGCTGTCGTTGTGGCTGACAGGCGATACGCTGAACCTTTATTCCGCGCTCGGTGTGCTGGTGCTGTTTGGTGTGGTGAAGAAGAACGCGATCCTTCAGATCGATCACATGAATAATTTGCGCGCGTTGGGAATGGAAAGGCCCGCCGCGATCCTGCAGGCGAATCGCGATCGGCTGCGGCCGATTCTAATGACGACGCTCGCTTTGGTCGCGGGCATGGCGCCACTCGCTTTGGGAACCGGACCGGGCGCGGAAGAGCGACGATCGATAGCTGTGGTGGTCATCGGCGGACAGTCGCTGTCGTTGCTGCTGACTTTGATCGCGACGCCGGTGGTTTATTCATTGCTCGACGATTTGAGCTCGACGGCGCGGTGGCGAAAATTTGCCAGTGCGACCGGAAGAATCGCGGCGCCGCTGACGAGCGTTGTGCGTCGCCTGGCTCCCACCCGCCGCGGCGAATCAACTTCGCCACCAGAACCTCCGGCAGCCACGCCGGCGCTGCACACCGACGACTAGTTTCAGGTCACCCGGCGGATTGGGAAACGATTGTTCGGCAATCGCGGGCAGGGCGAAGAACATCAGCAACACAGTCGCAAATAATAAATGCTTTCGACTGTGATTGGCGCGTGGGAGCCTCATCGTAACTCAGGTCGTCAGAACTTCCGGAACGTCTTCGGGCAGCGTCAAGATCTTTTCCCATCCGGAATTGTCTGCGCGCATCCTGGCGGTTAATTCATCGCGCACTTTCGTGAGCCGCTCGCTCAACGTGCGCGGATAATTGGGCAGATCGGCAAACCGCTCCATCTGATCGGTGACAAAGGTTTTCTGTTTTTCAATCGAGGGAATCGGTGAGTACTGACCGTTATCCCAGAATGGTTCGATCAATCGATGGATGGTGGCGGCGCCGGGAATCTCGACTTGTTCATCATCCAGGCCGGTTACGTCAGCGACGTAGTTACCTTTGGCGTCGATGCCGCGAAAGACTTGCAGGCACCCGGGCAGCGTCGTCTTATCGAGTGAGTTCGAAGCCTTCAGAGTCGGCAGGCCATTAATCATGCAGGCTTTGAAGATGACGCCGGCGACGTGCTTCACTTCGCTCGATAGTTTGGTGCCGATGCCGAAGCCGCTGACTTCAGGAAACTCGGCGACGATCTTCGTCACCTTTTCCACGTTGAGATCGCCAGTGAGGTTCGGCCGCAATCCGTGGAGTCCGTTTGCTTCAAAGAAGTCGAGACACCATTTGCCCAGTTCCGCCAGGTCGCCTGAATCGACGCGAAATCCCTTGAAGGCTTTGCGGCGTGCTTCGTTCGAAGTCGCCGCCATCGCCGCGTGCACCGCCCCCATATAGACGTCGATCGTGTCGAGCAGCAGCGTGGTGCCGTTGGGGTTCGCATCCAACCATCGTTCGAAGGCAACCTGTTCGAAGTGCTTCGGCTGTCCGGTGCGTGGCTCGATCTCCGGCTCGTACAAGTATTGCAGGAACGCCTGCTGCCAGTAGTGCGCGATGGTGCCGACGGCCGGAATGTCGAGGCGATGCGCGGCTTCCATATTCGAGGTGTCGTTGAAGCCGCCGATGAACGCGTACGTGGCAATGTCGACGGCGCGCTCAATGTCGCCGTTTCGCCGCAAAGAGAAGTCGGACAGCCAGCGGTTGCCGGCGGCCATGCGAAACTGCATCGCCACGCTCGCGGTGGTCATTGGCAGATCGAAGGCATGTTCGAATTTGATCTCCTGTGCTTGCGTGAGGCCGAACTTGCCGGTGATGTCCGCAATCGGCTGCTGCGGAAACATGATGGTGCCGGGACGAACGGCGCGGATAGTGCCGGCAAACTGGATGTCTTCAATTGCTTTCGCGAACCGTTGCAGGCCGCCGCGATCCTGCTCGAGAAAGCGCAAGCGTGGCCGATCGAGTTGGCTGTCGACGAGCAGGCGGATCAAACGTTCGTGGCCGAGTACCGGCGCGAACGGCAGTTTGCGCTGGGTGACATAGAACGTTGCGGTCATCTCACTCAACGGCTGATCGTGAACGCGCGTCACGTTCTTGTATGACGCGTCGCCCATCGCCGCGTGATAGCGATCGAAATTCAGGGTGCCCATTGAGGTCAGATAATACTCCGCGGTTGGCCCAGGCGAAAAGCTTCATCTGTGAGCTTGGGCTCAGATCGACTTCAATAGTATTCTTACGGCAACCCCTCGGATCGTCACGCGGCATTCGCAGAGCGTGATTTACAACTCTCTCAAAGGATTTGTCGGAGGATTCAACGCGTATGAAGACAAGAATTGTTTCTTGCGTCGCTGCTTTATTCGTGTTTTGTGCAGGATTGTGGCTTGCGGGATCGGCGGTGTCTGCGGGCGGAGGTAACCGTTGCAGCGATCACTGCGCCGATCGCTTCAAAGTACAAAAGGACGCCTGCAAGTTGATACCGCTGAAGAACGAAAGAAAAATCTGCGAGAGACGAGCGAAAGAAGCCAAGGACGACTGCAAGCACCGGTGCCGGTGAAGAGCAGTGAGCAGTGAGCAGTGAGCGGTGAGCAGTGAGCAGTAGGGAACAACTCAGGCAGCGCTACTCGCTTTTCTTTGATCGCCGACGATTTCGGCGCCGACTGCCTTCATCTGTTCGACTGCGTTCGCGCCGTCTTCGGGATTTACGTTGACGGCGCGCATCGCCTCAGCGAGAGCTTTGACTTTGAACCCGCGGCGGATCCCGTCGATGACTGTAGCTTTCACGCAATAGTCAGTGGCGAGTCCGCCCACCCAAAGCTCGGAAACGCCGTCGGCGCGCAGCAACTCGTTGAGGTCTGTGCCATCGAATCCGGAGTAACCGTCAGCCGTGTCGTCGATACCTTTTGAGACCACGGTGATGCGCGGATCGTCCAGCAGGTCCGGATGGAACTCAGCGCCGCTGGTGTTCTGAATGCAGTGAAACGGCCAAATGCCCCCGTATCCGGCGAAGTGTTTCGTTTGCGGCGGATGCCAATCGCGAGTTTTGTAAACGGGTTCGCCGCGATCGAGGAACTCCTTCATAAGTTTGTTCAGCGGCGCGATTACCTCGTCTCCGTGCGCCACCGCCAGCGAGCCACCGGGGCAAAAATCGTTCTGCACGTCGACGACAATCAAAGCTTTTTTATTTGCTTCGGGCATTCAGGACCTCGATTCATCCAGATGGTAACCGTAAAGCATCGCGAACTGAAATGGCTGAGGCGACTGAATCAAAGATGTTGACATTTGCGCGTAAGTTGCCATAGACTGCGCGGCCTCAGTGGCTACTGGCATCAGATCCTTTGACAAGAGAACGTTCTGGACGAAAAAGCAGGTCTTATGAAAAGGCTAAGAAGTCTGGTCATAGTAACGTTACCTTTGATTGCGATCGTGGCTGCGGCTACGTTGTTGCAGAGTCAAAAATCTCAGAAGCAAAATCCTCAACTCACTCCGCTCGAGAAAGCAGCCGAAGATTTTTATACCATAGTCGACTTCAACAAATCATCGGCTAAAGACGCTCGCGAGCGAGCGCGCGCTCATCGTCAGAATATGAAGCCCACTAAGGGTGTCGATCCGACGAAATTCGCGATCGATGAAGCCAGGGAATCAAACTTTGGGGGGCCGCCTACGGATACTCCAAACGAGCCGGCGCTGCCAAAGTCGGACGCGGTTATCATCGCTTTCGTCGATGACGCACGCGCATTCCTCAGCGAAGATAGAACCTCACTGACCTCAACATTCTCAGTTCGTGTCGAGGAATTGCTCAAGGCCAACAATGATCTGAGCGTTGGCGCTTCAGTTGACCTCCTTCGCGGCGGCGGTGGTGTCAGATTCCCGTCCGGCAAGATAATTCGTGAAGGTAGTAGCGGTAGGCCTTTGCCAAAGGTAGGGCACCGGTACGTCTTCTTTCTCAAGTTCAACAATGACGAGGGACAGGATTATTCAATCATTACGGCTTACGAACTTTATTACGGCAAAGTCTTGCCGCTCGACGGGATTGGTCTCACGGGAAACGTAGAACGACAGTATTCCGCCTACCGGAAATACGAAGGCGCTGAAGAGCACGTGTTTCTCCAGGAAGTTAGAAACGCGATCAGCCAATAGTAACTTTGAAAACAGGCAGTGCTAACCAAAGACCAACATAAGTTGAATCGCCGCAATTTGGTGATCGTCGCGCTAATTTGGCTTGGCCTGGGTGTCGTCGGGTATCGGGTCGGGGCTCAAGGGACGTGCTCCGAGGAAAATACTCCACCCCCAGATTCGCTGGGTCAGTCGCGCGCCTGGGCGCAAAACGCGGTCGTCACCGTCAACTTCGACGCCAATACAATCAGCCAGGAAGACTACGATTGCCTAAAAGGCGTCCTCCAGAATTTCAACGGAATGAGCGGTTTCCAATCCGGTAATGGTTCCGGCGTTTGCCTGTCGTTTACGCGTTCCGCAAACGCTGTAGCTCACAGGAATGCGGACGGAACGACATCAAATAGCGCTGGTGTTGCAAACGGTTTGCAGATCAACGGTCTCCATAGCACCGAGCTTGCAGGCTCAACTTTAAGTGGCACTAATGGAACTACTCGTACGAGTGCAGTCATTACTCTCGGTGACAATTTTACCAGTTGCGAAGCCAAGCAGATGAATTTCGCCCATGAAATTGCCCACACTTTCGGATTGGATCATTGTCCAGGCGGAGTGTGTGGGTCGGCTGGCGCGTCCGTTATGAATGTCGTGCCTTACAACGGTCCAAACTACGATGGCAGTAATATCTCTTATGGTCGCTTGACCTTTTCAGCATGTGACGCCGCCCGCATGAAGGAAGTAGGTCACTACACTTCCGTCACGCTCCAACCGCCGCCATGTGATAGTAGTAATTTGCCAGAGGACAACGGCGGCGGTGGCGGCGGTGGCGGCGGTGGCGGAAACTGTACTTCCGGATGGGACTATGTGCCAGTCGGCATGGGAGGCTGTGTCGATATCTTCAGAGTCGGGTGGCTTGATTGCGGCGCCGGCGGCACTTGGTATGGCGATCCGGAGTATTGGGATACAACCTGCGATGACTTCGAAGATTAGTCCTGGAGGATTTATGCGCTGGAAACGATCGGTCGCCATCTTAATCGCCACCTGCGGTTTGTTGACCGTGGCTGTGCTGGCCGGCGCGGCAAAGTATCAATCCTCGAGAAAATCAAACCTCGAAGAGCGAACCCGACAGGCGGGTGGCAAGCTGATCGTTCCTGAAGCTGCGCCAGCTGCTCGTAGTTACGCCACGCTCAAAGATTTGGTCAAAGACAGTTCCTCAATCATTGTCGCCTCTACTTTGAACAATCGTAGCCTGCTCACCGAAGACGGAACGTCGATTGTCACTAACTATCGGGTCCTGGTCCGGGAATGTTTGAAGGGATCTTATAAACCCGGTGACGTCGTCACAATCAGTACGCCGGGTGGGCTGAGAGTCTTCGACAAAGAAGTGTACGCGGCGGTCCAGGTTCCCGAAGTTCGGAAGCTGCGTAATGAAAAAGACTACGCATTCTTCATTGAACGGACGGACGGGAAGCAGCTCTCATATCTGACAGGTTCTTTTCAGGGCGCGTTCGAGCTGCGCGATCCAGAAGGCGTGATCTCATCAGACCGTGGTCCAAATTCCTCTCTGAGCCGGAAACTCGATCGCACACCCGTTAAATCATTCTTGCAGTCCGTGCAGGCTCTCGCGCAAAAGTAATTTATTCGGGCGGCAAACTGCCCCGCGCTGCAACGTGGACCATTAGATTCTTACTTGCATCGCACGCCTGGTCGTCACAAACACGTTGACTTTCGCTTCGATTCCCGATAGAAGCATCACCGCAAGTTCACTTCTGCTGTTTTCAAACGACAATTCGCGCAACAGATGTATCGTTAGGCCCGTCCCCGGAGGTTAACAATGACGACAAACCTGCTCCGAATACTATCAGCTTTCGTTTTGGTTTTGGCGGCCACAGCCGCCGGCTTCGCGCAACCGCAGCAACAGAATCTCGAGCCCTTGCGCTGGCGCTACATCGGGCCGGTCGGCAACCGGGTGACTTCGATCGTCGGAGTGCCGGGTCAGCCTTATATCTACTACACCGGGTCGGCTTCGGGCGGCATCTTCAAAACGGTTGACGGCGGCATACATTGGGAACCCGTCTTTGATGCGCAGCCGGTCTCTTCGATCGGTTCCCTGGCGGTTGCGGGTTCCGATCCGAACATCGTCTGGGCGGGAACCGGCGAAGCGTGGATTCGCAGCCACATCTCGGTGGGGCAGGGAATTTACAAATCGACTGATGCCGGCCGGACATGGAAGTTGATGGGGTTGGAAAAAACCGGACGCATCGGGCACCTCGTGATCGATCCGAAGAATCCCGACAATGTTTTGGCTTGCGCGGTAGGGCATGCATATGGCCCACAACAGGAGCGCGGCGTCTTTCGCACGACCGATGGCGGGAAGACCTGGGACCGCGTGCTGTTCACCGACGAAAATTCCGGCTGCTCAGATCTGGTGATGGATCCGAGTGACCCCAAGACGTTGTTTGCGGGTATGTGGCCGCTAACGATTCGCACGTGGGGCCGGGAAAGCGGCGGCCCGGGCAGCGGCCTGTTTGTCTCTCACGACGGCGGCACGACCTGGACAAAGATCACCGGACACGGTCTGCCTACGGGGACCACCGGAAAATGGGGACTGGCGATCGCGCGCTCGAATCCGAAAAAAATCTACGCGCTCATCGAAGTCGGAGACGGCACGCCTTATCAAGGGAAGGAAACTGAGATTGGAAAGCTCTGGCGATCGGATGACGGCGGCGCGAACTGGAAGATGGTCAGTTCAGATCGCGCGATGGGCGGTCGCACTCATTACTATTTTCGGGTTGAGGTCTCGCCCGACAACGAGAACGAACTGCACTTTCTGACCAACCCTTACAGTCGTTCAATTGATGGTGGCCTGACACGCGTCGGCGGCGGCGGAGGTCCCGGTGGCGGCGGTGGCGGCGGAGGTTTTCAAGCGAGTCCGGGCGGCGACAATCACGATATTTGGATCGATCCAACTCAGCCCAATCGCATCGCGGTCGCCAACGATGCGGGCGTCAGCCTGTCAGTCACGCGCGGGCAGAGCTGGCAGCGGATTCAGCTGCCGAACGGCCAGCTTTATCACGTCACGGTCGATAATCAGATTCCCTATTACGTCTATGGCAATCGCCAGGATGGCCCGTCATACCGCGGCCCGAGTCGGACCGGCGGCGGCGGTTTCGGTGGTGGCGGAATCCCCCGCAGCGCCTGGATCAATATCGCCGGGGGCGAGAGCGGCTGGGCCACTCCCGATCCCGTCGACAGCAACATCATCTGGAACAGCGCGTCCGGGTCGGGCAGCGTCGGCGGCATCGTCGAAGTCTTCAATCTGAAGACCGGTCAGGCACGCAATGTCGAAGTGTGGCCCGATCAGGCCAGCGGACACATCGCCTCCGATCTTAAGTATCGTTTCATTTGGACCACCCCTTTGACGATTTCTCCACACGATCACAACAAGGTCTATGTCGGCAGCCAATATGTTCATCAAACAACGGACGGCGGCAATAGCTGGCAGGTGATCAGTCCCGATCTGACGTTGAATGACAAGAGCAAGCAGGGTTATTCCGGCGGCTTGACCGGCGACAACATCGGAGTTGAATACGGTGGCGTAGTATTCGCGATTGCGGAATCACCGAAAGCGGCCGGCACGATTTGGGCAGGAACGAATGATGGCCAGGTGCAGCTGACTCGCGACGGCGGCAAGAACTGGACGAACCTTACGAAGAACATTCCCAACATGCTCGCGTGGGGCACGGTCAGCAACATCGAGCCGTCGCGCTACAACGCCGGCACCGCGTACCTCACCGTCGACGGACACCAGGAGAACAATCGCGATCCCTGGATCTACAAAACGAATGATTTCGGGAAGACGTGGAAGCTGATCGTCAACGGCATCCCGAAGTCGATGCTCAGCTATGCGCATTGCGTGCGCGAAGATCCGACGCGGCAGGGTTTGCTGTATGCCGGTACTGAAAATGGAATTTACGTGTCGTACGACGACGGCGAAAACTGGCAGCCGCTGCAATTCAATCTGCCGCACGCGCCGGTTTACTGGATTACCGTGCAAGAGCATTTCAACGACCTGGTGATCTCAACTTACGGCCGTGGTTTCTGGATTCTCGATGACCTGACTCCGATTCAACAGATGAACGATCAGGTGAAGAACTCGAATGCGTTTCTTTTCCCGGTCCATCAAACTTATCGCTTCCGGGGCATGACGGTTCCATACGCTTCATCGGATGATCCGGTGGCCGGACAGAATCCACCCTACGGCGCCGACATCAATTACTATTTGAAAACTGCGCCGGCGCGCGAAGCGCAGATCAAGATAATGGATGCGAGCGGGAGCACGGTGCAGACGATTCGGGGCACCCGCAACGTTGGCTTCAATCGCGTCTGGTGGAACCTGCGCAACGAAAACTCAAAAGAGATTCGTTTGCGGACCCAGCCGATCTACGCGTCGGACATCAAACTCAACAACGATGGCTGGCGGCCTCTGCCGGAGGGCGGTCGCCTGACTGTGCTGATGCCGCCGGGAACTTACACGGCGAAGTTGATCGTCGACGGGCAGGAAGTCGGCAGCCAGTCGCTCAAGGTGCTGAAAGATCCGAACGACGGCACCACCGAAGCCGACATCCAAAAACAGACGGCGATGTTGGTTGATCTGCGGAAGGACCTTGAATCAGCCGCCGATATCGTGAATCAAATCGAGCCGATGCGCGCGCAAGTGGCGAAGGTGCGCGCTGAGCATCCCGACCTGAAAGCGGCTGCGGATGACTTTGAGAAGAAGCTGACCGACATTGAAGACGGATTGATTCAACGCCGGTACACGGGTCAGGGTCAGGACACGACCCGCTTTCCGGCGGCAATGATCGGGAACATGACCTATCTCGCGGGTGGTGTCGCGGGCGGCGACTTCCCGCCCAACAAGCAACAGCAGGAAGTGCACGCCATGTACAAGGCGAGGTTGGCAGGCTTCCGCAAACAGCTGGACGCGGTCATAGCGACCGACCTCGCGAACTTCAACAAGATGCTGAAAGACAAGAATGTCTCGACGGTGATTTCGGCCGGCCAGTAAGATCGGGGTGACGCGGTAGGACAGCTCCGAAGGCGCGTCATTCAGTAGCCCACGGCCGTAAGGGCGTGGGTCAAAGGCAGAGATAAATTGAGGCCCGCAAGGGCATTCATATAGTTGACTCACCTCAGTCAAGAGTGATGAGGGATCTGCCATGCAACCCGAAGGGTTGCGAGAGAGTAGCCGGTGGTCGGATCCCGACGTGTCGGGAGAAGACCACCGGTACCGAGTGATCC
>Ga0207511_100124_pt1 | contig 18506 bp, 21 predicted proteins | sample NitcycUWRSCHO22C_FD_188265 | JGI IMG/M metagenome (GOLD analysis project Ga0207511, IMG submission 188265) | Soil microbial communities from Arlington Agricultural Research Station in Wisconsin, USA - Nitrogen cycling UWRJ-SCHO22-C (SPAdes) | ecosystem: Environmental > Terrestrial > Soil >... | reverse complement strand
ACCTCGGCCAGAGTTCCTCGGGCGCTGCACAGCCTGGATGGAAAGCCACTTGAGGGACGAGCAGCGTTGGCGGTGCTGGGTGGCTGAACGCGATCAAAAGTTGATTGGCGCTGTCTGGTTGCAGTTGGTTGAGAAGATTCCCAATCCGCGGGCTGAGACCGAGCATCATGCGTACGTGACGAACTTTTACATCGACGAGGCGGCGCGCGGCCGCGGCCTAGGTTCGCGTCTGCTGCACCACGTTATCGAGTGGTGCCAATCTCACGACGTGCATGCGGTTATCCTGTGGCCGACTGAGCGCAGCCGCTCGTTATATCAACGACACGGCTTTGCCGTCCGCGAAGACATCATGGAACTCATCATCGACTCTCCACCGAAGTAGCCGGCAATTGTAAAAAGTTGTGAAGACTCTCTCCGGATGCCCGCTGCGAAACCTGCGCGGTTGCGTGATCGTATTCACAGGGCGATAATTTCGTTTCCCCGACAAGCCCTGTTGCAATAAGAAATGAATCTCCATCTCTCTCGTAATTCAACTTTTATCCGGACGTTTATTGCGGTCTCGATGTTGGCGGTGACCATGACGGGCTGCATGAACCGGGCCGCGCCGGCCGCTTTCGATCGTCCGCCGGCGCCGGTCACGGTCACCGAAGCCGCGATGCAGGACGTTCCGGTCTATCTCGATGCGATCGGCAAGACGGTCGCGCGCGAGACGGTCGCAATCCAGCCGCAGGTGTCAGGTCGCATAATCAAAATTCATTTTACCGACGGCGCCAACGTCAAAAAGGGCGACCTGCTGTTCACCGTCGACCCGGCGCCGTTTGAAGCCGCAGTCAGCCAGGCGCAGGCCAACGTGACGAAAGACATTGCTTTGAAGAAGCAGGCGGAAGCGAATATGAATCGCGATCTCGCCGTCGCCAAGTGGAACGCTTTGCAGGTCAAACGTTATGCGCAGTTGGTGTCAGCCGGCGTCGTTGCGCGCGAACAATATGAGCAATTGGCCGCGACTGCTGATTCATCAAATGCGACAGTCGAGGCGGATCGGGCGGCGGTTCACAGCGCCGAGGAAGCCATCAAAGCCGATAACTCTGCCGTCGATCGCGCGAAGCTCGACCTCAGTTACTGTTACATCAAATCACCGATCGATGGTCGCGCGGGACAACGCCTGGCTGACGTCGGCAATGTAGTCAACCCCGGTGGTTCGAGCGGCAACAACAGTACTTCACCGGCGAATGGAGCGCCGACCAACGCCCTGCTCGTCATCGAGCGTTTGGATCCAATCTACGCAGACTTCACCATCTCGCAGAACGATCTGAGCAAGGTGCAGGAACAGATGCACGCCGGCATGCTCAAGACTGAAGTTCGTTTGCCCGACGCGACCGATCCGGTCGCCGGACAATTAACCTTTCTCGACAACTCAGTCCAGAACCAAACCGGGCAAGTCAATCTGCGCGCCACCGTTCCCAATTCGGATCGCAGATTCTGGCCGGGACGTTTCGTCAACATTCGTCTGGTGCTGAATACGATTCGCGGCGCTGTGCTGGTGCCGGCCACCGCGCCGCAGATGTCGGCGAAGGGTTCGTACGTCTACGTCGTCAAGCAGGACATGTCAGTCGATCAACGTCAGGTGACTCTGGGTCAGCGGCACGGCGATCAAATTGTGATTGAACAGGGCGTGCAGCCCGGTGAGCGCGTCGTCACCAACGGCCAGGTAGGCGTCACGCCCAACGGCAAAGTCCGCATCGACACTCCGGCGAACAATCAGGGCGCGAGCGGGACGAAGTAATGAACCTCTCCGAGCCATTCATCCGCCGTCCCGTGATGACCGCCGTGCTGACTCTGTCAGTAATTCTGTTCGGCGGGCTCGCCTACTGGCAACTTCCCGTTAACGATCTTCCCGCGGTCGATTATCCCGTCATTCAGGTCACCGTCGGATATCCCGGCGCGAGCCCGGACACCATTGCCAACAACATCGCGACGCCGCTCGAACGCCAGTTCATGCAGATTAACGGCCTCGAAGTCGTGACTTCGAAGAGCACCCAGGGCGTCGCCACCTTCACGCTGCAGTTTTCGCTCGACAAGAATATCGACGCGGCCGCGACCGATGTGCAGACCGCGATCTCGCAAGCTTCGGGCAGTTTGCCTGCTGATCTGCCGTCGCCGCCCACTTATTCAAAAAGTAATCCGAACGATCAGCCGATCATGTACATCGCGCTCACCAGCGATTCCGTGACGCCGGGCCAACTTTACGATTACGCCAGCACACAGGTGGGCCAGCGCATCAGCATTCTGCCGGGCGTCTCGCGTGTGAACGTGTTCGGCACCAAGTCGGCGATTCGGATCAAAGCTAATCCCGATGCGATGTGGGCGCGCGGAATTTCGATCGATGATCTCAGCAGTGCGATTCGCGGAGGAACGAGTTACACCGGCGCCGGCCAATTGGATAGCAGTTCCGGCACCGCGATCCTGCGGCCGCAGGGACAACTCGAGACTGCCGAGCAGTACAGCAACCTAATCGTCGGTGGCACCGGCAACGCGCCCGTTTATCTTCGTGACATCGCGACGGTCAAGGATTCAGTTCAGGACGAGCGCGTCAACATGCGTTTTTGGGTGCGCGGCTATGACATTCCCTCGGCTACCGTAATCGTCGCGGTCAATCGACGCGCGGGCGCGAACGCCGTCGAGGTTTCGAAGGGCATTCACGAAGTCCTGCCGATGATTAGCGCCGAATTGCCCGGCTCAATTCGCGTCACGCCGATTTACGATCGGTCACTCAGCATTGTGCACTCAGTGATCGATGTTCAGACGACGCTGATAATCGCTTTCGTGCTGGTCGTCATCGTCATCTTTGCTTTTCTCGGACGCGCCACCGACACGTTGATTCCGGTCGTGGCCCTGCCGTTGTCGTTGCTGATTACCTTTGTCGCGATGCGCTTTCTCGGCTACAGCCTCGACAACCTGTCGCTGATGGCGCTGACGCTGGCGATCGGTTTCCTGGTGGACGACGCGATCGTGTTTCTGGAAAACACCGTGCGCCGCATGGAACGCGGAGAGCAACCCTTCGAAGCCTCGATCAATAGCGCGAGAGAGATCAGCTTTACGATCATGTCGATGACGATCTCGCTGGCGGCCGTATTCATCCCGCTCGTTTTTATGACGGGATTGGTCGGCCGCATCTTTCGTGAATTCGCCATCACGATCGTCATCGCGATCTTTGCTTCCGGTTTGGTTTCGCTGACGCTCACGCCGCTGATGTGCGCGCGACTGCTCAAAGGCCGCGGCCCGGGCACTAAGCAAAATTGGGTCGAACGGGTCATCGGCGGGATCGAACATCGCGTCCTGCGCGTGTACGGCGGATCGCTCTGGTGGTTCCTGCGGCATCGCTGGGTGTCGGCGATCATCTGGGTCATTTGTTTGGCCGGTACGATCGTGCTCTTCATGTTCGTGCCGAAAGCTTTTCTCCCTCCCGGCGACAGCTCGGTAATTTTCGGCGCCTTCATCGGGCGCGAAGGTTCGTCGCCGGAGCAGATGCACGCGCTGCAGGACCGCGTCGATCAGACGCTGCACGAAGATCCGAACGTCATCACCGATTTCACCTTGACCGGCGCTACCGGATTTCTGTCGGCCAACCAGGGCATAACTTTCACTTTTATTCGCCCGCCCGAGGAGCGCGCGCCGATTCAACAGGTCGCCGGCCAGATGATGGGCCGGCTTAATCAAATTCCCGGCGTCTTCACCTTCCTGCAGCCCTTTCCGGTTCTGCAAATCAGCACCGGCGTCACCGCGCAGCAACAAGGTCAATACGCGTACGCCGTCTCAGGCGTGAACGGGCCCGAGGTCTACGAGGTGGGCCAGAAGCTGATGGCGCGCATGATGCAGTACCCGGGGTTTCTTTCCGTCTCGTCGGATTATTTCAACAACACGCCGAATCTTGACGTCGAGCTGCGCCGCGATCAGGCCAAGACCTACGGAGTCTCCGAAGGACGCATTCTCTCTCTGCTGCGCAATGCTTTTTCCCAGAACTACGTTTACCTCGTGAAGAAGCCGCAGGATCAATATCAGGTCATTCTCGAAATGGAAGACGAGGCGCGCGCGCATCCGGATGATCTTTCGAAGCTCTACATTCGAACTGATAACGGCCAGCGGTTGGTCCCGCTCGGCGAATTGGTCACCTGGAAAAAGACGCTGGGGCCGCAGGCGGTGAATCACCTCAATCAATTCACCAGCATGACACTGTTCTTTAATTTGAAGCCGGGTGTGGCGCTGGGCGATGCGACCAACTTCATTCAAAAGAGCGCGAAGGAAATTGTGCCGACCACGATTCGCGGCGAACTACAGGGTGAAGCGCAGACTTTCAGCAACACCGTCACCAGCATGACGCTGCTGATGGGACTCGCCGTATTTGTGATGTATGTGATTCTCGCGATTCTTTATGAAAGCTACGTCCATCCGCTGACCGTGCTGTCAACGTTGCCGACGGCTTTGGTGGGCGGATTGCTGACGCTCTTCGTCTTTGGCCAGGAGGCGTCGCTCTACGCGTTTGTCGGCATGTTCATGTTGATGGGCATCGTGAAAAAGAACGGCATCATGATCGTAGACTTTGCACGCGCGCGTGTGGACGCCGGCGAGGCTGCCGAAAAAGCGATTCACGATGCGAGCATGGACCGCTTTCGGCCGATTCTGATGACCACCCTGGCCGCGGTTTTCGGCGCGCTGCCGATTGCGTTGGGTTACGGCGCGGACGGCGCTTCACGCCGCCCGCTCGGTCTGGTCGTAGTTGGCGGGCTGGTGGTTTCGCAATTCATCACCTTGTTCATCACGCCGGTGATTTATCTATACCTCGAGCAATTCCAGGAAGGCGTGCTCGATCGCAGTAAGTTCTTTGGCGCGCGGCATCATGAAGCGCGGCCGATGGCCGATAATCCCGATTAGTTACAAAGTAATGAGTGATGAGTGATGAGTGATAAGTGATGAGTGATGAGTGATGAGTGATGAGTAATGAGTGATGAGTGATGAGTGATGAGTGATGAGTAAGAGCTGTACTCGAACTCGGTATATCTTCTTAAGGCTCCCACGTCACCGTCGCTTGATGACCAAGAAATTGATAAGCAGTCGCTGACTCATTACTCATCACTCATTACTCATCACTCATTACTCATCACTCATCACTCATCACTCAGATCCGTATCAACCCGCTGACTCACGCTTTCGCACTCTGCTCCAGTACCACCAGTGCCGTTGTTCAATCGGGAGTTCCGGGTCTCTCGCCTGGGCCACGGCGGCCATGAACGTATCCAGGCAGCAGGGATCGATCCGCTGTCCCCTGACGCGACACAGCTCGCGATACATTCGTTGCGGATTGCGACGGCGGAGTTGAGCTACCGTCTGCACGCCCAGCAGTTCGAAATCCTCGAGCATCGCGGGACCGACCGAGACTAAATCCTTCAGCTGACGCGTTTCTGTTTGCATGTGCGCTCCTATTCAGGCGGCTGCGCGGGCAGTTGCGAGAAAATAACGAAATGGCCGCCGGGCTCTTTCGCTACGATCTCCTGCGCGCCGTAGAAGGTTTCATGAAGGCCTTGAACAATCTCGGCGCCGTCCAGGGCTTTGATGACTGCGTTAATATCCGCCACTTCCATGAAGATAAAAGTTGGACCCTTGTCGACTTCTTTCGCCAGGGCATTGGCCTGGTCGACTTGCATGCCTTCGTAAGTCTGGTACATCAACTCGACGGCGCCGGAATCCAACGCGACAAAGCCGATATGATTTCCTTCAGGCACTTGAATCGTAGATTTGAACCCGAACCGCTCAGTCCAAAATTTCAAGCTCGGTTCTACTGTCCTGACGTGCAAAACCGGCGTGGATTTATTAATCATTCCGAACCCCTCTCTTCCTGGTTTCTGCTAGCTAGTCTAATTTAGACGACCGGTGTATAATAGCGGCCATGCCCAAAGCTGTCAAGCGAAAGAAACAAGCTGCCGGCGTCCCGCCGCGCGGCAATGAGACGCGGCTAACGACGCCGGACCTGGTAATCCTCAGCCTGCTGGCGGAACGGCCGATGCACGGTTATGAAGTGAACGCGACGCTCGAGGAGCGGAACATACGCGATTGGGCGCCGGTGTCCCGGCCACAGATTTACTACTCGCTGGATAAGTTGACCAGCCTGGGATTGATTCGCGTCGGTGCTGATGCGTCGCCCGCTGCCGGACCCGAGCGGCGGGTCTTTGAGACGACGGCCGCGGGTCGCGACCGTCTGGCTGACGCATTGGAAAGTAAGCACTGGGTTCAGAACCGCGTGCATCAACCTTTTTTAATTTGGCTGGCGCTGTCGTGGCAGGCGCGGCCGCGGGCATTTCGCAAACAACTGAACGCCAGGCACAAGCTGCTGGCAAAACGACTGGACGAAGAGCGAGATACGCTGAAAGATGTTCTCAATGAAGTCGGTCATCCTTATCATGAAGCGGTCTGGATGCTGCAACTATTCATCGAGCAAATGGAAAGCGAGCAACGTTGGATCGAGCGAATTCTCAAAGATGCCGATCGGCGCGCGCCGGCGCGCAATTCAAAGGCGGCCAAAACCTGAATCGCGATTCGTCAACAGTCCGAGTCTCCAGCGGCGTGAATAACCCGCACTGAGCGTCCCTTTCGCAGCGTTATTTTCATTTGGTACATCGGATCGGCCTCGCCCGGGGCTTTGGTCGTGAGGTCCTCAATTGCGACCGTGATCTGCCAATTCCCGTAGCGGTAACTATAGGGCCCGGGCTTGTGCTTTGCAGACCTGGTCTTGATTTGTCGCAAGCGTACATCGCGGCCATTCAAATTCATCCAGGCATTGCTGCCGTCGCCGCGTGCGAGGAAAACGAAATCAGCATCCGTGGGTTGCGCCTGGCCTCGTTGATGGAAATAGAGATTGCCGCAGCCGGTCATCAAGCCGGTGTCGTTGTCGTGGCAAGGTGTACTCGAATCCACCAGCCGCATCATTCCGTTACCCGGATTGACGCAGGCTTCTAACGTAGTTGGACCGCTGGCCGCGCGCATCGCAATCGGCACTAACACCGCACAGGCGATAATCGAGATGCAGGCAATGAGACTTCTGCGCGTTAAGTTGATGCTCATGTCGGGTCTCCTTTTTCAAAGATGGATTTACTTTCTCTGGGGTGGCCAGCAATCTATTGACTCGATCGAATCGTGTCAAGAAATTAGGACAGATGCTCGGCTCATTTGAGCTCGCGTTGTGCGTCGGATCTTTGCGCGAAACTCTCTGGCGTTGTATCGTCGCCCCAAACTACTCAACGAGGATTGAGGATCATGTGTCGCAATATCAAAACCCTGCACAACTTCAAACCACCGGCCACTGAAGAAGAGATTCGCGCGTCGGCAATTCAATTTGTGCGAAAGCTGAGCGGCTTCAACAAGCCTTCAAAAGCCAACGAGGCCGCCTTCAACCACGCCGTCGAAGAGGTAACCAGAATCGCGACCGAGATGCTCGACTCGCTCATCACCACCGCGCCGCCACGCGATCGCGAAGTTGAAGCCGCCAAGGCGCGGGCGCGTTCCGCGCTACGCTTCGGCGGTGCACCGGCGGTGTGAAGGGCAGCGCAGGCGGCGGCAATCCACTCCCCGCCCTGCAAATCCTGCGAGAACACCAACCAAACACGCCGCGTACAGGCGCAAACGCTCGGCGTACGCGTGAAACTTGCGGCGTACGGCTGCAAACGCTCGGCGCACGCGTGTAAACAAGCGACGTGCAGCTGCAAACTCTCGGCATACACGCAAAACCCTCGGCGTACACGCAAAACCTTCGGCCTACGGGCGGCGCAAACTCTCGGCGTACAAGCGCAAACACGCCGCGTAGGGATGCAAATTTCCTACATACGGGCGCAAATCCTCGGCGTACAAGAGCAAAGACGCCGGGTGCGATTACAAAAACCCTGACGGCGGTTGAGAATTCGCCACGCTCAGGCAGAAAACATCAATAATCCTTAATAATCCTATGGTATGTTGGCGCACATCTGAGGAGCGCGTGTGGCTGAATTCCGCTGGCACACTTTCGAATGGGACGATGAGAACAAGAAGAACGGAAACGTTCAGCATCTTCGCGATCATGACATTGAGCCGGACGAGGCGGAAGAATGCTTCTTCCATGATTATGCGCTCGGCCGTGACGACAGGCGCTTCGACGATGTGTATATTATCGATGGCAGAACTGATCGCGGCCGAAAACTAAGACTCGTCTTTCACGACAAAGGCAACTCGGTCGCGCGAGTATTCACTGGTTGGGAATTGAAGCCAAAGAAGAAGAGAAGGCCATGAAGAAGAAGTTTTCAGCCCTGTCAAAGAAGGGACAAGCTAAGGTCGAGGCCGAATATCATCGGATGAAACCCGATGGCTTTGATGACCTGATGGCCACCGCAACTCAACACACACCAAATGCGGTGCGTCTGCCTGGCAGGCTAGTCAAAAAGCTAAAGACGGTGGCCGAACGAAAAGGCAGAGTTAAATACGAAACGATGGTAAAGACCTGGATTGAAGAACGGCTTCAAGAGGAGGTTGGCGCTCGATGAGTTTTAGTGGCAAGGTAATCAAAGAACATGACATCGTAGTGCTGACCGAAGACGTGCCGGAGACGGGCTCAGCGCCGGAGACGTGGGGCCTGTCGTGCAGCGCATATCGAAGTCCCTTGCGATCTGCTTTGGAGGTCACAAATTGTGACCTCCAATTCTGAAACTCGGAAGGGCTAAGCACGAACATGAAATCCGCAGGAAACCGCTCGGAATTTCGCTTGATTGCCTGTTTGAGCGCTTTGGTGGGGACAACGTAGAGCGCGGCGAGATCGCGATCCAACATCACCCTCTCGCCGCGAATGAAATAGATCGCTCGCTCGATTCTCTCAATCGGAACGAGAGTTGAATGCCTTGATGATCCGGTTGGCGCTGCCATATTGGCAGCGCAGAATAGAAGAAAAGTTAGAACTGTGAAAGTAAAAAACGTTGCCATGCCGCACAGGTTTGATCTAGCTGGTGGATGTCACAAGTTGTGACATCCTCCATGGCAAGTACTGAGCTACTTCCGGGGGCGTTCAACTGAACATCAATTCCGTGAGAAATCTCGTGTGCGCAGCGGTTGTTTGGCTGTCACCTAATCCCCACCAGTCCCTGCACGCTCTGAATCAGTTTCTCTGAATCGTACCCAACACCATCTTTGAAAACGATCTCAACGTTTTGAATGTCGTTGATCTTCGTGGCAGGGTTGCCTTTGACGATCATCAGGTCGGCTTGTTTGCCGGGGGCGATTGAGCCGATGCGGGAATCTTCGCCCATGAACTTGGCGCCATTGAAACTCGCGATCTTGATGGCTTCCAGTGGGGTGAAGCCTGCTTCGACTAATAGTTCGACTTCGCGCAGATCGCCGAAGCCGGCGACTACGCCGCCGTTGCCGGTGGGATCGAGGCCGGCGAGTAACAAACCGCCGGCGGCGACGAAGGCGCGTTCGAAGTCCATCGATTTGCGCACCAGCAGGGCTTGCGCCGAATCGACGGGGATGCGCGAGCGAGCGGTGAGGTAACGCACGCGGGCTTCGTTGTTCATTACGTTCAGCACACGTGGATTCAAAAGCGCGCTCGGGGCGCCAATCGCGGTTGGGCCGGCCTGGGTGGTCGCGATGGGAGCGCCGGCCTCGAAGACCGGCAGAGTTGAAGTGACTGCGACGTTCTTCGCCACCAGGGTTTTGATTGTCTCTTTCACGGCGTCGCCGTTGATGTCGAGGTTACGCAGCGTTTGCGATACCGCGCCGCCGGGACATCGGTCCGGTTGCTTGTTAGGCACAAATTCGGAATCGGGGAAGATGCCGTGTTCGAGATTGTCTATGCCGATCTCAGCAGCTTCGCGGAAGCCGATTGAACACAGATGGCCGGTTACTTTCAGACCGCGTTTGTGCGCTTCTTCGACGGCGGCGCGCAGTTCGTCGCGCGTGATGTTCATGTAGGCTTTGAACGAAGTGGCGCCCTGATCGGCCCAGTAGTTCACCATCCGGCGCGCTTCGTCGGCGTCTTTCAGCGTGTGCATCACGGGGGTGAACGAACCGACGCCTTCGAGGTAGGGCGCAGTCACGAACATCTTCGGACCGATCATGCGATTAGCGTCGATCAGTTTCTTGATTTCGAGATCGGCGTAAGGCTGGACGCTGCCGGTCGTGCGAATCGTGGTGACGCCGAGCGCGAGATACAGCCGCGGAAAGCTGAAGCCCATGTTCGAATACATCGGCGGCGTGCCGCCCATCGGAAAGAACATGTGGTCGTGCATGCCGACCAGGCCGGGCAGAACCGTGTAGCCGTTCAAGTCGAGAACCTTCGCGTTCGCCGGAACGCTGACGTTCGATCCGACCGCGACGATCTTTCCGTCGCTGATGACGATCGTTTGATTCTCAGTTGGCGCCGCGCCGGTGCCGTCGATCACCCGCAGGTGAGTGAGCGCCACTGTGCCTTCGGCGCGGATGAATTGTTGACGATCGTTTTGGGGCGCTTGGGCGAGGGAAGTAATCCAGAGAGTAACTAGCAGCAGAAACGCAGTCGTGATTTTCATGGCCGGGGATTATACGAGAATTGCACGCAGATTACCGGAGATTCTGACGATTATGCGCGTCGACCTCGCGCTTATGCATTGCGTTGGCGATTTGGCAGTCTCCATAAGCTGAATATCAAAGCGATGATTCCGATCGCGAAGCCGACGCCTTTGATGGTGGCCACCCAACCTGACGAGATTGGCGCGGGATCAGCGATTCCGAGTCGATACTGGTGTAGTTGGTCGAAGAAACTGTAGTACGCCATCCCGCACATGAAGGCCCAGCCGGCAGCGAGATATCTTTGACCGCTGCGGGCGTCTTTGGTGACACGCCAGGCGCCATAAAGCAAGAGTCCGCCCAGGATGTAATCGTCGAATAACGCCGGCGGGTATTCGCGCCAGGTGCTCCAACGGCGAATCGTTTCCGCCAGCGGCGTCAGGACTCCGATCACGAACGCGAGATAGCGGCTAATGGAAATCAGCATCTGGTTTCTGAGAGATACGCTTTAAGCAAGTTTAGCCTCAAGTGCCGCTTTCACTTCTGGCCATTCGTCGTCGGTGATACTAAAAAATACGGAATCGCGCACGCGACCGCTCGGCAGAATTAGATGTTTACGCAGAATGCCTTCCTGCCTGGCTCCCAGTCGCAGAATGGCCGCCCGTGATTGTTCGTTGCGAACGTCCGTAATCAATTCGACGCGGACGCAGTCCCAGGTTTCGAATGCATGAGTCAACAGCAGCAGCTTGCATTCAGTATTGATCGGGGTGCGTTGCGCGCTCTGTGCCAGCCACGTGTAGCCGATGGCGCACTTGCGATCCTGTGGAAAGATTTCGTAGAAACGCGTGCTGCCGACGATCCGGTTCGCGGAATTAACGGCGACGGCATCGGTGCGGGTCGTGTCAGGCTGCGCCTTACGCGCGATGACAAACGGCAGTTGATTACCCTGGGCCAATCCGTCCAGCGCAAATTGAATGTAGTCCTTCATTCCTTCGGGCCGCGGGATGATGGTGACTTGCGTGTTCCACAGTTCGCCGTCGGCCGCGGCGTCGGCCAGCGCTGCTTCGTGTGCCGGTGTTAGCGGTTCGAGCCGAACATGCTCGCCTTCCAGAATAATCGGAATGATTTCCACTATTTTGAGCGAAGAGGATACTTCAATCAACGGGTCAGTACCATCAACGGGTCAGTACCATCGCCTGGTCAGTACCATCTGCGTGAGCGAATGGATCGCGGCGTTCTGCCTCATCCAGTCTCGCTGATCCATCCGCTCACGCAGATGGTACTGACCAGGCGATCAAGCGTCCCGCGAGCGAGCACACTTGTTCGCGCCGCAAACGTGAATATAATCGCGCCCGACGTTCCTCAAATTGCTTTCGTGGAGGTTCCATGACACCCGACGAGCCCCAGACCAGATCCGCAGCGCATCCTTTTTTTGGTGCTGAGATGCTGGCGAACCCGTATCCCTTCTACCATCGTCTGCGATCAAACAGTCCGGTGCTGTGGATGCCGCCGCTCGACGCGTGGGTGATCACGAGTTACGAATTCGTTTCCCGGGCGCTGCGCAATCCATTGTTTTCGTCAGACCGATTTCCGCGGGCCAGGCAACGGATGCAAGCGAGAGGGCTCACGTCTCCTTTGAATGATCGAGTGAGATCGATGATTCATACCGACGCTCCCGACCACACACGTCTGCGCAGCCTGGTGAACAGGGCATTCACGCCGCAGGTGGTCGCGGCAATGGAGCAAGACATTCAAAGCGTCGTCGACGATTTGCTTGACACAATTCCCGACCGCGGCGAAATGGATCTGATCGAAAGCCTCGCCTACCCGTTACCGCTGACCGTGATTGCCGGACTTCTCGGTCTGCCGCCGAAGGATCGCGAGCAACTCAAGCGTTGGTCCGATGAAATCTCGTTGTTCCTGAGCGGCGACGTCGGCGCACTAACTCAGGAGTCGTGGGACCTGATTGTAAAGGCGCGCGGGGAACTGGCTGATTATCTGCTCCGGATTCTGAACGAACGCCGGGCCAAGCCGGGCCATGATTTATTAAGCGCCCTCACTCAGGCGGAAGAAAATGGCGGCCGGCTGACTGACGATGAATTGTTGAGCACCGCGATATTGCTGCTGGTGGCCGGCAACGAGACCACGACAAATCTGATCGGCAACGGCATGCTGGCCTTGTTGCGTCATCCGGACGAGCACCAACGCGTTTGGCATGACGCGTCATTAATTGCCGGCGCCGTTGAAGAGATGCTGAGATTCGACAGCCCGGTGCAATTGACCAACCGCTTAGCGAAATCAGATCTTGAGATTGGCGACGTCAAAATCAAACAGGGACAGGTGGTGTATTTGATCCTGGGAGCAGCCAATCGCGATCCGGCGCAGTTTGATGAGCCCGACAAATTCGACGTCACCCGCACCAACAACAAGCACCTGGCGTTCGGCGCGGGCGCTCATTTCTGCGTGGGGGCGCCACTCGCTCGCCTCGAAGGGCAGGTCGTGTTGCGAACTCTGCGCCGGCGTTATCCGAAACTGCGACTCGGCACAGAGCCACCGGTCTATCGCGAGAACTTCAACTTGCGCGGATTGAAAGCCCTGAAGCTGGAATGGTGACCCGCTGGATTCAGCGAAGGCGGGAATTATTTTAACTGCCGCTGCCGGATTGTCCCGCCAATAAATGCACACGGTAAAGCGATTGCCACCACCGCGAGCGGATACCATTTCGGACCGAACTGCGGACCTTTGTTCCAGGTCGCGATCGCGCCGATAGTGCTAACCGCGACGCCGATAAGGCCAACCGCCAGGGCGTGCGCCAGCGGGCGATCGGGCGCCAGTCGCGCCGCGAGGTAACAACCCGCGATGCTGTCAATTGTGCGATAGCCGATCGCGAGCAACCATAAGCCAGTCGCCATCGGTTGAAACCACGGCGGATAGATTCCGGTCGCGTGCATGATGACGTCAAGACCGATGTCGAGCATGACGATTAGGATCATGCCCGCCAGCACTGCGCCGATTCGTCGGAGCACGCGTCGCGATGCTGGCGGCCTGGCAGATTTACTGTCGATCATTTCGGCGTCTCAATTACTTTTCCTGGGCCGCGATAATTTCGCGAACCCGCTCTTCCTGATCTTGCAACTCGGGATGGCCCTCCGAACTGAAGTCGGTAGTCTCGAAGAGTTGGCGAATCTCGATGTGGCCGTCTTCGTTGTGAGGGTTCGGAATTTTCTTCGCCCACTCTTTCGCTTCGTTCAGGTCTTTGCATTCCCAAAGCCAGAAACCGGCGATCAACTCCTTGGTCTCGGCGAACGGCCCGTCGACGACGGTGCGCTTATCGCCCTGGTAGTAGACACGCGCGCCCTTTGAGCTGGCTTGCAGGCCCTCGCCGGCTTTCATCACGCCGGCCTTCGCAATCTCTTCGTTGAACTTCATCATCGCACTCATCAGTTCAGGAGCAGGCAGCACGCCGGCTTCGGAATCTTTGGTCGCTTTTACTATCACCATGAATCGCATCGAATTAATCTCCTTTGATTGTTGGCACTCTGTTGGTTAGTCGAACGGCTAGGGCTGAGATCGACAGGTCGATCACGATTTAGTTCTCCGGCAGTCCGGAAATTTCCATCACCGGCCGAATCTCGATCGTTCCATAGCGGGCCGGCGGAATGCGTTCGGCGATCTGAATGGCCTCGTCGAGATCCTTCGCTTCGACGACATAATAACCGCCGAGTTGTTCGCGGGTTTCGGCGAACGGTCCGTCGGTGACCAGACGCTTGCCTTCGCGGACGCGCACGCTGGTCGCCGTCGCCACCGGATGCAGCGGCGAGGCGGAAACGTATTGCCCCTTCGCGTTCAAATCCTGCGTGAGCTGAGCTGATTCGACGTAACAATGCGCCCGCTCGGCGTCAGTCATCGCCTGTTCGTCCAGGTAAACAAGCAGCATGTATTTCATTGTCTGTGTGTCCTCCGTCAGATCAGTGGCTCTGACTGTCAGTCGAACGGCAAATCCTCAGATCGACAGGTCATCGCGAAATTTTTATTATCGACGCTCGGTCCAAACTGTAATGATTTCTCCGGCCAATGAAATTGTCGACCAAGTATACCGCAGCGACTGGGGCCGGATTGTCGCGACCTTGATTGGCAACTACGGCGATTTCGATCTGGCCGAAGAAGGCGCGCAGGAAGCCTTTGCCGCGGCGGTCGATCAATGGCCACAGACTGGAATCCCGGATTCGCCGGCGGCCTGGATCATTCAGACCGCGCGTCACAAGATCATCGACCGGCTGCGCCGCAAACAGCGCTTCGCAGAAAAAGTTGAATCGTACAAACATGAAATCCCTCTGACGATTGAGCAACCCGCGCTTGAAATCGGCGAGATTGGTGATGAACGTCTGCGTCTCATTTTCACGTGTTGTCATCCGGCGCTGGCTGAGGAAGCTCAGGTCGCACTGACGCTGCGCACGCTGTGCGGTTTGGAGACCGATGAGATTGCGCGCGCGTTTCTGGTTCCCAACCCGACGATGGCCCAACGACTGGTGCGCGCCAAACGAAAGATTCGCGACGCCGGCATCCCTTACAAGGTTCCGGACTCTTCCGAAATGCCGGAGCGGATCAATGCGGTCCTCCAGGTCATCTATCTGGTCTTCAACGAAGGTTACGCGGCGACGCGCGGCGAACCGCTGGTGCGCGCCGATCTCTGCATCGAGGCGATTCGCCTGGCGCGCATCATCCGCACGTCGATGGCGCCGTATCCTCCGGAAGAGGCGACCGGCTTGCTCGCATTGATGTTGCTTCACGACTCGCGCCGCGAAGCACGGGTCGATGAAGCCGGCGATCTGGTTGTGCTCGAGGAACAGGATCGCAGTCGCTGGCACCATGCACAGATTGCTGAGGCGCTGCCGTTGGTGGACGAGTCTTTGCGGCTGGCGCCGGGACCATATGCCTTGCAGGCTGCAATTGCGGCTGAGCATTGCAAGGCGTTTCGGTCTGAAGAAACGAACTGGGGGCGGATAAAGAACCTTTACGAGCTGCTCGAACAAGTTCAAGCTTCGCCGATCGTGTCACTCAATCGCGCCGTCGCTATCGCGATGGCCGGCGATCTCGAGGCCGGGGTGAAATTAATCGATTCGCTAATCGAGGCGGGTCAACTTGAAGATTATCATTTGGTTTATGCGGCGCGCGCGGACCTGCTCCGGCGTAAGGGTGAGCTAAAAGCTGCAGCCGATAATTACGAGCGAGCGCTTAGCCTCGTAACCAACGAGAGCGAGCGAAGATTTTTGGAACGGCGACTTCGCGAAGTACGCGCGTCGACGAATTAGGTCCTACTTATGGAGCGCCGGCATCCTTGCCCGCCAAGCGTGCGGAGCACGCTCAGAGTTTTTGTTCGCGTGATGCGTTCGCGCGCAGGGATGCCCGCGCTCCGTTGACGGCCTCGAAATCGCATGAGAGTCTGGAAACAAATCATGAAATCGCTAAACCCAATTGTCGCCATATTATTTGCTGGCCTGCTTGCGCCATCAGTCTGCGCGCAAAAGGTCTTTCGCGTCAGCGATCCTGATGCGCTTGGCCCGGCGGAAGTTTCGATCGCAATCAATCCAAAGAACCCCGACAACATCGTCGCCGCGTCGTTCGCCTATGGCCGGCCGCCGCGGGCGCGATACGGAAGCTACAACTATAGTTCGATGGATGGCGGTAAGACCTGGAAGACCATTCCGGTCGCCGATGCGAAAAACCTGACGCAGGGCGACGACGTGGTTTACTTCGGAAACGACGGCACCGCTTATCACATTCACCTTTCGTTTGACGGCATTCGCGTGGCGCGGCCAAAGCGGGCGGAGAGCGGGATGATTGTCGAGTCGTCGACGGACGGCGGGTTGAGCTGGGCCGATCCGGTGGCGGCCATTAATCACGAGAACAGCGTGACGCCGTTTGAAGACAAACCCGGCATAGTCGTCGATAACGCGCCGCAGTCGAAATATAAAGGCAACGTGTACGTTGCCTGGACGCGCTTTGATGTCTACGGCAGCAGCGATCCGAATTGTCATTCGAATATCTATTTCACGCGGTCGACGGACCACGGCAAATCGTTCGCGATGCCGATGAACATTTCGAACAGCACCGGTGACTGCCGCGACAGCGACAACACTGTCGAAGGCGCGGTACCCGCGGTCGCGCCCAACGGCGACGTTTATATCGTCTGGGCTGGACCGCTGGGACTCGTGTTCAAGAAATCAACCAATGGCGGCGACACCTTCTCGCAGGAGAAGGTGATTAGCCAGATGCCCGGCGGTTGGGACTTTGGCGTGGATGGTCTGGAACGCGCGAACGGCATGGCGGTGACGGGTGTTGATTTGAGCAGCGGTCCGAACAAAGGCACGTTGTATGTAAATTGGATCGACGCGCGCAATGGCGACCCTGATGTTTTTGTAATGTCTTCGAAAGACGGCGGCGAAACGTGGAACGCGCCGGTCCGCATCAATGACGATCCGGTGAAGAATGGAAAGGCGCAATTCTTTACCTGGATGTCGGTTGATCCAATCGATGGATCAGTCAACGTTGTCTTTTATGATCGACGCGATACCGCAGGGGCGATGACGAAGCTGGTGATGGCGCGCAGCGTGGACGGCGGCAAGACTTTCGTCAATCACAAGATCGATGCGCCGGCATTCAAGTGCGACGACAAGGTTTTCTTCGGCGATTACACCGGCATCTCGGCTTACAACGGACTGGTAGTTCCGATATTCATGCACTTTGATGAACAGAAGAAGCTGGTGGTTTCAGTCGCGCTATTTCACTTCAAACCCGGAACGCAAGAACGAATCGAATAGATCTTGTAGGGGCAGGGCTGGTCCCTGCCCGAGCCTCTCATTACCAATCATTGCGAAACGGGCAGGGACAAGCCCTGCCCCTACAAATCCTTTCCTGGACAATGTTCGCTTCTATTCGGTAATATTCGTATCAGCCGAAAGGAGGGTGCGAATGCCTATTACCGCGCGGCAGAGGCGAGTTTTGGATTACATCAGGCATTACTTCGATTTGCATCAGGAGGCGCCGACAATTGCGCAGATTGGAAAACAGTTCGGGATGACTTCGTCGGCCAGCGCGCACAACGTGGTCGGGATTCTCGAGCGCGAAGGATTTATCCGGCGCATTCCGAATGTCAGTCGCGGCATTGAATTGGTTGTTGACGCGCAGCCGGAAGCGAAAAATGAAATTCCTTTGTTGGGAATTGTGGCGGCGGGAAATCCGATCGAAGCGGTTTTGAATTATGAAACGGTTTGCGTGCCGCGCGACATGATGCGGGCCGGCCGGATGTTTGCGCTGCGCGTGCGGGGCGACTCGATGATAGATGAGCAGATCCGCGACAACGATGTGATTGTGTTGCAGTCACAACAGACGGCGGAGAATGGACAGACCGTGGTGGCGTTAATTGATGGCAGTGACGCGACCGTGAAAAAGTTTTTTGGGAATAAGCAACAGGTGCGACTGGAGCCGGCGAATTCAAATTATAAGCCGATCATCGTGCGGCCGCCGCAGCGGGTGCAGGTTCAGGGAGTCGTGGTGGGCGTGATTCGGAAGTATGAGTGAGGCAGCTCGGAGAGTTCGTCGATCAAACCGTGTGGATTGGGAGAATAATTAGTTTGAGATTGGAGTTTGGAGATTGGAGCTCGAGCTTGAGCGTGAGATTTGTCATTTGAAGAGTTCGAACTTGAGAATTCCCAGATCCCAAATTCCAAATTCCAGATTCCAAATAAAACCTACGGTTCAGAATCTGAAACCTGAAAATTGAAACTTAAAAGCTGAAACCTCAGTATCAATCTAAAATCTAAAATCTAAAATCTAAAATCTAAACTTTGGAATTTGGAATCTGAACTTTGGAATCTGAACTTTGGAATCTGAACTTTGGAATCTGAACTTTGGAATCTGAACTTTGGAATCTGAACTTTGGAATCTGAACT
>Ga0207511_100123_pt1 | contig 18532 bp, 16 predicted proteins | sample NitcycUWRSCHO22C_FD_188265 | JGI IMG/M metagenome (GOLD analysis project Ga0207511, IMG submission 188265) | Soil microbial communities from Arlington Agricultural Research Station in Wisconsin, USA - Nitrogen cycling UWRJ-SCHO22-C (SPAdes) | ecosystem: Environmental > Terrestrial > Soil >... | reverse complement strand
TGGGAAGCTCCGGTATCAACTACTAATTTCTGCCCCACGAAAATCGCAGTGGTCGAATTGATCGCGACGCTTTGGGCTGCAGCTCCGCTGGTGATTGCGGGCGTCAACGTGTAAGTCGCAGAGCTTAGAGCCCCAGCCTGACCAATTTCCTGGCTCATTAGTTCAAACGCGCCCCGCAGGCCGCCATGCATGTCTGCCTGCATTTGCTGCGTGCTGTACATCTTCTGGGCATAGCTCAAAACCGAGAGCGCCGCACCGGCGACGACCAACATCACCGTCAGGCTGACCAGCAGTTCAACCATCGAGAACCCGTCTTCGCGGATCCGCGACTTGTGTTGGTTCATTTCTTCACTCATTGAGATTTCATTGAAACCAACATGGTGGCCGGCGTACCGCCGCCACCATTGGATGAACTCACGGCATTTACTACCACCGTCACCGTTTTCAGATTTCCGCTCTCGTTGGTGGAAATCATCCATTGACGAATGTAGACAGCATTGGTACTGGTGGTTTGCAGACTCCCTGAACTGTCGATGTAATCGACGTACTGGCTGACCGGAGAGCCGGAAGTAACGCCGCCCACGGTACTACTGCCCGACATCACACCTCCCAAACCTGTTCCCCCGGTGGTGGTGGTTGGATACACCGTGGTGTTACTGCTGCCGTCGGAAAAGTTGAGTGCCAACAGCTGCTCCATTTTGTCCTGCGCGTACTCAGTGGTGCGGGTGGAGCGATCGCCCATATTCCAATTCTGGGTTACCGCGAATGAAATCAATCCCATAGCACCCAGCAGCCCAATTGAGAGAAGCACAAGTGCAATCATCGTTTCGATGAGACTTGCTCCGCGCTGATTGCGCGAAGCCATCTTCATTTGGGCAAAGCGATTGGGCATTTTCGTCTTCACTGCGAGTGCCAGGCTCCGCCGCCATACCGCCACACGGCAACTCGCCCGCTGGCATAGACGGTAACTGCGAATTGGTTACCGCTCTGATTCGTAACGTAAACCGCGTAGTTACCGGTGACGGCCCCGGTGCTGTCTACGGGTACGCTGCGAGAGTTAAAAAGAACCTGAGTACTATTCTGAATCGACGTTTGTGAACCTGCCGGTGTCGTGATGGTCCCGAAAGAAAAACTCGAGCCTTGCGACAGGTTTATCGTTTCGCCCTCGGCGGTGAAGGTGTTGCAGGTGCTGGCGCTCTTGCTCGTACAAGTTTCAACTCGGCAACTATTGGTGGCCGTATCGCAATTCAAGCGTGCCTGCGTGAAGCGGTTAGCGGCCCGCATCTTCGCGAGAGCCAGTTGCGCGGCGATGCTTCTCGCGTCGGCAGATGCACGAAAGGCGCGCATCGAGCTAAGCACAGATGGAAGTGCCAGGCTCAGAATCAGCAGGATGATCGTGACGACTATCGCTAGCTCGATCAGACTGAAGCCGTTTTCAAATTTTTGTCGTCGGGTTTTCATTGCACATCAATTGAGAAAGACTATTAATGGAAAACTGGTATGAAATCTTCGCCGCTACGGGCATATGTCCGTAGAGTCCGTGGCCGGCATAACAGTCCCGGCCGCATGTATCGCATCACTGTTCTTTCGGCGACGTTGAGTATGAAATTCATCGTTATGTTTCGAGACTCAGCGTGTGAAATTCGTACGCATCCTCTTGGGCTTGGGCAACATACATGCCGCTAGGGTTTTCATTCAAAAGCGGAGCATTGTCGCGCATTGCTTTTAAATAACGTCACCGACGGTTACGGCCGTAAGTAATCGGTTACCGTTGGCTGTCCGGCGCGAGGGTGTTCTATCCGAAGCTAATGAGGTGGGTTTTATGCGACGGAACGTTAGAGTAAGCCGGCGGTTCAATTCATCGCTTGAGTTTGACATCTGGCTTTGGGCTGTTGGTAATCGTAATGCGAATTCGGTCTTCGCTGCTGCCTCGACTGCGACTATAAGATCTGTCTGAATCCGGTCGGCTCGATGTGTTGAAACAAAGGCGTTGACGGAGGCAGTTTGGTCGGATCCTGAAACGTTACGTCGAAAGCCCAGTCACGAATCGGAGGTTGATAGATGATAAAAGGCGAAACATATGACCAGGGACCGACCGCTTGAGTGGAATGATAGAGCGGAATAAACGATCCCACGTAATTCCAGCGCCGTTGCACCGAGAACCAGTCTTCCATAAAACGTGGAAAGTTGATCATGCCGCCGTTGAGCCGAGATTCAGATCCATTTCCCTGATCCGGAGTTCCGGCCAGCGCCGACTTGTTATCGCCGGCGATAATCGCCGCCCGAACCGAGGTTTCGGCCGCAACGTTCGGCAAATTCAGATCGGCAAGTCTGTTCGCACTGGTATCCGGGTTTATCGCGGAGGAACTGTCGAACCAGGTCTTTGACAGCGGCGAGAAAGCATCCGCGACGATTGAGGCGGGAACCTGATTACCATTGTAGTGATATGTGGCTGACGGATCGTTCAGTGCAGACGTCCCGGTCGGCGGCGCCGCATTGATGCCTGTCGTATTGTAATTTCCCCAGATAAAGACCAGGTTCTCGCTGGACATCGTTATGCCCAGAGTTGGCGAAAGCTTGTTGGCGCCGCCGCTTACCATGAGATTGTCACCATTGAATAGACGGACGGCGCGCCGGAAATAATTCGATGGGTTTGACCATGCGGCGACAGCGATTGCCCGCTTAATGCGATCGGTGCCGTAGCTGCCGCTTAGCGCGACGGGGTCAGGCAGTTCGGTAGTGTCTTTCACCAGCACGCCCGTCTCCTGAACATCTTCACCCGGATCGAGGGCGCCGTTCGGACCATAGATGTCTTCGTTGTCGGCCATGCCGTTGGTGGCGGATATCGTGGTCCCACTTGCGACGAACGTCTTTACGTTGTCGCCACGGCGATCAGAAACATAGACGGTGTAGCCATCAGGCTTTGCAATGTTTGTGCTCAGCGCATTGGTGTTCTGAAGCAGGTTGTTGTCGTAGACGCCGTCGAACCAGCGCGCGAGATTCCTCATGTTGATTTGCACGACGTTCATAATGCCGCGTTCGTACACCACGTTTTGCGTCATGGAGTTGCTAATGCATCCCTCCTGAACATCGTACACATTGATCGGCACAATCGCGTTCCAACTCGCCCAATTGGCGCCGGGTGTTCCGGACATCAGCGTGGTCATGGCGTTCGAGGGCGGAACATCCCCGCGCTTGGGTTGCCCCGAAGTGTCGTCGGCTATGTTAGTCAAATAGCCATAGGTGGAATTGAGCGTTGGATGGCTTGAGTCGATCAAAATCTCGCCGTCCGCTCCCATGTAAGTGTTGTTCAAGATATAAGTCAGATAATTCGTCCCGGTAGAACTGCTGGCATCGCGTTGTCCCTGTGTAAACGCCGCCCACAATGGCCGTTGCAGCATCACAATTGAGTTCGGTTCCCCCTCAGTGATGCCCATGCTCAAAATCTCGGAAGTGACATCGCGCGTGACGCCGTTCGCGTCCACTACTTGAATCAGAATGTGACCTCTTAATCCGGCGCCGTAAGGCACGATGGCGCCGTTGCTTGACTTGTTGAGTTTGTATACCGCGCCGGTATTGGCCGAGTAGTTGCCGTTGCCCGCGCGTCCCGTCAAAGTAAACGTGTTCGTGGTCACCGATCCGATTGTGTATTCACCGTTGGCGTTCGTGTTACCGAGCACCCCGCTGATGTAAACCACGTCGCCGTTCGAGAATCCATGACCATTACAGGTGATCATGATCGGGTTGGCATTGGTCGCGCCGATTATCGATTTGGCGGTTGGAGCGGCTTTCGGGCTGCGCACCGAATCCGCTTGCAGACTAGCGCCGCTGGGTTGCGTTTGCAGCACGTACGAACTCGAGGTCTCGTTGTAGCTATCGTTTGGCTTTGTATTGTTGTCCAGAATTCGCCATAAGGCGCGGCCGCCGCCATTCGCATTACCTGGATTAACCGGCGTGTTAGGTAGCAGCATCGGATCAAATGTCGAGAGATTGACTCCCTGGCCGGCAGGAATGGCCGCAGCGTCGCCGGCGCTGCCCTCATCATCGAGTAAAATTCTTATTTGAGCTTTTGAGTGATACCGAGAGTCGCCGAGGACCTGCGAATCAGTGGGTAAGCGGCGTTTAATAATCTCACGCGTCGAGTTTCCTTCGAGTTGCATTGGCAGCAGCAGCGGCGCCGCCCCGGTGCTCCGCGTTAACAACTGGCCGCCAAACTGATTGGCGACGCCTGACTGGGCCGCCGCCACTGACGTGGTGTTCCAGACTGAGTTGATAGTGCCGTTGGGCGAACCCGGCCAATAACCTCTTTGCCCCTGGCTGGCCCCGGTAATATTAGGCCCATTAACCATGCTGCCCATCGTAATCGGGACATTGGTCGAGCCGACCTGCATATTGATGTTGTCGTAGCCCAGCCCCGTTCCGTTGCGCCACACATCGGTTATGAATTCTCCAGCCGTCGTTACCTTGGCTTGAAAGGTCAGGTTCATGCTCGCGCTGGCATAGATATTTCCATTGGCGTGCACCCGGCCATTGATGGACATCGGAGGCAGGGGATACAACTCAATATCTTCGTTGCTGAACATGCCGAACTGAAAAATTGGAACCAGGTAGTTATTAACGCGTCGCTGGAGGTGCACTTCGGCGCCCGACACCGTCTGGCGAACTGTGGTGTCCAGCACGTACGGATTTACGGAGGCGATGAGTCCTGAGAAGGGCCCGGTAGGAATCGTCACTGTGCCTGACGGTGCACTGCTGTCGAGCGTGATCGATTGATTAGGACTACCGTCCGGCTTGCTGAACGAGAAACCCTCATTGACGAGTTCGGAAGGATAATCAGCTGCGATGGCGTCGAGTTGCGTCTGCGACGGATGCGACGTCTTGGTAAACAGCGCCGAGAAATCGCTGGTCATCTTTTCGCTGGACGCGGCCGCGGCATAGAAGGTTTGCGTGCGGCGAAGGTCGCTGCCGGCAATCCGCGACTCGTGCGTGACGACAGCCAGCACCGTCATGCTGACCGCTGCCAGCAACGACATGATGATTAGGGAAGTCAGCAAGGCGCCGCCGCGCTGATTGCGGCCGGCCTTTCGGATTTGTGAAGAGATGGTGCGCATGAGAACTCCTGATTGCAGCATCATTGATGAATTCGTTTGCAGACGTAATTTCTTCGTCATGGACCAAGCGCCTGGCGAAATTGCAGATTGCGGACCGTGGTATGCGTCGTCGAACAGATGTTCTGTTTTCCGTTGGCGTTTGCGCCGCAGGTATTCGTGCTGCTGTTCGCGTTGGTCACGGCGTTCACGGCCCCGACAGTTTCGAGACTGATCGAAGTTTCGATCTCGCGCACGGCGTTTTGCTCGCTTGAAGAGCTCAGCACCGGCATCGGCTGAATAACATTGCCGTTGGCATCGGTAAGATTAGTCAAATATCGGAACCCGAGACTGCTTACGTGTTCGGCGACAACCGTCTCATCGAATCCCTTGCCCTGGACGCCGATTACCCGCCGCATCAATAAACCGGTCGAAGTAACGTAGTACTGAATAATCTGGAGGCGCATGACGGCCACGGGCGATGAGTTCAACCCGGCAACAAAGGTCGCCACTTGCGAAATCGAAGACGTCAGGCTGTTCTGGTTAAGACCGTAGGCGTCGCCGTTGGTCAAGGTGACCTTCTTGTTCGGGGCGTCGATGGCCGACACCACGCCGAACGCGGCACTGCTTTGCGAAGTCAATGCGTAGATCTCGCCAACCTGGAACAAGCCAATTTCACTAGTGCCTACGACCATGACGGTGGTTGTGCCGACGACGCTCATTTTTCCGGCGAACAACGAGATAGTGTTTCCAGAGTTGAAGGTGTTGTCACGGATCAGCATCGAAATTCGATCGCTGCCTGTCTGAAAAGTTGCGGCCGGACTCGACTGGGGAATGGCCGTGCTCGCCGGAATTGAATCATCCGACGTCACAATGCCGATACAGGGAAAGTTCGCGTCGTTACAGGTCACCGGCGTGCGGGTGATGTAAGACTGGACGAACGCGACCGGTGCGGTGATGGTGCCAATCCCGCGTAAGCCGTCGCCGGCGTTGGTCAGGTCCCGGTTGATAACCTCCTGCGCATTGCGGAGCGATTGCTCAGCGTCCGTGACGTTGTAGGTTGAATTTGCGAACTTGATGCTGTTGCCGACCAGGGCAAGCGACGCGGCGCCGACGACCAGCATGCAGCCGAGGGCCACGAACAACTCCAGCATGCTGTAGCCTTGCTGGCGGCCTTCATTGATTTTAAAATTCATACCGTCGTCTCTCGGGAATTATCTGAAGTTGCTGCGCGTATCGTCGTTGAGATAACTGACGGCGACGAGATTGCGCGTCTGCCCGCCTGAGTCCTGATACTGAAGAGTGACCTGTACGCGTTTCAGCGTGCTACTCAGGTTTGTGATTACGATCTCACGCGAACAGCCTGACATGGCCCACGCCGATTGAGTCTGATTCGTAGTCGGATCGATCAGATCGTCCGAGGTGCCGAAGATTCCATCCGGTCCCGGATTTATCGATACCGGCTGAAACCCGGTGGGAAAGCCCTCGAAGTTTCGAGTCGCGTTGGTGTTGTCCACGGCGCCGACATTGGCGATCTGGCCAAAGGTCAATCGTCCGGTGTTCCGCAGCGTTTCCATCTGCTCGAGCATCGACACCGCGACCAGTTTCGTATTGGTGAGGTTCCGTCCCTTATTGCTGACGGCGATCGCGTAGCCGATCGAGGCCGCCAGTGCGAACAGTCCGACCGACAGAATGATCGTCGCCACAGCCATCTCCAGAATGGTCACGCCGGCTTCCGGAGCAAGCTGTTCGGTGTGGGTGGGACGCTTATTCGGCGAATTTGCCTGCACTGGTGCTGTACCTCCAGACCTTGACTCGGCCCGCTGCGCCTAGAATTGAAATGGCGGAAGCTGTCTGCGTCGGAACCTGGCTGTTGTAGAAGAACAACGATGCCGACCTGAAAGTCCCACTGTTATCGACGACGGTGCCATCCGCCTGAAATGTGATGTTGACGACACCCGTACCCGACAACGCGGTCAGAGTGTTTCCGTCGTCGAGCGTCGTATTAGAAATGCCGCTCGGAATTCCATAAGTCAGTTCGGTCGCGAAGTTCGCAGTAGCGAGCGGCACAGTCGTCAACAACGTCGTGCACACTGTATTTGGATAACCAGATGCCGACAGCACCTGGACGCCGGTCATGTTGCATCCGGCGTTGGCGTTGTTGGTGTTGTTATGATCGTAAATCTTTACCGTCTTGGTGGAATTGTCGTATTGAAACGTGACCGCTTGTCGCTGAGTCATCGCGGTTTGACGCGTGAATCGCAGTTGCGAGGCAACTTCGCGCGCCATCGAACTTGCCCTGATGAGTCGCCGGGCCGAAAGCATCTGCGGAACGGCGACTGAAGTGAGAATGCCCGCGATGGTAAGGACCATCAGCGCTTCAACGACCGAGCGACCATCTTGCTTTGCGCTGGCGACCGGCGAGGTGGGCTTGATTGTTTCATCCATCAATTTCACGTGAGTGTTAACTCCATCTCGGTCTGGCGGCGCGTCTTGCGCGTCGCGCGCAAACGCCATTGCAACGCCAGTGCCAGCAGCAGAATCGCGGAAATGCTGGGATTTTGATGGGCCTTTGCCGAAGCCGGTCGTTCAGATTGACACCTTCAGTGACACGGCGCGGAAGTCGGTCTCCCAGCCACGAGGTGTGTTGAGGTGAGTGTGCGGCGACTAAAATTTATATCTAGGCACAGCCCACTCGGTTTGTTATATTGTTTTAGTGCAGCTGACTGCTGCTTTAATTCGAGACGCCGTCCGGCATCGACTAAGCCCCAGCCTCTTTTCCGAACCCACCAAGGTTAATCAAAGCGGATATCGGCACAGGCTGAATGAATCCTGAGACAATCAAACTATGGCACGACTAGACGAACTCCTCAGAGAAATGAAACAGCGAGGCGCCTCGGATTTGCACCTCACCTCGGCCTCAGCGCCTTACATGCGCATCCATGGCGAAATGACAAAGCTGAACTATCGCGAGGTCACGCCCGAGACGGCCGAGAGCCTGATTTTCGAAATCCTCAACGAGAAGCAGCGCGAGCGCATAACAGAGCACTGGGATTTAGATCTGAGTTATCCGCTTGAGGGGATCGGACGCTTTCGCGTGAACGTCTTCATGCAACGTCACGGCATCTCAGCCGTCTTTCGGTTGATACCCGAAGAGATTAAGACGATCGAAGAGTTGGGCCTGCCAAAGCAGCTCGCGCAACTCATCGATGCATCCGAAGGCTTGATTCTGGTGACGGGGCCGACAGGTTCGGGCAAGAGCACGACGTTGGCGGCGATGATTCACACCATCAACATGAAAGAAAAGGCCCACATCATCACGATTGAGGATCCGATCGAATTCGTTCACAACAATCAGAGCAGTCTGGTCAGCCAGAGAGAAGTCGATAGCCACACAAAGTCTTTCGGCAATGCATTGAGAGCGGCGCTGCGCGAGGATCCTGACATTATTCTGCTGGGTGAAATGCGCGACTTGGAAACGGTTTCGATGGCCATCACTGCCGCTGAGACAGGTCACCTGGTGTTCGGTACACTGCATACGAACAGCGCGATTAAGACCATCGATCGCGTCATCGACGTTTTCCCCGAGGCGCAGCAGACGCAGATTCGCGTCATGTTGTCTGAGAGTCTGCGGGGCGTCGTCGCCCAGGTTTTGCTGCCGCGTCCGGACCATCAAGGCCGAGTCGCCGCCGCCGAGATTCTGGTGAACGTTCCCGCCGTGGCAAATCTGATCCGGGAAGGGAAGACGCATCAGATCGCCAATGTGATGCAAACGGGACGCGCCCAGGGGATGGTGACATTCGATGGCGCCGTTCAGGACCTGATGCAGAGAGGATTGGTTTCGAAGGAAGATGGAATGAGTTTCCTGCGTCGTCGCAGTGGCGGAAAACAAATCACCATGCCGTCGACTGCGGCCGCAGCTCCGCGCGTGCCATCAAGTCCGTCGGTTAACTAGTCTGTCCAACAGAAAAAAGAAAAGCCGCGGCTCGCAGATTCCGAGCCGCGGCTTTTTCATGTCCAGGTGTCGACTCGTTAGTAGAGTCTGACACGGCTAATCAACATAGTCCGTCCGTTCACGATCTGATAAGTTTCGCGATAAGTGCGGAAACCGTAGCGGACGTCACGCGTGAACGTACGGCCGTAACCGACTCGATCGCCATAGGCCCAATCACGCCGGCGTTCCCAATTGCGGCGATGACGGCGACCGATTTGAATGCGAAGCTGCGGCGTATTGAGAACCGCGGCCGTTTTTACTTCAGCCGCCTGCGTCGACGGCACAAAAGCAAACGAGGAGAGCAACATTACGAATATAAGAAGTGTCTTCTTCATGGTATCCCCCTTGGTTCTTTAATCTCTCCTCGTGTAACTGCAACTGCGACGCCGTCGAATTAGGGAACCGCTCATTCGCCGGGTATTTAAGAAAATTGAATCCGAGCTGCAACAGTTCTGTCGCGCCGGCAATAATTTGGTGAGCGATTGATAAGATATCAGGGCGCGCTGATCAGCGATCACGTCGCATATCGGGCGCCGATTATTCGCATCGGTGCAAGGTCGAAGTGATTGTGCGTGGGGTTATTTCTGCGTGAACGTTTTTTATTCGGGCGCCAATTGTCGGGCTACACGTTCCCAGGCGCTGCGAAAGGGATACCCATAAAACAGGACGATGAGGGAAACGCCGATGGCGCGCAGCGTGTAGGTCCAGTCGCCGCTGAGAATCACTAACATGAAACCCATCAATCCGATTGCCCCGCCAATGCAGGCGACCTGAACTGTCGTGTCCTGCAGGGTCTTTAACAGGCCTGACGTGCCCTTCAACGCTGCGATGTCCTTGAGACGCATCGCGGCGAATTTGGTGCGGCGCAGCACGAACGCGCCGAGGCCGAAGACCAGAATCGCGATCCAGAGGGCCACACCCAATGAAGGATCGCGCGGCCGATAGAGTCGATCGGCCGCCAGGTACGCGGTCGCCAGCAAGACAACATCGAGAATGAGAAAACCGAGCACGAACATGGTCGCGGTGCGATGCCGTCGCGACAGCTCGTCAGAAAGGTTTGGCTCCGTCATTTGCGGTGAGGATACGTGAAAATAGAATGTCGCGGCAACGTTGAAAGCGTGGCCGCGACAGACTTAATTCCTCCGCTGAGTTCGTAACCTCGATGGCGTCAAGGTTGCGGCGTAGGTGATTGAGTTGATTTGGGACGCGCCGAAGCATTTGTATCAGGCGCTGGGCTGGTCGATTTCGGCGGCGGCGTCGAGGCCGGTTTGTTCGACTGTTTGTTGTCGTACGTCGGCTGCTTCGGGGTTTGATAGACCTTGATGTCGCCTTCGGAAATCTGCCCGTTGTTCTGAATCGCCTTATCGATCAAGTCCGTGCCTTCGCCGTGCTTCGTGATCAGAATTCCTTCATTGCTCGTGGTGACGTTCGCGCTGCCGGTGATTTGCTGCATCATGTTTGAGACGAAGCCCGGCTTTGCGCACGGCGCCAAAGTCTTCTTGATCGGATCGGGTTCAGGAATGGCAGCGCCGATGATGTTCAGTTGCTCCTTGGCCTTGTCCACGAATTGGCTGTTCGGATAATCGCGCACCAGTTGTTGATACAACTTGGCGGCCTCGTCCGGCTCTTCTTCGACCGTAAAGGTCCAGGCATAGTTGTAAAGAACTTCGTCCAGGCGGCAGTAATTCGGATACTTATCGACGATCTCTTTCAGCCGGTCCTGCGCACCTTTGAGTCCGCCCTTCTTGCCGTTGTAGCGATCGCGGTAGAAGAGCGCGATCGAGAAGTTGTGGTCACCGAGGTTGTCCTGCACCTCGCGCAGGCGCTCCTCAACTTCCGGTCGGTGTTTCGTTTGCGGATACTGCTGGAGCAACGCCTTCAGCCGCTGTTCGGCTTTACGCGCATGCGTGATTTCGCGATCCGGCAGACCCATTTGTCGCATCTCGGCCTCAGCGACTTTGAGCATCGCGGCGTCGGCCAGCGGATCGGTCGGGAAATAAGTAAGCCAATCCTGGTAAGCCTGGGCCGCTTGAATCAACGAACTCGTGCCACCTTCGAGATAGAACGAATCGGCTATTGCCAGCTTGGCCATCGGCAGATAGGGTGAATCCGGATAAGTGGTGATGATGGTGGTGAAAAGCAAACGACCGGTATCGTGATTACCCTTGCGGACTTCTTTGGTCGCGTCGAGGAATAATTGTCGATCACGACCCGGGGCTACCGAGCCGGTCAACTCCGCGTATTTGTCGTTCTTCTTTCCGGGCAACAAACCCAACAGTCGCCGGCCGCCGCCCTCAGATTTTGTCTGCGAAGCAGCGGTGGTTTGTCCGCTGCCGGCCTTGCGCGCTCCGGCAGTCGCCGTCAAGGCGGCATCGACTCTTGTGTTCAGCTCGGTAACCGAGGTTTCCAGGCCATCAAGCTTCGACGCGTCGTATTTGTCTGAACGATCTTCCCGTGAATGCAGATCGTTGACTTCACTCAGCACCGAGTTCACTTCCTTGCTCAGGCTGACCAGCCGCGCGCGGGGATCATCAGCATTCTTGGCTTTATCGTCCTTGGCTTTATCGTCCTTGGCAGCGGCGGGCATGGCGGCGGCGGCGTTGTCGAGCGAACGCTTCATCGCCTCCAATTTGGACCGCATGACATCCATCCTTTGGACGTTGGACATGCCGGACTGCACCTGGCTCTTATTGTCTTTTTGCGAGAAAGCGACTTGATTTAGCGACAGAATCATCACGGCCACCGCCATCGCAAAAAGAATGCGATGCGAAAACATGCGGAGGCTGGCTCGCGTTAAGTTAAAAGACATTGAAAATCCTCCAAAAAAGCGGTTAACGGGACAGTATGGATGAAAACCCCAGGGCTTGTCGATTGATTCGGATGATATTTTCGGCGGAAAGTTTGTCCGGCTAAACCCACAGAACGGTGGCTTCGCGCATCTGGCGCAACGCGACAGCCGGGTCTGCCGCGCCGAAAATCGCCGAGCCGGCAACGATAATCTCGGCGCCCGCACTGGTCACCTCGGCAATATTATCGGAGTTGATGCCGCCGTCGATTTCGATGCGTGTTCTCAGCCCACGCTCGTCAATCATCTTGCGCAAGCGGCGGACTTTTTCGATCGATTCGGGAATGAATTCCTGGCCGCCAAAACCCGGATTCACCGACATTACCAACACGTAATCGGCAAATTTGATAACTTCGTCGAGTGCCGCGAGCGAAGTTCCTGGGTTGATCACGATGCCGGCTAACGCACCGGCCGCGCGGATGCTGCTGAGGGTTCGATGCGCGTTGGCGTCGGCCTCGATGTGAATTGAAACCATCCGAGCGCCGGCTTTCGCAAATTTATCGGCGTACTGCCCGGGCTCGACAATCATCAGGTGTGCGTCGATCGGCAACTGCGTGACTTTGGCGATCGCTTTCACCACCGGAAGGCCGACGGTGATGTTCGGCACGAAACGTCCATCCATCACGTCGACGTGAAGAATAGAGGCGCCGGCTTTCTCAACTGTGGCGATCTCTTCCGCGAGCCGCGTGAAATCTGCCGAGAGGATTGATGGGGCTATTTCGATCATGGCAAATGCTCAAGGTGTCGGTGTGCGCACCGCCGTTGGCCGGCGATTCACGTTGGTGTTCGTGCCTGCGCGATTTGCCGGAGTCGTATTGCTGTTTGTATGCACCGGCGTGTTTGAGTTGGCGTTGCCGTTCAGCGCGCGGTTGGTGTTGCGGTTCGCCGTCCGGTTAGTGTTGTCGTTCGCGTTCTTGTTTGCAGGCTTCCGTTTATTGGCGTTGTCGTTCGCATTGTTCGCCGCAGACGAATTGTCCTGTTCCGTCGGTGAACTCTGCGCGTTCGCGTTAGCGTTCGCATTGCTCGGCGCCGAATATTCACCATCTTTGGTCGGCCGGCTAATGTCGACGGCGACCGTCTGACCGACTTTTACGATCTCTCCGGCATGCGGCAGTTGGATTAGGACCGTGCCGGGTTTTGCTTCACCGGTGGCGCGTTCCGCGCGCACGCGAAAATTCAAACCGGCATCGCTGATGGTATTTTCCGCGGCGGTCCGATCCTTGCCCACGATGTCCGGCACGCGCGTCTCAGAACTGCGCAGAGACAAATAGATTGCGCCCAGCAATCCCAGCGAAAACGCGACGGCGATTCCGATGACGATTGCGATTCGTTTTATGACAGTTAATATTTGACGGATGGCAGACACGATGGATTCAGGTCAGTTGAAAGCGGTCACCAGCAGCTTGCGCAGTCTAACACGCGGCATGGTTTAAGCGATAGCAAGCTTGCGCTGACGTCACGAAGGTCTCAATTAGTCCTTGCGCCGGAAAGCCATGGCAAAGAATCCGTCGGCTGAATCTCGATGCGGCCAGGTGCGCACGGCCCCAATTTTGGTGATTAAGTCAGCTCGCGCGGATAAGGACGCAGGTTCGAAATCGCTGTGACGCTCGAGAAAATCCGAAGCAATTGCCTCATTTTCTTCCGTTTCCAGCGAACAGGTTGAGTACAGAAGCAGTCCGCCGTTACGAACCGCGTCGCCGGCGTTTCGGAGAATCAGTTTCTGCTTGCCGGTCAGCTCAGCGAAATCAGAAGGCTTCAGCCGCCAACGAATCTCAGGGTTGTGACGAAGAGTTCCGGTTCCCGAACATGGCGCATCGACCAGCACGCGATCAAATGAGCGGGGCGCAAAGGCGAGCGGTTTGGTCGCGTCGTGAATCACAAAAGTAATGTTGCGCGCCTCTTGTCTGCCTGCGAGTTGTTTCATCGTCCGCACGCGATGCTCGTAAAGATCAGCGGCGACGATTTCGCTGGCCGGCGCGAGCGAGGCGATGAGCGTCGACTTACTTCCCGGCGCCGCACAGACATCAAGCACGCGCATTCCATCACGCGGGTCCAACAGCTGCGCGACCAGCTGCGATCCTTCGTCTTGAAAATAGATCAGACCGTCGTCGGCGAGCTTTCGCAGGAGCGCAGGCATCCTTGCCTGCGGTGCGCCGAGATCCCTGCCGGCCTCGTCACAACTAACTGAATCTTTCAATAGCCACGCGTTCGGAGCAATTGCACTCTCAGTCAATTCGACTCCCGCCCCGGTTAATTTGGCGATAGTCTCCGCCGTTCGCTGTGCCTTCGACGTCAGCCGGAAAGCCACCGGCCCCTGTTCGTTATTCGCGTGGGCAATTGCCGTCGCTTCGGCTAATCCAAATTGATCCGCCCAACGCTCGATCAGCCAGCGCGGGTGCGAACTCTGAATTGAGACTTTATCGATCTCGTCAGTGACGTCCGCGGCCGGATCATAATCCGGCTCGCGCGTTGCGCGTCGCAGGATTGCATTTACCAGGCCGGCTGCGGACTTAACGCGCGCAGCTTTGACGAGATTCACCGATTCGTTGATGGCCGCTGATGCGGGAACGCGTGAAAGAAACCGCAGCTGATAAAGACCGAGTCGCAGAGCAATCACGACTGCCAAATCGAACGAGTCGATCCTCCGCGCGGCGAAATGCTCCACGGTCCTATCCAACCACAATTGCCGCCGCAAAGGCCCCAGCACCAGTTGCCGGCACAGCGCGCGGTCTTTCGAATTCAAATCGACGTCCGCGCTGGCCAGCAACACCGAGGCGTACGCCTGCTCATCCTCGACGCGGCGCAGTATGTGAAACGCAGCGCGACGTGCAGGCGAAATTTGCATGAGCTGTTTGTCAGGAGGCTTAGGTGACGAATTGCACGTCGACCAGGTGAGGAATTATTCCGCGTTCATGGCCTTCGGCGAGCAAACGCCGCACCGCTTCGCGGCCGCGCTCGGTGTAATCGAGCGTGAGTTCATTCACCCACATCGCGACGAAGCGATCGGCCAGTTCGGGATCCATGTCCCGAGCAAACTGCAGCGCGTACTGCAAAGCATCTTCGCGATTATCAAGCGAGAAGCGAATGCTCTCGCGCAGCAGCGCGGAGACTTCACTGATGGTTGGTTCGCCCAGTCCACGTCGAATCGCATTTCCGCCCATCGGCAAAGGCAAACCATCCGTATGCTCGTGCCACCACTCACCGAGGTCGAGCACTTTATGCAACCCGTGAGTTTGATAAAAGAGTTGGCCCTCATGAATCAAAAGACCGGCGTCGCACTTTCGATCCACGACGACCTGGATGATTTGATCGAAGGGCACGACTTCGTACTCGAAATTGGGTTCGAAGATGCTCAATGCGAGGAACGCGCTGGTCAGCGTTCCCGGGACCGCAATCTTCAGCTTCGAAATTTCCGACGCCTCGACTTCGTTATGCGCAACCACGATCGGCCCGTAATTATCACCAATCGAAGCGCCGTGTGGCAGCAGCGCGTACTTATCAGCCACGTAGGCGTAGGCATGAAAGCTGATGGCGGTGACGTCGTACGTGCCTTTGCGGGCTTCCTCGTTCAAAGTCTGAATGTCCTGCAGGACATGCTTGAATTCCAGATCGCCGGTGTCGAGCTTGTGCGTCGCCAGGCCGTAGAACATGAACGCATCGTCCGAATCAGGTGAATGCGCGAGTGAAATTGTTCGTTGTTGTGTTGCAGCCGTGCTCATTGGAAAACGCTTTCTCGGGGGTCGGTCCTTATGATTAATCGTACGAAAACTGCCGGTCCGCGCGCAATCTCAGCTTGCTTTTATTTTTGAAGTCGTCCAAAACATGCGGAGTCCACGCGCGTATCCGGTTGAACTAAGCAGCCGTTACGACCGTATTCACGCGATTGTAAACCGTGTCGCGCTCGACTGCTTCAAATCCGGCTTCTTCGATCAATCCGATCAATTCGGTCTTCGTCATCTTAACTTCATTGTTCGATTCGACTGAATAGCTCTCTGTCAATTCACCGCCCTGAGTGATCGTGCCATCAACGTCGTTCGCGCCGAAATGCAACGCGACCTGGGCCAGACGCTTGCCGAGCATCACCCAGTACGCTTTGAGGTGCGGAAAGTTGTCGAGCATCAGACGTGACACGGCCATGGTCTTCAACGAATCGATGCCGGAAGGCCCGGGCAGGTGGGCCAGCTGCGTGTTCTCAGGATAAAAAGCCAGCGGAATGAAGCATTGAAAGCCGCCGGATTTGTCCTGCTGTTCGCGCAGACGGACCATGTGATCGACGCGATCCTCGAACGATTCGATGTGGCCGTAGAGCATCGTGGCGTTGGTCTTCAAACCGGCCGCGTGCACTGTGCCGGCGAGATCAAGCCAGCGTTGCGCGTCGCATTTGTGCGAACAGATCATCGAGCGCGTGGGCTCGCGGAAAATCTCGGCGCCGCCGCCCGGGCACGAATCCAGTCCGGCATCCATCAGCTGATTGATGACGTCTTCGTCGCTCATCTTGTAGAAGCGCGCGAAGTGATCCAACTCGACCATCGTGAATGCCTTCAGATGCAGCTGCGGGTATTGTTTCTTCAAGGCAGCCAGCAGGTCGGTGAAATAACTGAATGGCAGCTTGGTATTCAAGCCACCGGTGATGTGCAATTCAGTCGCGCCCTCGTTGACCGCCTCACCGGCGATGCGCAATGAATCATCGATGTTGTGCGTGTAGGCGTCAGGCTGCCGCGGCGTGCGAAAGAAGCCGCAGAACTTGCAGTCGACATAACAGACGTTCGTCGGATTAAAGTGACGATTGACGTTGAAGTAGGTCGTGCGGCCATGTTTCTGGCGGCGCACTGTGTCGGCGAGTTTGCCCAACGCGTTCAGGTCGTCGGTATTGAAGAGGGTCACGCCGTCGTCAAACGAAAGCCGCTCGCCGGTGCTGATCTTGGCGCTGATGTCGCAGAGTTTTGTATCGTGTGAAAAGCTCATGGTTAACGTCTCAGGAATACCGCGCTTCCGAAAGTCAGAAACAGAATGACGCTGACGAAAGCGTTGGTGGTAAAGAAGGCGGCGTTCAGCCGGCTCAAATCGTTGGCGCGCACCAGCGTGTGCTGATAAATCAAAAGCGCGCCGGTGGCGATGACGCCGATGACCGCGAGCACTCCCAGACTTGTCAAAAAGTATAACGCGACGAGGGCCGCGAAGGCGGCGAGATGGAGACCTCGCGAAATCCATAACGACTGGGCCACGCCGAACCGCGCGGGAATCGAATACAAACCTTCGCTCCGATCGAATTCATAATCCTGACAGGCGTAAAGCACGTCGAAGCCCGCCGTCCAAAGCATCACTACTGCCGAAAGCAAAAGTGGAACCGGACTATCGATGGCGCCGCGCACCGCGATCCACGCGCCCGTCGGCGCAATGCCGAGACACCAGCCCAGGACCAGGTGAGAGAGCAGCGTCCAACGTTTCGTGAATGAATAAAGCACGACACTTGCGAGAGCGACCGGCGCCAGAATCAGCGTCAGACGATTCAGCATCGCCGCCGCCAGGAAGAAGATGGCGGCGCTGACGATGGTGAACATCCAGACGAATCCGACTGAGAGCGTGCCTGCGGGAATCGCGCGCATCTTCGTCCGCGGATTGCGGCCATCAAAGTCGCGGTCGGCGATTCGATTGAAGGCCATCGCGGTCGAGCGGGCGCCGACCATGGCGATGACGATCCAAACAATCTGCCAGGCGCTCGGGATGCCGCGCGCCGCCAGCACTGCGCCGAGAAACGCGAAGGGCAGGGCGAACAGCGTGTGCTCGATCTTAATCATCTCGAGCGTCGTGCGGATGTTCGTTGATAGCGAAGGCATCGAAGATTCCAAATTTCAGATCTCAAATTTCAAATTCAATCCAAACTCAACATTCAAGATTCAACATTCAAGATTCAACACCAGGATTCGAGGTCCAGTATCCAAGGTTCAAGACTCAGTACTCAGCACTCAAAACTCAAGACCCAAGATTCAAGTTTCAAATTCAGCATTCAAGACGCAAAGCTCAAAACTAAAAACAGCTCACTGCCCACCGCCCACTGCCCACTGCCCACGGCTCACTCGCCTTTCCATCTCGTCGCCGTTGAGTGCGGGATTCCGAATTGATCCAGAATCCGAAAGCACAAATGATCGACCAGCGCTTCGATTGTTTGCGGCCGATGATAAAACCCGGGACTGGCGGCGACGATCTGGGCGCCGGCACGCGAAAGCTTCAGCATGTTCTCAATGTGTATGGCATTGTAGGGCGTCTCGCGCGGCACCAAAATTAGTTTGCGTCCTTCTTTCAACGTCACGTCGGCCGCGCGATGAATCAGGTTAGTTCCGGCGCCCGACGCGATCGCGCCCAACGTTCCCATCGAGCACGGCACGATGATCATGCCGGCCTGTGGATGCGAGCCGGACGACGGCTTTGCGGCCATGTTGTCCAGCCGCTGCACGCGAATGACTTTCGCCTCTGCCGGCAACTCAACCCATTCGTTAATTTTCTGTTCGTCGGCGGTGCGCAGATCGAATCCCAGTTCGACCATCGCCACGGTCTTCGCGGAATCTGAAATGATTAGATTGATTCGTTCGACGACGCCGCTCGCCG
>Ga0207511_100122_pt1 | contig 18588 bp, 12 predicted proteins | sample NitcycUWRSCHO22C_FD_188265 | JGI IMG/M metagenome (GOLD analysis project Ga0207511, IMG submission 188265) | Soil microbial communities from Arlington Agricultural Research Station in Wisconsin, USA - Nitrogen cycling UWRJ-SCHO22-C (SPAdes) | ecosystem: Environmental > Terrestrial > Soil >... | reverse complement strand
GCCGCCGCCCATTCCGCGCCCGCCACCGCGTCGTCCGAAGATCAGTAGGGCGATGATCACGACGACGATAATTACGAGAATCCGACAACCACCAAGCAGTCCCGATTTTCCCGTATCACGCGAAGTCCTGCGGGGCTGAGTGGTTCCAAAGATCGTATCGGTGCTGAAACCGCGCTTGTTCGCGGTCACCGAAATGTATTCATCGATAGTGTCCTCAATGCCGCGACTGTATTCACCAGCGCGAAAGGCCGGCACCAATTTTTCGCGTTGGATTTGGCCGACCAGTCCGTCCGGCAACTCGCCTTCCAGATGCCGGCTGACCTGCGTGAAGTACTTTCGATCTTTGATGGCGACGAGTAACAAGAGACTCGGCTTCTGCACTTCTTTCGCGCCCAGGCCCCAGCCGCGCGCCACCGCCATCGAATAATCGAAAATCTCCTGACCGTTCGTCGTGTCAACTGTAGCCACCGCAAATTGTATCTGCTGTTGCCGATCGAGATTGGTGAGCGTCGTCTCCAGCCGTTGTGCGGTTTCCGCATTGAGCACCTTCGCAAAGTCGTTCACGTACCCGGTCGGCGCCGGCAACGGTGACTGCGTACTCTGCGCAGAGGCCGCCCCGATCGGCACGACCAGCAACAGAGCGACGAAGAACAAGCTGCGGCAATTCATAGATTGAATGTTCATGATTCTAATCGATGGCCGCATTATCCGACAGCGACAGCTCCATTCGCTGGCTCGGCAGGCCCGCCGATGGTAAAAATGAAATCGAACATGGCTCCTTCAAACCGGTCACGCTCGGAAAGTTCTGAGGAACTCGCAGAAGTCGATCGTGAGACAAATCCGATCAAGCGCTTCTTCCTCGTGCTCGGCCCCGGCCTGATTACGGGAGCCTCGGACGATGATCCCTCGGGCATCGGCACCTACACGACGGCGGGAGCGGCGTTCGGCTTCGCCACCTTATGGACGGCAGTCCTGACGCTGCCGATGATGGCGGCGGTACAGTTCATCTGCGCCAAAATCGGACTCGTTAGCGGCAGAGGTTTGGCCGGGGTGCTGCGGAAAAATTATCCGAGTTGGCTTGTCTTGAGCTCAATATCGCTGCTCGTAGTCGCGAATACGATTAATGCCGGCACGGATCTCGGCGCGATTGCAGCGGCAGTCAACCTCCTCATTCCTCGCGTTCCCGCGGTCGTGCTGGTCCTTCCCATTGCCATCGCGATTGTGGCGGTACAGATACTGGGGTCCTACCGGTTAATCGTTCGCATTTTCAAATGGTTGACCCTGACGTTGTTTGCTTACATCGTGGCGGCTTTTCTGGCGCGCCCCAATTGGTCGGAAGTTTTGAAGGCGACCTTCGTCCCGACGCTGCGATTGGACCATCAGTACCTGATGACTCTGGTGGCGATCTTCGGCACGACCATCACGCCATATCTTTTCTTCTGGCAGGCAAGCCAGGAAGTCGAGGAAGAACTCAACCTGGGCCGCACCACTTTGGCGGAACGTGAAGGAGCGACCGACCGCGAGCTGAAGTTGGCGGAGATCGATGTCGATGCCGGAATGGTTTTCGCCACCGTCGTGTTCTATTTCGTGATACTGGCATCGGCCGCGACGTTGCACGTGACCGGAAAGACGCAAATTCAAACAGCAACCGAAGCCGCCGAAGCGCTGCGCCCTTTGTCGCACGGCCTGGCGACGACACTGTTCGCGTTGGGCTTGATTGGTTCAGGATTGCTGGCGGTGCCGATACTCACGGGCGCGAGCGCCTACGCGATGTGCGAAGCGTTCAAATGGAGATCCGGACTGAATGAAAAATTCAAGGGCGCGCGCAAATTCTATTTGGTGATTGCCGTGTCGACTTTGATCGGCGTGCTGATCAATTTTTTGAGAATCCCACCGGTGACTGCGCTTTTCTGGACCGCCGTCATCAACGGCGTGCTGGCCCCGCCTTTGATTGTTGTGATCATGCTGGTCTCGAACAGCAAAAAAGTGATGGGTAACCGCACGAACGGCAAGCTGACGAATTTTCTTGGTTGGGGAACTGCGGTGATTATGACGGCGGCCGCGATAGGGATGTTCGTGACGTGGGGAAGTTAGTCACGCCCGGGACGCGGAAACTGTTGACCTGGAAAAGAATTAGCCACAGATTCACACGGATGTACACCGATCAGAACAAACCTCAACCTCGGTTTTTCTGATCGGCGTAAATCTGTGTTCATCTGTGGCTAATTCACTCGCGTGTTCTGAAACTAAGATTGGTTACGGTTGCTTGTAAACCGTTCCGTCTTTCATGACGAAGCGGACGCGGCGCAGAGCCGAAATGTCTTTGGTCGGATCGCCTTCGACTGCGATCAGGTCCGCGAACAATCCCGTCTTAACGCTGCCAATCTTGTCGCCCAGGTGCAGCACACGCGCATCGACTGAAGTGGCTGAGCGCAAGGCATCGACTATCGGCATTCCCCAGGCGACCATCAACTCGATCTCTTTGGCATTGTCGCCGTGCGCAAAGACGCCCACGTCGCTGCCGCTGGCGATGGTCACGCCGGCGTCGAGCGCTTGCTTGAACACCACCTTCTTCCGTTCGATTGCGGGACCGCTGGCGACTGCCAGCGTCGGGCACAGAGCCACGCCGCGCTCCTTCATCATGCGAAGCAACTCCGGGGTCAAGCCATCGCCATGCTCGATCGTTTCGACGCCGGCGAGGATAGCGCGGCGCGAGCCTTCAGTGCTGGTGGAATGCGCCGAGACGGGAATGCCGGCGCTCTTCGCTACTTCGACGGCGACTTTCAATTCGTCGAGCGTGAAGGTCGCATGCGCGCCGCCACCCGCACCCCAACGATAATCGGCATAGACCTTGACCCAGTCCGCGCCTTTGCCGATCTGTTCGCGTACCACTCGAGTCAACTCTTCCGGACCACTGGCTTCTTCTGCGCCCTGCGGCACATTCCATTCAGGCGCGTAACCCTTCGGGCCGTAACTGCCAGTGGCGACGATCGCGCGCGTCGCCACCAACAGACGCGGCCCCGGAATGATCCCCTGGTTGACCGCCTGCTTCAATCCCACATCTGCATAGCCCGCGCCTTCGGTGCCCAAATCACGAAGTGTGGTGAAGCCGGCCATTAGTTCGTTGCGCAGATGATTCGTGGCGCGTGCGACGCGCAGGCTCAGCGCCTCGTGCGCCACCTGATCGTTCCAGACGGTCTCGCTGTAAGGATGAAGCAGGATGTGCGAATGCGCTTCGATGAGTCCCGGCATCAACGTAAGGCCCGGCAGATCGATCACTTTCGCCTCCGCCGGCGCTTTGACTTCAGTAGCCGGTCCGACCGCCTCAATCTTTTCGCCACGGACGAGGACAACCCAGTTGTCATGCAACTGCGCGAACTCGCCGTCGAAAACGTGTGCCGGCTTGAGCAGATAAACCGTCGCCGGTGGACGGGGCGTTTGATTCTGCGCGGTTGACGTCATTTCAGTGAGCATGGATGGAATTAGCAAGCTAATCACAAAGGCCAGACGGAGCATATGAAATATCCTCGTTCAGTCGAAAACATCAAGCGCTGAAAGCGCTTACAAATTTGAGCCCAGGGCAACGCCCTGGGTTAGTAGTCAGCCATCATCGGGAACCCTGCAAGGGTTCGCAAGTAATTAATCCCAAACATAACGTTCGTCAAACTGAATCTGATACTTCTTTAAGAGTTCGCGGAACTCATCTTGAAATGTCCTGCGTCGATGATGTTCTTCCTGCCGCTCAATATATTGTTGAACCCGGCTCATGTGCGACTGACTGACGGAGAATGCGCCATAACCTGCTTGCCATTGGAACTTGGAGTATTGTCGTCCGATTGTTTTGACCCAGGCAGAAGATGTTCGCTTAGCCTCTTTCACGGTTTCAGCGATCGAATGATTTCGTGAGAGCGCGAACAGGGCGTGAATATGATCGGCACACCCGCCCACATTGATCGTTTCACAATCGTGCGAGCGCAACACCGTGGCCAGATAGCGATGCATGTCGTCTCTCATCACCGCATCCGTCAGGTATGGATAATGTTCTTTGGTAGAGAAAATCAGATGCGTCCACAATCGTGCGAGAGACTGTGCCATATCTCTCCTTTGTAAACCCTTTCAGGGTTCGAGTGTGTAGAGTTTCTCTTCCCAGGATTTCATCCTGGGCTGAAATTGGCGAACGCCTTCGGCGTTCCGCCGTGTTGGGAGTTGGTCAGGCCGCTTGTTTCGCAGCCTGCTTGCTCTTTGCTTCGGCCGCCTCAGCTTCCAGCGCTGCGTGCGCCGCCGCGAGTCGCGCGACCGGCACGCGATACGGTGAGCAGCTCACGTAGTTCAAGCCAATCTCGCTGCAGAAAGAGATCGAGCGCGGGTCGCCGCCGTGTTCGCCACAGATGCCGACTTTCAAATCCGGCTTGACGCTGCGGCCGCGTTCCGCGCCGATGCGCACGAGCTCGCCGACGCCTTCGCGGTCGAGCACCTGGAACGGATCATCAGAAAGAATTTTTCGATCGACGTATGATGGCAGGAAGCGTCCCGAATCGTCGCGGCTCAAGCCGAAGGTCGTCTGCGTCAGGTCGTTCGTGCCGAACGAGAAGAACTCCGCGTGTTGCGCAATCTTGTCGGCGGTCAGCGCGGCCCGCGGCAATTCGATCATCGTGCCGATCATGTAATCGAACTTCATGCCGTGCTCGCCCATGACTTCGCGGGCGACGTCGTTGATCAGGTCGGCCTGCTGTTTGAGCTCTTCACTGATGGAAACCAACGGCACCATGATTTCCAGCGTCACTTGTTTGCGTTCGCCTTTCACCTGCATGGCGGCTTCGAAAATTGCCCGGCACTGCATGCGCGTCACTTCCGGATAAAGCAAGCCCAGCCGGCAACCGCGGAAGCCGAGCATCGGGTTGGATTCGCGAATCTTGTTGACGTGATTAAGCAGATTGCGCTTCTCGTCGATCTCGTCAAGCAGATGATCCATTTCGACCATGGTCTTCGCTTGCTTCAAGCCCATCTTCAGTTCAGCCAACTCGCTCAACAACTCATCGACGTTGGGAAGGAATTCGTGCAAAGGCGGATCGAGCAGGCGAATGGTGACCGGAAAGCCGGCCATCTCGCGAAAGATGCCGATGAAATCTCCGCGTTGCAGCGGCAGAAGTTTCTCCAGCGCTTTTTCGCGAGCGCCGACGCCGTCGGCCAGAATCATCTCGCGCATCGCCGCCAGTCGCTGATCGCCAAAGAACATGTGCTCGGTGCGACACAGTCCGATGCCTTCTGCGCCAAACCCGCGCGCGGTCTTGGCGTCGAGCGGCGTGTCGGCATTTGCCCGCACACCCAACTGGCGGAACTTGTCGGCCCACTTCATCAATTCATGAAAATCAGGACCGAGGGTGGGTTGGATGGTAGGAACTTTGCCGAGGAAGACACGCCCGGTCGATCCATCGACCGTGATCCAATCGCCCTTGGTGACGACCTCGCCATCGACCGTGAATTGCTGTTGGCTGTAATCAACTTCGATTGTCGAGGCGCCGCAGACGCAGGTCTTGCCCATGCCGCGCGCGACCACGGCCGCGTGACTCGTCATGCCGCCGCGCGCCGTGACGATCGCCTGAGCGGCGACCATGCCGTGAAAATCATCGGGGCTGGTTTCGAGGCGCACGAGCACAACCTTGTGGCCCTCTTTCGCCATCTCTTCGGCTTCGTCGGGAGAAAAGATGACCTCGCCCTGGGCGGCGCCGGGGCTTGCGGGTAACCCGGTCGCGAGTACCTGCGCTTTGGTGTTTGGATCGACGGTCGGATGCAACAACTGATCGAGATGCTCGGGCGTGACTCGCTGCACCGCTGTCTTTCGATCGATCAATTTTTCCTGGGCCATATCGACTGCGATGCGCACGGCCGCCGCGCCGGTGCGTTTGCCGGTGCGCGTCTGGAGCATCCAGAGCTTGCCGCGCTCGATCGTGAACTCGCAGTCCTGCATATCGTGATAATGCTTCTCGAGCAGTTGCGCGATTCCGGCAAACTGTTCGTAGACCTTCGGCAATTCTTTCTTGAGCTGGCTGATGGGATGCGGCGTGCGCGTGCCGGCCACGACGTCTTCGCCCTGCGCATTCAAAAGATATTCGCCGTACAACTCTTTCTTGCCCGTCGATGGATTGCGGGTGAAGGCGACGCCGGTGCCTGAGTTGGCCCCCATGTTTCCGAAGACCATCGCCTGGACATTGACCGCGGTTCCCAAATCGTCGGGAATGCGATTGATGCGCCGGTAGTCGCAGGCGCGCCGCCCCATCCACGAATTGAAGACCGCGCCGATGGCCACGCGCAGCTGCTCGTAAGGATCGTCGGGAATCGCGTGCGATTCGGCGAGAATGATTTCCTTCTCGGCCGCGATGATGCCGCGCAACTCCTGCGGTTTGAGATCGGTATCTTTTCCGCCTTTCGTCTGCGCTTTGAAACGATCCATGACGCGCTCGAATTTTTCGTGAGCGACATCGAGCACGATTTCGCCGAATAACGATGCGAAGCGCCGATAGGCATCGAGCGCAAACCGCAGGTCGCCGGTTTGTTCTGCCAAGCCTGTGACGGTCTCTTCATTCAAGCCGAGGTTCAAAACCGTATCCATCATTCCGGGCATCGAAAACGCCGCGCCTGATCGCACCGAGACGAGCAGAGGGTTTTTAGCATCGCCGAATTTCTTACCGACTTTCTTTTCGATTTCAGCGAGCGCCTCGACGACCTGTTCCCACATGCCTTCGGGAAACTGCTTGTTGTTGTCGTAGTAAGCGTTGCAGGCTTCGGTGGTGACGATCAGGCCCGGCGGAACCGGCAGACCCGCGCGCGTCATCTCAGAAAGGCCGGCGCCTTTGCCGCCGAACAGCGATTTGTTCTCGCCGTTGCCTTCTTCGAACAGATAAACCCATTTGTGTGATTCAGGTAATTCGGTGCCTTCAGTGGCTTCCGGTGCGTCCAGGGTGGCTTCAGTCACGTTTTGTCTACCTCGTAGGGATTTGTGGGCGGGCTAATAATACACCGAGACGGCTGAGGGCGCAGCCGGGAAGCCGCGGGAATTACCGGCGAACGTGACGGTAGTCACAAATGACGAGCCACAGATTAACGCAGATAACACGGATAGGGCATTTGATCTATCGGTGTCGATCTGTGTTCATCCGTGGCTTATTCGTCTAGTATTTCGGCACGCGCGGATCGACCTCATCGGACCACGCGGTGATGCCGCCTTTCAAATTGATCAGCTTGCCCGGGAAGCCGGAGCGGGTCAGCGCGTCGATGGCTTTGGCGCTGCGGCCGCCCATCTTGCAGTGCACGACGGTTTCGCGATCGGGATCGATCTCGTTCATGCGGTTGAGCACCTGACCCAGCGGGATCAGTTTTGAATCCGGAATCTGGCCGATTTCATATTCGTGCGGTTCGCGCACGTCGATGATCTGAATGTCGTCGCCCTGGTCCAGTCGTTGTTTGAGTTCGGTGGCAGTGATTTCTTCCATAGTTGTTTTCGTTTCTGCTTGCGTCGTGATCCCGCAAAACTGTTCGTAATCGATTAACTCCTTGATGGTGGGGTGCTCGCCGCACACGGGGCAATCGGGGTTCTTGCGCAGCTTCAATTCGCGAAAGCGCATCCGCCAGGCGTCGAACAGCAGCAGCCGGTTCACCATGATGTCTGGAGCGCCGAGAATGATCTTGATCGCTTCGTTTGCCTGAATCGCACCGATGATTCCCGGCAGCACCCCAAGCACACCGCCTTCGGCGCAGGAGGGAACCAAACCCGACGGCGGCGGTTCCGGATAGAGGCAGCGATAACACGGACCACGTTCGGCCCAGAACACGCTGGCCTGTCCTTCAAAGCGAAAGATTGAACCATAGACGTTCGGTTTGCCGGTCAGCACGCAGGCATCGTTCACGAGATAACGCGTCGGAAAATTATCCGTGCCGTCGACAATCACGTCGTAATTAACGAACAGACGCAGCGCGTTCTCGCTGGTCAATCTGGTTTCATGCGTTTCAATCTCGACGTGCGGATTGATGTCCTGGATGCGGTCGCGCGCGGAAGCAATCTTGGGCCGGCCGACGTCTTTCGTGCCGTGAATAATTTGACGTTGAAGATTTGAGGCATCGACGACGTCGAAGTCGACCAGCCCCAGCCGGCCCACGCCTGCAGCCGCGAGATACATCCCCAGTGGCGCGCCCAAGCCGCCGGTGCCAATCATCAGCACGCTGGCAGCCTTCAGCTTTCGCTGACCGGTCATGCCGACTTCCGGCATGATCAGGTGGCGGCTGTAGCGCGCGACTTCTTCGTTCGAAAGCATCGGGAGCGCAGGCATCACTGCCTGCGGTTCACCGGTATCCTTGCCGGTAACTTCGTCGGCTACTGCGGCAGCACTCGGTCGCAGGTTATCGACTTGCGCCACATTGCCGCCCGCAATCGAAGGCACGATCAAAATCGTGTCGCCGTCCTTGACTGGCGTCTCAGGTCCATTGACGTGACGGATGTCTTCGTCGTTGACGTAGACATTCACGAAGTTGCGCAACGCGTTTTGATCGTTGAATAGATGCCGGCGCAGTTCACTGTGCGTCGCCGTCAGTTGATTCAAAGCTTCGCCGGCGGTTTGCGCGTCGACTTGGACCTCAGATTGTCCCGATGCGAACTGCCGCAACGGAGTAGGTATCGTGATAGTGACAGGCATGATTATTTACCTCGGTGTCAGAAGCCCGACCGTAAGGGAGGGCAACTTTTGATGACCCAGATCGTGAATGCTAAAGCTGCCCTCCCTTACGGTTGGGCTTCTGACACAATCTCCTCTGCGTTAAAGCGCGATCGATCCGGTTCCATCTCCCACGATCGCAAATCTGCCGCCCGGCCTTTTGCAACAGCCATGACAACGTACGAATAAGTCGGCCAGGCGTGCTCAAGATCGTACTGCGACGGCACTGCCACGTCGTCGGGGTGTGAATGATAAAACCCCACGACGTCGAAACCCTGTTCGCGCGCGTATTTCTCACCGCGCATTAACTCCTCTGGTCGAATCAGGAAACGATTTCGTTTCGCTTCCTCTTCACGCGCGTTGGAAATCGGATAAGTCTCGATCACCTGCTTGCCACCGTCGGCAAATCGCCCGAGCATCAAACCGCAGCACTCGTAAGGATAGTCGGCTTCTCCGTGCGCGCGCATCGCGTTCAATTGTTCTGCGGTAACAGCGATCATGCGCTTGATCCTGACGCCACCGCTCCCGGTGCTGCCGCCGCCAGAGCTTGATCGATATCGGCAATAATGTCTCTGACGCTTTCAATCCCGACTGAAATGCGGATTAAAGCGTCGCTGATTCCCAACTCGCGTCGTCGCGCGGGCGATAGATCGCGATGCGAGGCGGTGGCCGGATGCAATGCGCTGGTAAAGACGTCGCCGAGGCTGGTCGATCTGACGACCAGTTTCAACCCGTCCATGAAACGAAAGGCGGCCACGCGCGAATTGTCTTTCAGCTCAATCGAAATCAACGCACCGAAGTTTTCCGGTCGCAGCATGCGGGCCGCGATGGCGCTTTCCGCTTCGCCCGCCCGTCCGGGAAAATAGACTCGTCCGATTCTGGCATCGCTGTCGAGATGCGCTGCGAGTGCCTTTGCGTTTTCGCAATGCCGATCCATTCGCACACCCAGCGTTTTTATGCCGCGCAGAATCTCATGTGCTTCCCACGGACTGAGGACGCCGCCCACCAGTTTCATTACGCCGGTCAACGCCGGGTTATCAAATTCGTCGCGTGAAATTGCGACGCCGCCCATCGCATCCGCGTGACCGCCGAGAAACTTCGTCGCGCTATGAACGACAAGGTCGGCGCCGTGCTTTAACGGCTGACAAAGATAGGGCGAAGCGAAGGTGTTGTCGATAATCAAGCGCGCGCCGGCAGTGTGCGCAATCTCGGCGCAGGCATCGATGTCGCAAACCTTGAGCAGCGGATTGGAAATCGTTTCCGCGATGAGCACGCGCGGCTTCAGCTCCACCGCCTTTGCGCGGACCGATTCCAAATCACTGAAGTCCACGAACACGCTCTTGATTCCAAACGCGCCGAAGATGGTCAACAGCAGATTGGTCGTAGCGCCATAGAGATCCTGTGAAGCGAGCACGACTGAACCGGGTGACAGTTCGCATGCAAATAATGCCGCGTGCAGCGCCGCCATTCCCGAGCCGTACGCGCGCGCCGTGGCGCCGGACTCGATGACGCGCATCGCGTCTTCCAGGATCGTGACCGTGGGATTTCCATGACGGGTGTAGACGTAACCCGGCAGTTCGCCGCTGAAGACCTTGTCCATCTGGTCCATCGACTCGTAGGTATAAGTAGCCGCCGCATAAATCGGAGTCGAAGTCGGTTGCCCGGCCGGCAATTCCTGATCGCTCCCGCTGCGAACCAGTTCGGTCAGCATGTCGAATTCGTGTTTGTCTTCAGTCATGGGAAATCAGTCGTTGATTTTATATTTACCCGAGCGCTAAAGGCTACCAGCGCACCAGATACTCACGCAGCGTTTCGTACATCGAGTCAAACGAATCGGCACAAAAGAGCGCCGGCTGAAAGTGAGTCGGATCGTATTTCTCGGCGCCGGCCGCTTCGAGATCGAAGGGCTTCAGTTTGGCCTTGTGCATTTCGGCCATCTCTCCGGCCGATGACAAAAGGCCGGTGCCGTACGCCTTTATCTCGCCATTTTCGCGCAAGACTCCGAACTCGATCGTGAACCAGTAGATGCGCGAAAGTTTTTCCAGGGCTTCCGGCGATTGCGTCCGCTTCACGGCTTTGCCAAACAGGCGATTCAAATCGGCGATGCGCTCGCTCGCGAGCGTCACCCCATGTCCGATGATTTCGTGCACCACGTCCGGCTCGGGCGTGTAGAGCGGCGTCGAATGGTGGCGGATGTATTGCGTGCACAGAAACACACCGTCGGCGAGGTTTTCGAGAAACACTCGCGGTTGGACCAGTCCGGCCACGGGCTCGAGCCGAAAACCGCTGATGGCCCGGACCTTCTCATTCACTTCGCGCAACTGCGGGATTCGATCCGGATCGAAATTCAGTTTCGCCAGGCATTCGCGGTATTCGGCGCAAGCGTGCGCCTGGTGCGCCGGCCGCAGGGCGCTCCAGATAGTCGCCCAAACCTGATGCTCCTCTCGGGTGTAGGGAGCATCAGGAATGGGATCGCGGGGGTGATACTGCAGAGCGATTTGCGCGATCTGATTGCGGCGGCGGCGATATTCGGCATCGCGAAATCCGGGGTGATCGGGATCCAGCTGCACGATTGTATTGCGATCGAGAATGGCTTCGTCCAGATCGCCGGTGACCGCACGCGCGTCGACGTGATCGAGAAGAATCTGCTCTTGTTTAGTAGTTGAGTCTGTCTGCATACGCACTCCAAAACTAAACCGGCCACCGATCCTCTCGTTGGAGGACCGGTGGCCGGTTGGAAACTTGTCTGCGAACCTACGCGGTCGCGCGACAGCCCATCGCCCAGCCGTCCCTCCTCATGGAGAGCGGGCCGTAATACCAATAACAGCGATAGCTGTGGTGACCGATCATTTTGCAGCCCCAAGATTAGGCATGCAGCCACAAACAGTCAAGCTACGCGTGAAGCGAGTCCGTCGATGGAGCGCGGGCATCCCTGCCCGCATGAGCGCGGAGCGCGCACACAACTTGAGCGCGCTGCGCACGCTTTGCGGGCAAAGATGCCCGCGCTCCGTTCACGCCATCTCACTTTGAAACCGTCATCCGGGTGTGCTTTGATCAGCCAATGGCAATCCTCAAGAAGCGCGATCATCAGACGGAATCGCGGTTGTTGCTCGAGTCAGACGAACCGATCGATTTGCCGCCCGCCGAGATTGCCGACGACGCGGTGCTCGTGCAGTTCGACAAGCTCAGGCCGTTCATTCCCGAATTGATCGAGCAACTGCGCTCAGGCACGACGGCTGAACCGGTGGCGGTGATGAACGACGGCTCGACCTTCGTGATTCATGGCGAGACCCGGACGTTCTGGGTGAAGCTTTGGCACTCGGCGGGCACCGACCTGGCGAAGATCGAACGCGCGCAAATCATCAGTTGCTTGCCGTCGACGCGCGGAACCACCGTCATCATCGATGAAGATAGATACGATGACGACGATGATGACGCGGACGACGAAGACTAATCGAGTCAGTCATCGAGTCAGTCCGGCAAGGTTTGTTTAGAGGCGGGTGTTGCCCGCCTTTATACTATTTTCGATGGAAATCCCGGGGCACATTATTAGTCTGGCGCAATCGATTCGTGATCAGGGCGGACGCGCGCTGCTCGTCGGCGGGTGTGTGCGCGACGAACTGATGGGCCATCAGCCCAAAGACTGGGATGTCGAAGTCTATGGAATCGATCCCATCGAATTGCGCAGCCTGCTGGATCAATTCGGTGAAGTGAATGTCGTCGGCGAGGCCTTCACCGTTTACAAGCTCGGCCAACATCTCGACATTTCAATTCCGCGACGCGAACGCAAGAGTGGACGCGGCCATCGCGCATTTGTTATTGAAGGCGATCCGTCGATGACGATCGCGGAGGCCACGCGCCGGCGAGACTTTACGATCAATTCGATCCTCGAAGATCCACTAACAGGTGAAACTGTCGATCTGTTTGGCGGCCGAAACGATCTGACTGAGGGAATTCTGCGGGCAGTGTCGCCCGAAACTTTCGCTGAGGACAGCCTGCGAGTGCTGCGCGCAGCGCAATTCGCAGCGCGATTTGAATTCGAGATCGAGGCCGGGACGGCGGCGCTCTGTCGATCGATTGCGCTGGACGATTTGCCCGCTGAGCGTGTCTGGGGCGAGATGGAGAAGCTGCTCATGCGCGCACAGCGACCGTCGATTGGGCTCGACAGGCTGCTAAAGCTGGGCGCGATTCACCAGTTGTTTCCGGAACTCGAGGCCTTGATCGATGTTCCTCAGGAGCCGGAATGGCATCCGGAAGGTGACGTGTGGATCCATACTCTTTTGACCACGGACCGCGCGCGCGAGTCGATCGATGAGCTTGATTATCCGCGGCAGTTGACAGTGATGCTCGCTGCTTTGTGTCATGACCTCGGCAAGCCGGCGACGACTGCGTTTATCGAAGGCCGCATTCGCTCACGCGAGCATGAAGAGGGCGGAGTCGAACCTACGATTCATTTTCTTGATCGATTGAATGTGCATTCGCTGGACGGTTATGACGTGCGCGCGCAGGTGATCGCCCTGGTGCGTAATCACCTCAAGCCTGGCGAGTTTTATAAGAAGCGCGATGAAATCGGCGACGGCGCGTTTCGCCGGCTGGCGCGGAAGTGTGAACTCGATCTGCTGTACCGCGTGGCCAGGGCTGATTCGCTCGGCCGGAATGCTGACTGGGTCCCGCGCGAGAAATGGTTCACGGCGGCAGCGCAGGACTGGTTTATCGAACGTGCGCGCGAGCTTGACGTTACTGCGGGGGCGCCGGCGCCGATTCTGCTCGGCCGTCATTTGCTCGAACTGGGTCTACAGCCCGGGCCGCAGATTGGCGACATCACCAAAGCTGTTTATGAAATGCAGTTGGATGGACGGGTCCTTGATCTCGACAAGGCGAAAGAAGTGGCAAAAAAGATAATGTCCACAGATTTCACAGATTACACAGATGAAAAAATCTAATCCTGAAAGAGGGTGTCGTCTCATGAGATTATTAGGCAAACCGCAAAGTAATCCAGCCCTTATATGGAGAACCAAGCAAACTTAGTTGACGCGATACGAAAGAACCCGTCCGAGCGCGATCCCAGGACATACTCAATCATCGGGGCAGCAATTGAGGTTCACAAACATCTGGGTTGTGGTTTTCTCGAATCGGTTTATCAAGAGGCGCTTGCAATCGAGTTGGACCTGCGACAAATCCCGTTTAGGCGTGAAGTGAGATTGCCAGTAAATTATAAAGGAAAACTTCTAGTAACGAGATTCTGTGCTGACTTCATTTGTTTTGATTCATTAGTTGTTGAATTGAAAGCCCTCGCTCACTTGAGCGGCAGCGAGGAAGCGCAACTGATTAACTATTTGAAGGCCACCCGCTTTAAAGTGGGGTTGTTACTCAACTTCGGAACGCGCAGTCTTGAACACCGCCGCTTCGTTGTCTAAATCTGTGTAATCTGTGTAATCTGTGGACAAATATGATTGAACTTGAACTTACCGACGACCACCAGGCGCTGGTCCAGACTGTGCGCGAGTTCGCGCAGAAAGAAGTTGCGCCTTACATCAAAGAATGGGACGAGCAGCAGGAAGCGCATCCTGAGATTTTCAGGAAAATGGCCGAGCTGAATTTGCTCGGCGTCTGCATCCCTGAACAATACGGCGGCGCCGGCTTCGATTACATCTCGCTCGGTCTGGTGTGTGAAGAGCTTGAAGCAGTCGATACTTCTTTGCGCGTCGCGATGTCGGTGCACACGGGTTTGAATTCGCTGACGCTCTACGCGTGGGGCACCGAAGAGCAGAAACAGAAGTACCTGGTGCCGCAGGCGAAGGGCGAAAAGTTGGCGACCTATGGATTGACTGAGCCCGGCGCAGGTTCCGACGTCGTAGGCGCGCGCTCGACGGCGCGGCGGGATGGCGATGACTACATCCTGAACGGCGAGAAGATGTGGATCAGTCTCGCCGATTTCGCCGACAACTTTCTTTTCTTCTGCTGGACCGATGAAGAGAAAAGACGCAAACGCGATCATACCGGCATGTCCTGTTTCATCGTGGAACGGACGATGAAAGGATTCACTTCCGGAACGATTCACGGCAAGCTCGGCATTCGTGCCGGCAACACCGGATACTTTTCGCTACAGGACGTGCGCGTACCCAAAGAGAACCTGATCGGCGAAGAAGGTGAAGGCTTCAAGATTGCCATGTTCGCGTTGGAGCAGGGCAGGTACACGGTGGCGGCTGGAGCCACGGGTGTGATTCGCGCCTCGCGTGATGCGTCGGTGGCTTACGCGCTCGAGCGCGAAACCTTCGGGACGAAAATCGCAAACCATCAGCTGGTCAAACAGAAAATTGCAGAGATGGAAGCCGATTACTGGATGTCACATCTGCTTTGGGCGCGCGCCGGTTGGTTGAAGAATGAAGGGCGGCCGAGTGGCCGCGCGACGTCGCTGGCGAAATGGCAGGCGACGGTGCGCAGCGAAAAGGCAGCATCGATGGCGATCGAAGTGCACGGCGCTAACGGATATTCGAACGACTATCCGGTCGAACGTTATTTGCGAAACTGCAAGGCTGCGGTGATCTATGAAGGCACGCGCGACATTCACACGTTGATGCAGGCTGACTGGGCTTTGGGTTTGAAAAAAGAGAAGCCCGCCCGCCGGACTTTGCCGGCATGGAAACCGGCCGACTCGCAACGCGCAGTCGCACGGTGAGTGACGCTGCCGAACCTATAAATGAGAAGAGGCCGGAGCAAATGCCCCGGCCTCTTCGTTTATTGATGGCCCCGATCCTAATTCGTTCCGAAGCGCTGACGGTATTCGGGTGAGCTGAGGAACGCCTTCACCATTTCAGCGGCGACAAAGTTGCCGTTAAAAGCGTTGAGTTTACCCAGCCAGAATTGGAACCCGTTGTCGTTATTGTCCGGTGCGTCGGTCGGGTTTCGTCGCAGGTATCCGTAGTACTCCATCAGGACGAAGGCCGGATTGGTCTCCGCAGTCCTGACAGAACTCGCATCGACTACAGATCGCAAAGCTGCGACGCGGCCACTGGTGCCGCCGCCGCCAAAGGCGGTGATCGCTGCATTTCGCTCAGCAGTTGTGGGAACGACTCCGGCTGAGGCAAACAGCGCGTCGACGTACTGGGAGGCTGTTTGCGCCACCGGAAATGCGGCGATGAAAGCTGCACTGGTGACGATGTTGGTGGCGTAGGCTTGCTTGTTTGATTCCAGTAAAGCGTCAGCTCCGGCGCTGCCTATGATCACGCCGTTGCCAACTTGCTGCGCATCCTTCAGGAACGAAAAATACGGATAGCGCGTCGCTGCGGCGGAAGCTCGCTTGCCGAAGGCGACGCGTTGCGTTCTCAGCACGTAGAAGCCCGACTCCTGGAATTCGATTGAAAGGAAGAACGCGGCTGAGACGTTGATACGCGCGACTTCAACGCAGGCGGCGTTGGCCCCGCAGGAGGTAATCTGCGAGGTCCAGAACGATTGGCCTGCCGCATCCGCCTGCCGATTGAGAAAGTCGTGATATTGCTGGCCGACAAAGGTCGCCGCATCATCAATCGCGTTCGGTCCGGGGCTGGCGTCGTCGTCGTTGATTGTCAGTACCGCGGTGGTCTGCGATCCGAACACGGCTCCGCCGGTGGCGTTGGCCAGCGCGAGATTGACTGTCTCGCTTCCTTCAACCAGCGAGTCTTCCGTAATCGGAATGTTGACAACTTTTGAAGTCTCGCCCGGGCCAAAGGTGACGGTTGCAAACGTCGCCGTGTAATCAGACTTCTGAAGTGCCGTGCCGTCGCTTGTGTTCAGATCCACAGTCACGGTCCCGGCGCCCGGATTGCTTCGCGTGATCGTAATCGGCGCAATGGTACAGTCTTCGGTAATGCTCGAAGTGGCGGCGCTAAGCTGCATCGTGTCGGTCGCGAATCCGACGTCATAGGTGACGATGTTTCCGGCTTCATTGCCCAGTGGCGTGCCGGCCGGTGCGCCGGCGGGCAGCGTCAACACATTGCGACTGGTGCCTCCCGGCCCGGTGGCGAAGATCAGAAACTGCTTGCCTCCGTTAGCTGCTCCGAAATTAAAAGTTGCATTCAGATTTGAAGCATCGACAAGCGAAAAGCTCGTCGCGGTTACGACGTTGGCCGGATTGTTCCGTTCGACTGCCTTGACCTCAGTGACATTGGCGGTGCCGTCCATCAATTTGAAAGCGCCGCCGTTGATCGCCAGCGATTGACCGTTGGCTCCCGTCGTCGGCGTCACCGTCAGCACCACGGGCGCGCGGAACTTGCCGATGCCACTCACCAAGACGGGCGCCGTCCGCGTGAACGGTCCCAGCAAGTTATTGTCGCCGGCGGTAAAAGTGGTTGTGATCGTGAGTTGGGCCAAAATAGAGGTCGACCCAGGGACCGTGCTGCCCGCCACGCTGAGCGGAAAGGCAGTCCCCGGAAGGCCCGGAATGGTCGGCAGCGTGCCGCGCACCAGGTGCTCGTTCACGGTTTGGACGTTCGTCAATGGAATCGTCAGTTCCGGAATTCCGTTGCCGTCTTGATCGATTGCCATCGTGATCGCCGTGCTGACAGTCTTGCCGGCTCGTTGTGCCGGATCAGATTGACATACCGTCGTGGTTTCATTCGGGAACAGTTCGGAGCCGACCCCGTCGATCTGCACGGCGCCGAATGCGTTAACAAAGCCGGAGGTGGTCGGCGTCGTCACCGGCGGCGAACTAAGCGGTTGCCCTATTGACACGACGGGTGGCGGCGGTCCTCCCAACCCATAGAGCGCTATGCGATCGCGGCTCAGACTCGCGCCTGTCGGAGTAGAGGCGGCCGCATCATTTCCTTGCGATCGCAGATCGAAATTGACTGTGCCCGGCAGGGCGCCCGTTGGCTCGGCGCCCGTGTCAAATGCTTCAAAGAGCGTCGGCTCAGTGCCTTCGCCCAGTATTCCAAACGTGGTGCTCGAGGTTTGGCCCTGGATGACGCCGTAGGTGGGCACCTCGGTTAGCGGCGCCGCCGTACTCAAATCGTTTTCGCACATGCCCGGCGGATTGGCCGGGGCCAGGCCGCCGCTCGAATATCCGGTGATCACCGGGAGGGTTGCCGAGCCGAGCAGATCCATGCGGCCATAATCGAATGTGAAATAACCAGTGCTGGCAAAACGTTGTGACTCACCGACGATGACCGAGGTGTTAGGCTCGCGAGAGAAAAGCAAATCGGTCGGTCCTTCCTGGAGATCGAAGGGCACGCTGTTATTGCCAATTGGGTTCGCAGGATTGAGCGGTTGACTGGCGTTCTCGTCTATACCGTTGGCATCGTCGTAGAGGGTAACGGAGAAAGTATTGCCTCCCGTGCCGCCTACGCCCGTGGGTGAGCAGACTTCTTTGCCGAACGCCGGGGTATTGGTCCACCGAATCTTGAACGAATTAATGTTGGCGAAGCCCAGCGACTGCGTTGGAAAGTTGTTTAGATCGACAGATCGTGCACCCGGATTCAGATTGGCCCACGCCGGAGCGATGCGCGGCAAGTCCGCGCGCAACAACGTCGTGTTAACGGTGGGCGAAGCGGACGAGCCATTGAACGTAATGTTTCCATTTGAGTTGAGGAAGAAACTATTCCAGACTCGTTGCCCGCCGGAGGCGCCGAAATTGAATTCGAAGCCACCTCTCAAGGCGCCGGCGCTCGTTGGATTGTTAGCGCCGGGCGGATTTGAAAAGCCGTCCGAGTCGTCACCTCGAAACGGCGTGTTCTGATCATCGCCGCCCGACACTTGCCCGCTGGCGTCAAAATCATCGAAGGCAATTGGCCCGACGCTGGTGTCGTCACCCTGCGGCGCGCCGTTCGGCAGCAGCGCAAAAGAATTAGGATTGACTGCGCGCGTCCGATTTAGATAGAGCAGATGGCCGCGGCTTAATCCCGCCATA
>Ga0207511_100121_pt1 | contig 18860 bp, 14 predicted proteins | sample NitcycUWRSCHO22C_FD_188265 | JGI IMG/M metagenome (GOLD analysis project Ga0207511, IMG submission 188265) | Soil microbial communities from Arlington Agricultural Research Station in Wisconsin, USA - Nitrogen cycling UWRJ-SCHO22-C (SPAdes) | ecosystem: Environmental > Terrestrial > Soil >... | reverse complement strand
CCACCTTTGTATTAGCCAGATCGAAAGTCGCCGCCGTTCCGTTCACCTTGCCAACAGGGATGACCTCGTCCGTGACCTGTTGGCCATTGCCTTGATCGTCCGTGTATTTGTAGCTCACTTTTATCGTGTCGCCTTTAGCCGGAATGGGAAAAACGACTTGGGATTTATCGTTAGCGCTCTGGAGAATGGCCGCGTCCGTCTTTTGCGAGTCAACTCTCACCTGGTATGCGCCAGGCGTGGTGACGACCGGATAATCATCCAGGTCGTAGGTTCTGGTTGAGCCGTTCACCTGCTCTTTCGGAATGTTCTTGGTCTTGGCCAGAGTCGGGGGAACACGCAGTTGATCCGGGACGATTCCGATGAATGCTGCGGTGCTGGTGCTGACACCTGCGATGGGCTTGACTGCCGAAGGCACTTCTTCGGCGTAGACGCCCGGCGATAGATACTGAGGCATGTTTTCCTCCTTATGGTTAGAGAGCTATCCTATTAATTCAACGTCGTAAGATCCGGCAGCCGCCGGAACATTGATTTCAACCGTCTTGCTCCTGACGCCCTTATCTGTCTTCCAGTTGGCGCGCAGGCTGTATTTCCCGATTGGAATCAGTCTAAAGCTGTACTGTCCATGGTCGTCGCTCGTGGTGCTCAGATTCAACTCCTGAATCATCATCCTCGCGCCTGCTACGGGCGCGCCCGCGTCGTTTTTGACAAGTCCTGAAATATCCATCCGTGCAGGATTGTCTTCATTGAAAATTCTTTCCAGAACAGGCTTGGCCTCAGCCGCCGGAGATGGCTGCACAGAAATCGTGGCTTTCACGCTCAGCGAGGGACGCAGGTTACTGCCTATGGCCGTCCAGAATTCCGAGATGTTGTTCAAGCCATCGGCCCGCGCCGTAATCATCGGCGGCGGAAACTCCTGCGGAGGATTGGCGAGCTTCCCCTGCAAGAAATCTACCGGGATTGTCGGGTAACGAGCCAACACTTGCAGCACTTCGCTCAACAGCAGATGCTCAAGCAGGAACAGGTCTTGCCCCGTCTCCTGATCCACATCCGTGCCGCCCGCGTTCGTCTGCACGGGCCACGCCGTAACCAGATAGGAACAATCGAGACGAAACGGCGGCGCCGCAATCGTAGACTGCCCGTTGCCGCCCATCACTCTCGAAAGCTCGTTGCTGCGAAGCTCACGGTTCTCCCTGATGTCGTAAAGGAATAGACAAATGGTTTGCGGCGCCTTCGGCGCGTAATCTGTAAGAGGCCGGGCAAACTCTATGTGCGCTTCGCCAAGCTGCGGAAACTCCTGCTTCACTTCCTGAGTGGAGAGAATGGCTCTCAAAGTTTTGCTCAGATCATCAATCATCTTGGGGTGAGACGGCTTCTGTGATTCCGAGGCGTGACCCGGAATCAGCTGTTTATTCAATCTTCCAGTCTCTTTCGTTCCAGCTTCGCCCCATTTTTTGAAACTCACGCCGCACGGCGCGAACCAGATGTTGCTGTCGAATCACGCGCCCGTCACCGGCGGCATAAAAGGCGGCGGCCAGACCTATATTCTTGAGGTTGCCTCCTGCCAGCCTGACCTCGCGCGCCAATAACGGTAAATCTACGTCGCTCGCGATTGGCGCTTCGGGCGGAAAGAGAACTCCCCAGATGCGTCCGCGAGATTCTTCGTCCGGGAAAGGGAATTCGACGATGAACTGCATGCGCCGCAAGAAAGCTTCGTCCATGTTCTGTCGCAGGTTGGTCGCCAGGATTGCAATTCCCTCGTATTCTTCCATCTTCTGCAACAGGTAGCTGACCTCGATGTTGGCGTAGCGGTCATGTGAGTCTTTGACTTCAGTGCGCTTGCCAAAAAGGGCGTCCGCCTCGTCGAAGAAGAGAATCGAGGAGCTGTCCTGGGCCTCGAGGAAGATACGGTTCAAACTCTTCTCCGTCTCTCCGATGTATTTGCTGACTACCTGTGAGAGGTCAATCTTGTAGAGGTCTAGATGAAGCTCGCTCGCGATCACTTCGGCAGCCATGGTCTTTCCCGTTCCGGGATGACCGGAGAAAAGCGCATTGAGACCCTTACCGAGAGAGAGCTTTCGTCCAAAACCCCATTGGCCATAAACCACATGCTGATGCTTGTATCGGACGCTAATTTCCCTGAGCTGGGATAACTGATCGGCCGGCAGTACAAGATCGGCCCAGGTGTACTTGGGTTCTATCTTGCGCGCGAAGCGCCCCAGGTGATGAGTTGAGCGCGCGCGGGCGCAAGCAAATAGATCGAGCGCGGTTGGGAGCGCACCGGCCGCCGAAAGCGGATCGGCAACTGACTTTTCGGCCGCGCGCCAACCGGCAAGATCAACCGCGGCTGTGACCGCCGTTTCGATCTCTCCTGAAGGTAATCGAAAGCTGCCGGCTAAAGCGTCGAGGGTGTCCGCGTCGAGGGCCGTGCTGTGCCTGAGCAGGTTGGCTTCCCAGCATGTCCTTCGCTGGGCGAAATCCGGCGCCAAAAACTGCGCCTCATATATTCTCAGCGAGCTGCCGAGCGGTTTCTCACCTGACACAATGACTGCGCTCGAAGTTTCATTTAAGGCCTTTAGCAATTGCCTATAGCTAACGGCGCGCTCTTCGGTGAGTAGGATGTCAAGATTTTCAAAATAGAGTAGGGCCTGAGAGAGCCGGGCCTGACGAAGAACTATCCTCAAACTTTGCTCAAAGTCGGTAGTGACCTCCAACGCTTGTTCAATATCAACTACGATCAGCAACCTGGAGTTCGTCTGCCCAGCCAGCGCTTCTGCCGTTTGACGCTTGAGTGTGCCAGCGGGTCCTCGAAAATGCAGTCTGAGTGGCCGGCTGCTCGCTCGCGTTGTATGAACTTGCAGAGCTCGTTTCAAGTCGCTGCCGATTGGAACGTCTGCCAGAGAAAGGGTCGAGTCGATTAGCTGACAAAAGGCTGCTAACCTCGGGTCAAGGCCTTTGACGCCCAACAATAAATTGATGATCGCATCGTCGAGGCTGAGCTGGCGGGCGAGGATCGAGCGCTCGCGATCCGGTTCGGGGCGCAGACGAAGCAGGTTGTTCCTGATAAGTGGACCATCCGGCGTGAAGTGTGTGCGACCGGCTTCTCTGGCGCAGGTTGAGTGACAAAGCAGGTTCAGGGCCAAATCGACCGTCGGACGTCTGCAGGTGATGTCGTCCTGGAGGTATGCGAATATTCTTTCGTAGCGCAGATCGAGTTCCGTTGCGAAAGCAATCAGAATTACGTCGAGATCGAAGGAGGAGAGATCATATTCTCGGGCGAGCCACATGAGTTTCGAATTTGCATTGGCATCTTCGGAGGGATCGAAGAGCGGTCCCTGTGACAAGACGTCATCTAAAGTGAAAGCCGGCATACCCGGTTCTAGTTCAAGCAACCGGGAGATTTCGTTCCAGCTGATCGTGAGTCCGGGATAAGATTGTGTATCGAGAGCTGACTCACTTTTGTCCCACGCTCCGGCAAGCAGCTTGAGGCGCTGGTCCAATCTGCGGAATGCAGGAAGCAACTCATCAAGACACGACTTTCTGTCGATCTTAATCGAGTCGATGTCGGGAGGCGATCCGTACACGGTAGCCATCCACACTCCAAAAAATGGTTCGTCTTTGAAGCTACTAAGTGAGATAAGGCGTCAGCAGAATGGCTTTCTGCTAAAGCGTTTCAGGGGGGGTCACTCTTTGCGTTTCCATCAAGCGGTGGAGCAGCGTAGTCAGCGACTACTTCAAACCTGTACTCCTCCGATTGCCTAAAGTCAGACCCGCCGAAAGCCTAAAGCTGAATGCAAATGACTGGTCATGTTCGGGAGGGATCCGACACTTAGACCTGCGTTTTTGCTCAACTGATTAACGCATGCATTCGACGAGATGCAATTATGATAAATGCCTGTTCAGTGTCAAAATTTTCGCAGATCAGTAACATCTTTTGCATATCCGCGGTAGATGCCATTAAATCTGAACTTTGAAAGCCCGGCCGATGGCCAGCGCCTTACTTCGAGTATTGACGTAAGAAGACTCTCTTCGTCGCGGGAGGTTGAATTGGGATCTCCCCTAAACGATATTCAGCCCAACGCTTCATTAAAAATGGGTTTCGGGTAATGGCAATTCTAGAACGTCTTGGCGTTGGCTTCGGGGTTTTTGAGAAGCACAATGTCGCGAAGTATTCTGCCGCGGGCCAGCACAAAACCATTTTTTCTACTCCAATCGTAGTAATAAATTTTGTCTTCAGTGACCTGCGTGACCTGTTCGGCGGGTGACCCATCAAGCGGTTTTTTCCATATATTCTCAACACCCCTCTTCGATACCACATAAAACAACGCGCGGCCGTCAGGCGCCCATCGCACGATTTGGTTGAAGGGTTTCGGAATATCCAGCACTTGGCGCGGCTCTCCACCATCAAAAGGAATAATCGCGATCTTCCATTTGTCTGCTTCATCCTTGCGAAAGACACATGCGATCGACTTGCAATCAGGTGAGACCACGGGTTTGATGATGATGCTGCCCCGAGTTATCTGCTGCGGCGTTCCACCATCGATTGAGACTTTCCAAAGGGTATTGCGCGCGCCTGCCAGCGACGTGTAAATCACCCAGCGACCGTCAGAAGAACAACTCGGATAATTCTCCCCGCCGCCGTCGGTAAGCTGCATTTCCTGGAGCGTACCCAGATCGAGGCGGTAGAGATGGCGGACTCCGGTTCGCAACGAGGTGTAAACCAGAAACTTCCCATCAGAGGTGACTGACGGAAAGTAAGCCCCCGCTTGGGTCAATTGTTCGGCGCCCGTACCATCAGTATTAATAGCCCACAAATTCAGCTTACGGTCCTCCTCGACGGTGTAAACTATCTGCCCGTTCGGAAGTGTAACGACTCCGCCTTCGCCCTCCTTTGTGCCGAAGGTCAACTTGCGCGCGGCGGAGCCTTCAGCAGCGACCCACAAATTGATCATCTCCGCCACCTGAGTAGTTATCAGCTTGCTGCCATTCTTCGTTAGATGAACACCCTCGTAATAGTTGGCATCATTCGTCAACGGTGCAATGCCGCCCGACTCAGTCTCTAAACGCCACAGTTGACTGGGTGGCGACTCCTTCGTGCCAGCGCTGAAAATCAGCGCGCGCCCGTCATCACTCCATGCAAGTCCGCTAATCGCATTCCACTGTTGGGGGGTTAGCTGTCGCGATTGGGCGCCGTCAAGAGGAATGCTATTGATGCTGAATGAGACACCGTTGTCCGGGCTCGCACCGAGCGCAATAACCTTTCCATCAGGGGACCAGGCGGAACCAGAAAAGGAGAACTTCTCCGGATGGTTCAGGACCGACAACTCGCGCTCACCAGTTCCATCGTTATTTGCCACTACTAAGGCGTCATAATGCTTGCCCGGAAAACTACGCACGAAGGCCATCTCTGAGCCATCAGGTGACAGTGAAACTGGGGAGTCGATATTTACGACGAGTTTGTTCGGCGTTCCGCCACGCACACCAATCCGGTAGAGCACGCTGACAGTGCTGTTTGGCTGGGTGGTGTTGTAGTAGACACTCTGTCCATCGTAAGAAAAACGCAATCCCCAGCATAATTGCTCTTGCGGTGCGAGCAACTCGTGTTGTTCGTTTGTCTCGATGTTCTTTATTCTCAGCGCCTCCAGGCCGGCATCGATGGACACAAAAGCGAGCGAGTTGCCGTCGGGCGAAATGGTTGCGTCACGAACATTTCCTGTATCCGTGAGACGTGCGAGCTTCATCGGCCCGAGGGTTTTCGTGTTTCCGGGCTTATTTGAAAACCGGCCCCGAATGGCCCATGCAGAGAACGCAATGACTACGGGCAAGGTAACCAGGAGCACGGCAAGCGCCAGTCGCCGCAGGTTTCTCGGACGCACGACAGGAGTTGCGGGAGCAATCGTTTCGGGTTCAATCGCAGGCGTGGCAATCTCATTCGCGGCGTGTGGATCGATCCGGCGCACCGGTACAGCAAATGAATAACCGCGTTTGGGGATTGTCTGGATGTAATTCTCGCCGAGTGCCTTCCGCAGCATCGAGATCGTCACCGTGAGATTCGACTCCTCGACGAATGTATTCGGCCAGAGCATCTCGATCATCGAGCTCCTGGAAACCACGCTGCCGTGCCGGCTCACCAGCAGTTCCAGCAGACTTATAGCCTTGGGAGTCAACGGCACAACGACCCCATTACGCCGCAACACTCTTTCAGCTGTGTCGAGGCGAAACTCGCCAAACTCAAAGACAGCACCGTTTACCTGATCCATTAAGGCTTTTAGCTATTTTTTAGCTTTCATTTAGGACAAAACTTGCCACTCAATTGTAGAGTGCGCCTATGTGAGTTTGCAGAAAGCCAGATGTTCGGAGTGAAAGAGGCCTCCACAATCCACAGGTTTGATTTGGATTCTACTCGGGGCCTCACATTCCGACAACTCACGTTGGATAGAAACAATATTACGCAGCCACTGCCAAAGGAGAATTGATATGCAACCCGAAAGTGTACTTTCCGGATCGGCTTCCAATCCCACCTTCAACCTACCCGCGCCGGCGGCGCTTGAGCCCAGTGCAAAGCGGGTACTCTGGGCAACTCAGTATTTCGTCCCCGCCGTCAGTGCTGTGTCAGACGGCGAACCGTTGCTCGATGAGCATGGCGAGCCGCTGGGCCCCGAACTCTCCCCGCGCGATTGGTGTAATGCAGCCATTGAAGGAACGGTCAGTGTTCGCACCCTCGATGGTCAAAATATGTTGTACAACTTTGCGGGCAGGGGCAGCACATCTCAAGTGAACTGCCGCGCGGTGCTGCATAGCCCGCATCTTAAGAAGTCGATCGACTCTACCTTGTTCACGCTTGCTGTCGGCCCGTTCGGGGAGGGTGTGCGAAACCTGTTCCTGGTTCCCTTTCGCTCAATTGCGATCGACAAGCACGAACTTAACGGATTGAAGTTTGAAACGGCGGTCTTCATACCCCAGGCCCGTGGTACGGAAATAACGCTCCCGTCCGGAGCCAAGGCGATTCACGATGGCTACTTTTTTGCCGCTGATACGGGCGGCATGATCAAAGACAATCATATCGATGTCTTCACTGGCATCGTAACGCCCGCGCACAATCCGTTCCCAAACTTCGTCAAGAGTAGTGCAAATAAAACATTCGAGGCATTTCTCATCAACGACCCTACCATCAAGGCAGCGTTAAAGAAGATGCATACCACGCGTTGACGGAGTTCAACGTGGCAACACCAACATAGCGCCGTTCAGACAACGCTGAGCTTCATAAGGAGAAAACAACATGCCTACGGTTGAACAATTCGCGATCACCAGCTCATCTCAGGGCTGCAGTACAGCGGGCCTGCGTCCTCTCAACGATCAGATCGTCAAAGTACTTTTGAAAGCGGTTAACACCGACAGTGAAACGCATCTTGTCGCCTGCGATGACATCCCGCACTTGCAAGTAACGGGAAACAGCACCATTCCGTTGCTACAGCCCACTGCTCGTCAGGCTCTGCAACACGCAATCGGACAGAGAGGGCATACCCTCAACTTAGTCCATGGCTACCGCACGATCGCGCAGCAGTTCGTGTTACTTCAGTGGAAGATTCACGGCAGGTGTTCCATCACCGCCGCGCGGAGACCCGGCACCAGCGATCACGAACGTGGGATTGCGATCGACATCGATGACTTCTCTGGTTGGAAGCCGTTTCTTCAAAGTAACGGCTGGGAATGGGCCGGACCCGGGGACAAGGGTCATTTCAGTTTTCATGGCCCGGGCGTCAGTCCTTTGGTCATTACTCAGAGTGTTCTTTCATTTCAGAAACTCTGGAACCTGAACCATCCCGAGGATCAAATTGACCAAGACGGCGTGTATGGCGACACACAAACCGGAGCCCGTCTTCTGCGCTCGCCGATCGAAGGTTTTGAGCTGACTCCCTAAATCTGTGGAGAGCAGCACGATGCCTAATTTTCCAGCACACGTTCAAAAGGAACTCGCTTTCGACGGAACTATTCGAAAAGGCGATTTGGGCTTAAAGGTCCGCCGCGTTCAGGAGTGGTTAAAAATAAACGGATTCGGAACCGGTATCGACAATGACTTCGGTGATGGTACAAGAGAATCTGTAATCAGGTTTCAAAAATCAAAAGCACTGCCAGAAACTGGTGAAGTCGACCAGCAGACATGGGACGTCTTGACGGATCCACTGATGAAAGCATTGGCACCGATGGGATTTGCCGCAGGCACAAGTCTCTCTACGGCTATTTTGCAGGTTGCGCAACAGCACCTGAGACAACACCCTATCGAGGCAGGCGGCGACAATCGTGGCCCTTGGGTAAGGGTTTATCTCGACGGAAATGAGGGGCAAGGCTGGCGTTGGTGTGCAGGCTTCGTGACTTTTGTCATGAAGCAAGCTTGCATGGAACTGGGCCAGTCGTTGCCGATTGAGGGTTCCTTCTCGTGCGACTCGTTGGCGTATCAGGCCAAGCAAGCCGACCTCTTCGTTCCGGGCGCACAACTGGAGTCCGGCAGCGTTGCATGGTCCGCTCTTGGCCCGGCACAGATATTTCTTATTCGCCGAACACCCACGGATTGGACTCACACTGGATTCAGCTTTGACGGCGCCAATACCGTATTCTCCACGATTGAAGGCAACACCAACGAAGATGGAAGCGCAAATGGATTCGAGGTTGCTCGACGAATCCGCTCCGTCCCGAAGAAGGACTTTATCAGGTTGCGATGAAGACATCTCGCTGAACCCGACAAACAGCCAGGCTCGATTGCGGATTAATAATTAAGGTAAGCAGGAGCTGCGGTGGAACAGTCCGACACTTTTTCTCTTATGAAGACTTAGTGGGTCGCACGAAGAATCAATGACTTACGGCCGTTGAGTTCAGGACTTTAATTCGACAGAGCGCAGCTTCACCAAGTGATATTTAATCCGCTCGGCTGAACCGGCTGGTCTTCCACCAGTCGAGCGTCAGCTGCAGACCTTCTTCCAGGCCCACCCTGGGTTCATAACCCAAAACCGCATTCGCGGCTTTAAGGTCCGCGAGGCTGTCTCTGACATCGCCGGCGCGCGTGGGTGCGTAGTCGGCTTTTATTTCATTTCGGCCAGTCAAGCGTTTCAAGACCTCGAGCACTTCATTGATGGAAATGCTCTTGCCGTTGGCAATGTTGAATACTTTGCCGCTCGCTTCTGGCGCCTGGGCCGCCCGCATATTGGCCGCGACCGCATTCGCGACGTAAGTGAAATCGCGCGTCTGTTCACCATCACCAAAAATGGTGGGACGTTTGCCGCTTTCGAGCGCCAGGATAAATCTCGATATAACGCCCGAGTATTGTGAACTCGGATCCTGACGCGGACCGAACACATTGAAGTATCTGAGTGAGACGGTTTCCAGTTTGTAGCTCCGGGTGAACACCTGACAATAGTATTCGCCGACCAGCTTTGCCGCCGCATACGGACTTAAAGGATCGGGCCGCATCGATTCGACTTTCGGCGATTCGAGTTGATCGCCGTAGGCGGAACTCGACGCCGCATAGACAACCCGGCGCACGCCCGCATCGCGAGCTGCCAACAGTAGGTTAAAAGTGCCGTTAACACTGGCGTCGTGGGTTTCACGCGGCTGTTGCACGGAGCGCGGGACCGACGGAATCGCCGCTTCGTGAAACACCAGTTCGACGCCTTGCACAGCCCGATTGAGCGCCGCGGCATCGTTGATACTGGCGTTAATAAACTCTACCTCACCGCCGATTTCGTCCAGATTCTGAACTGAACCTGTCGAAAGATCGTCGATAACACGAACGCGTGCGCCGGCGTCTACCAACGCGCGCGCAATGTGTGATCCGATAAAGCCAGCGCCTCCCGTAACCAGCGCGATGCCGGACAGCGACATAACTAGCGTCCCACCCCCACATATTCAAAGCCCATCTCGCGCATGTCAGAGGGCGTATAAATGTTTCTCAAATCAGCAATCCGCGGCACCTTCATCAATGCCATGATTCTCTTCATGTCCAGGGCGCGAAACTGATTCCATTCAGTCACAAATACCAACGCGTCGGCATCGGTCGCCGCATCATATTCGTTGGCCGCATATTCGATCCGGGGCAGCATCTTTTCCGCTTCACTTTGCGCTACGGGATCAAAGGCCACTACGGTGGCGCCACTCTCGACCAGTCCCTCAATGATATCGAGTGAGGGTGCGTCACGCATATCATCGGTTTCGGGTTTGAAAGCCAGACCGAGCACAGCGATGCGCTTCCCTTTCAGGTCGCCGCCGGTGAGTTTCTCAATTTTCGGAATCATTGCCAGACGCTGAAGCCGGTTCACTTCCATGACCGCGTCAACAATCCGGGTGGGCGAAGAGTATTGACGACCAATAACCGAGAGGGCCGCTGTATCCTTCGGAAAACACGAACCGCCAAATCCCGGACCGGCGTGGAGAAACTTCGACCCAATGCGGCGGTCCATTCCAATGGCCCGCGCGACATCGTGCACATCACAACCTACGACTTCGCAAAGGTTCGCGATCTCGTTGATGAACGAAATCTTGGTAGCCAAAAACGCATTCGCCGCATACTTGATCAATTCGGCGCCTTCCAATGAGGTGGTGACGAATGGAGTTTCGATCAAATAAAGCGGCCGATAGAGATCCCGCATAATCGCTATCGCCTGGGGATCGGAACCACCGATCACAACTCGATCCGGGCGCATGAAATCGGCGATGGCCGCGCCTTCGCGAAGGAATTCCGGATTGGACACGACGCTGAACTCAATCGGCTTACTCTGCCGCTTGGTAATGATTTGCGCGATGCGTTTGCCGGTACCGACGGGAACCGTAGACTTGGTCGCGACGACCTTGTAGCTGTCCATGTGATCCGCGATGGCGTCGGCGACGTTCTCGACGAACGAGAGATCCGCGGAACCATCGGGCTTTGGAGGAGTGCCGACGGCGATGAAGATGACTAATGATTGCTTGATGGCGGCGGCAATATCTGTGGTAAAGCTGAGACGGCCTGCCTTTAGATTTTTCTGTAGAAGCTGATCGAGACCGGGTTCGTAGATGGGACTTTCGCCCTTTTTCAGTCGCTCTATTTTCTCGGTAGCAACATCGACGCAAATAACATCGACCCCAAACTCAGCAAAGCATGCTCCGGTAACCAGTCCTACGTAACCGGAGCCGATCACGGCTATATGCATTCTCGATTCCTACAGTGCAAGGGATGTCCGAGCAAAACTTACGGGTCACGAGCGCCATCGCGCGTGACCCGCAAAGTGTGTCGAAAGCGCGTTGAAACGCGCTATTGTTCTGGATTAAACGGCGTCTATCGCGTCGGACTAACGACGGTAACGGAACCACCGAAGTTAAGCGTATCGTCGTGATTGCTCGCGAAAATTGCCGCGGCGACAGCGCCACCTGCTGCAAGCAGCAACGCGGCGAGTGCACCACCACTAAGGTGACCGAAGGAATCCGGTTTGGTAAGTCTCGTGCAACGCGTACCGGGCTGCGGTGTTCCGGCCGATTCAGAAGTACCGGCGGCCACAGCTTTGGCACTGCCACCCGACCTCAATTCGACTTGACCTGCTTGTGACGCAACCACCATGTTGCCGCACTCGAGATCAACCATGAAGGTTGAGGCCTGGCTGGGATCAGCCACAGCAGCTCCATCCTTCGCGGTGACAATCGCTGAGTTGCCGGCCAGGGTCGACACCTGCACGCGGCCCGCATCGAGATATCCTGAAATGTTGCCGTCGCTAAAGCTCAACTTAATTGACGAATTCGGATACAACTGAACTCGACCCAGCTTGCCCAGGCTGACCGTCGCATTGCTATTGCCCGCCGTGGTAATGACGCTGTCTGAAAAGATCGTCGCTCCAGAGATCGCGGCTTGCCCGTTGACGGTTACTTGACCAGAAACCGAAAGCTCGCCTGATGCTTTCTGCGGCGCTGCCGCCAGCGTGACCATTGAGTAAACGCTCAGAACGGCAACTGCGACACAGAACGCAATCGACTTACGGCTCCAAGTTCTGCTAATCATCATTTCCTCCCATACGAAGTGAACAAGTTTTGTGGAAGCGCGCTAAGAAAAACGCACAGCCGACGGCACTCTTCCCGTCGAACTCGAATGTCTCGCTACCGCGAGACCAAAAAAGAAAGCTTGGCAGGAACCTACAAAAAGGCCCTTGACTGTGCCTTTTTACACGAACCACTGCCCGAATGTCAACAATAAAGCCCTGACTACAAACGCTTAAGCTACAGTATTAACTAGCTTTGCGGGCCAAGATAGCACGCCAAAAAGGGGCTGTAAAGAAGTTTTTTCCCTTTGGCTGTTAAGATTCTGTGTCTTTCGGGTCCCCAAACTGGACACTTCATCGACAACCTACTTGGGAACGGCGCGCCGAGCTCGCGTGCTCATGAGATTGCCAGCGGCACTGTCAGAAACGGCGTTTCCACCGGGCGATTTCGCACTGCGCTGAATTAAATCCGCTTGTTCGTACGGATCCAGTCGCGCAAAAACGTAGAACGTCTCACCCGAGTGAAGCGTCCCCAGGAAGCGAAATTTGTTGGCAAAGACCTCGTTGACGCGAAGCGTAACCGGCAGCGGTGGGCGCTCGAATATCGTCTTAAACTCGTCTGTAGTAACGGCTTCGAGTTCGGGCACGTAATCGTTCCCGCTCTGGCGCACCAGTCTCAGCGCGGTCTGTCGCAGGGCGTGGATTCGATTTGAATTACGTCGATAGTAGCCAGGCGTAATTTCCCTGCGGCTCGCCCGGTCATCCACCACCTCTTGTTCATTGTTAAGATAGCCCAGATACGCCGTCACCACTGGGCCAAACTCCTGATCCGCCTGACGCTGGCCCGCGGCCACGCCCACGAAAGTCAGGATAGTTATGACGGAAAGAACAAAACGCACGGAACCAGAAAGACTACGCATGGATGTACCCTCGGGCTGTCGGACCGGCTTCTTTAAGCATCGGCATCATACTTTAGCGCGTGCTGACCTTAGAATGCCAGTTGGGATTCAAAAACGGTGCGCGCATTATAAGGACGGGTTCGGTTACTTTCGTTGCGCGTGCCATTCGGCGGTGTTACATTTCAATTTCATCTCTAGTGAACAACCCATCTCTTAATTCGAGAAAAGTCGCGATAGGAGTTACTGGCGGTATCGCTGCATACAAGGCGATCGAAGTCCTTCGCGGATTACAACGCGCAGGCTGCGAGGTACGCGTGGCAATGACCCGGCACGCATGCGAATTCATCCAGCCGCTCACCTTTCGCGCGCTGTCGGGAACATACGTGATTGTCGACGATTATTCACCCGACAATCCTGATCCGATCGCGCACATCACTTTTTCCCAGACGATAGATCTTTTTGTGATCGCGCCGGCAACGGCCAACACTCTGGCGAAATTAGCGAACGGTGTCGCCGATGACTTCATTACCTCGACTTACCTGGCCTGCACCGCACCAGTGCTGGTCGCGCCGGCGATGAACACCGCGATGTGGCAACACCCGGCAACCCGGCGCAATGTCGAAAAGCTGCGCCGCGATGGTGTGCATTTCATCGAACCCGACGCCGGAGAAATGGCCTGCGGTACGATCGGGCCCGGCAGGTTGAGCGCTCCGGAACAAATAGTCTCGGCGGCACTTAAGCTGCTGGATAGTGGTCAGTTCAATTCGCCCGCATCAGTTGATCTGGCTAACGAACGGGTTTTGATTACCGCCGGCGCAACTCGTGAACTCATCGATCCGGTCCGCTTTATTTCCAACCGTTCTTCAGGAAAGATGGGCTTTGCCCTGGCTGAAGCCGCCCGCGAACGAGGCGCGCAGGTTTGCGTTGTCAGCGGCATAACCACGGCGGCTGCACCTTCGGGCATCGATGTGATCAAAACGACAACGGCGGAAGAAATGCGGGACGCGGTTTTGCGGGAACTTGGCACGGCGACGATTTTTATCGCGGCGGCAGCGGTTGCCGATTATCGGCCCAGGCAAGTGTCGCCGGAGAAGATTAAGAAAACGGCGTCGGAATTAACTCTCGAACTCGAGCGCACGCCTGACATCCTGGGCCAAGTGGCGCGGCAAAAAATCGCAGGCCAATTGCTCGTCGGCTTCGCGGCAGAAACCAGGGACGTCATTCAAAATGCACAGGCTAAATTGACCGCCAAGAGTCTCGACATGATCGTCGCGAACGATGTCTCGCGAGCAGACGCCGGGTTTGATGCCGATGCGAATGAGGTAACCATACTCGTCCGCGAGAAGCCCGATGCGATCGTGGTCCCATTGTCATCCAAAGATGAAGTCGCGAATCGAATTCTCGACGAGATCATCAAACTAAGAGACGGCGCCCCGCGAGCGAAGAGCGCCAACTGACTTAATCAGACCATGTCCAACGATACCACCGGCGAACTGGTAGATGTGCTGCGCAATTTGCGCGAGCAGGCGCAGTTTTTGAAGGAACTCGGGGTCGAGCAAGTCGCGCTTGATTCATCGGTCGAGTCGGGAGCATCTCCGGCTTCGATCCCTCAAGCGACCGCAGCGGCTCCCGCGAAGACCGCGGCCGATACACGTCCGGCGTTTGCACGAGTGAAGCGCGAGACGCCGAAGACTGCGCCGCAGCAAACCGAAGCGCTCTTCCACACGACCGCGCTCGCAGAACCTGCCTTAACCGCGTCTGAAACACTTGAACAGATATGGACCGACATCGGCGACTGCACCCGGTGCGGTTTGTGCGAAGGGCGGACCCAGGTCGTCAACACTCATGGAAATCGGAACTCGCGGCTGATGTTCGTCGGCGAAGCTCCGGGTGCGGACGAAGATGCGCAAGGCAAACCCTTCGTTGGTCGCGCTGGTCAATTGCTCACGAAGATGATCGAAGCGATGGGCATGAAGCGCGAAGAAGTGATCATTGGCAACGTCAATCGCTGCCGGCCACCCGGCAATCGCCAGCCAACTCTCGAAGAGGCCGCGATCTGCCGTCCGTTTCTGTTCCGCGAAATCGCTTCAATTCAACCTGAGATAATTGTCGTAATGGGCAACACCGCGCTGCGTAATCTGCTTGAAGTTCGCGAAGGCATCACGCGCGTGCGCGGCAAGTTCCAGGACTTCCGCGGGATTAAAGTCATGCCCACGTTTCACCCCGCATATCTGCTGCGCGATCCTTCCAAGAAAAGAGAGACGTGGGAAGACTTGAAGATGGTGCGAGACTACCTCGATACGAATCCGCCAAAATCCAAACGATAGTTGAGTCTTCGCTTTCCCAACCGCCGGCAATCGCGTTAGGCTGTCGCGCTGTACTCGTCATGATTGGTTTTCAAACTTCAGAAGAATCTGCGGCGCAGTTCGCGCAAATTGCGGTGCCGGTTCATCTGCGGAAACTGTTCACGTATCGCTTGCCGCCATCGATGCAACATTCCGCGAGGATCGGCTCGCGCGTGATGGTCCAGCTCGGCACCAAGTCGATGTCCGGTTACATCGTGGCGCTGCTTCCGCGTCTGCGCAGTGGCACGAGTCTCGTCGCAGCAGAACTCAAGGAGGTCCAGGAACTCCTCGACGTCGACCCGCCACTGACTGCGGAGATTTTGGAAATCACGCGCTGGGTCGCGGAGTACTACGCGGCGCCGTGGGGCGAGGTGATGCGCGCGGCCTTACCGGCGGGTATCAATGCAACCGTCGAGCAAACAGTCAGAATCACAGATCGAGGGCGGAACCAGCTCTCAGAGTTGATGACTGAGAACCCTCCGAAGGGCCGCGGCCTGGCGATGCTCAACGCCGAAGGCGAATTCGAAATTAACGCTTTCAGTTTGCGCCTCGGCTTGAAGCGGCCGCCGGCGTGGCTGCGCGAATTGGAAGCGGAGGAATTGATCGAGCGCGGCTATCGCACGCGCAAAATGGCAACGCGAGCAAAGCACCGCCGCGCCGTGCGGCTTGCTGAGCCGGCAATTCAGGAAACCACTATCGCGAAGCCGCGCGAGACGCCGGCGCAGCAGCGCGCGCTGCACGTTCTCAAAAATCATCCCGGCAGAGCGATGCCGGCCGCCGATCTAATTGCGCAGGCGAACATCAGCGAATCTGTCATCAAGACTCTATTGAAGAGAGGCCTGGTTACGGAATTCGAAGAAGAACTGCGGCGCGATCCGTTGGCGAATGCGAGTCTGCCGGACGCCGGTCGTCTCTCGTTAACCTCGGCGCAGACGGAAGCGCTGCGATTAATTGATGAGCCGCTGAACGCGCGAGAGTTCGCGCCGTTTCTGCTGCACGGAGTAACCGGCAGCGGCAAAACCGAAATCTACATTCGCGCAATGCAACGCGCGCTCGAACTGAATCGCGGGGCGATGATGCTGGTCCCCGAGATTTCACTCACGCCAATTCTGTCGCGCCGTTTGCGCGCACACTTTGGCGACCTGATCGCGATCTTTCATTCATCTTTATCGAAAGGCGAGCGTTACGATGAATGGTCGCGTTTGCGTTCCGGCGCAGCGCGCGTCGTGCTGGGCACGCGCTCGGCCGTCTTTGCCCCCGTCACCGATTTGGGTTTGATCGTGATTGATGAAGAGCAGGACTCGTCTTACCGGCAGGAAGAATCGCCGTTCTACCACGCCCGCGACACTGCGATTGTGCGCGCGCAAAAAGAATCAGCGGTGGTCATTCTCGGCTCAGCGACGCCATCGCTTGAATCGTTTCATAACGCGCAGTCGGGGAAATACAGATACCTCGAGCTGCCGGATCGAATCGGCAATCGCCCGCTGGCCCGAGCTGAAATCGTCGACATGCGCGAAGTGTTTGCGCGCAGCCAGAAGCCAAAGGCTTTTTCCGACGAGCTGCTGCAGGCGATCGCGCAGACCCACGCCCGCCGCGAGCAGACGATCATTCTGCTGAACCGCCGCGGCTATTCGAGCTTCATCCTCTGCCGTTCATGCGGCGAATCAATTGAGTGTCCGAATTGCGATGTCACGCTGACTTACCATCGCAGTGACCGCACGCTCGTCTGTCACTACTGCAATCACCGTCAACGCGCGCCGTCCGAATGTCCGAACTGCGCCAGTAAATACATCTATTACGTCGGCGAAGGCACTGAGCAGGTTGAAGAACTCTTGCGCAAGAGTTTTCCGGAAATGCGCATCGGTCGCATCGACCGCGATACGAAAGCCCGGCGGCGCGAATTCGAACAGACGCTGCTTGATTTCGGAAAGGGAGAGATCGATCTGCTCGTAGGAACGCAGATGCTGGCGAAGGGTCACGACTTTCCCAACGTGACGCTGGTGGGAGTGATTTCTGTCGATGCTGGTCTGGCGCTGCCGGACTTTCGCGCGGCTGAGCGAACCTTCCAATTGATTACCCAGGTGGCCGGCCGCGCCGGACGCGGGGATTTGCCGGGCCGGGTCATGATCCAGACCTATCACCCGCACCATTACGCGCTGCGCCACGCGACGGCGCAGGATTATCGCGGCTTTTACGATGAGGAGATACGCCATCGCCGCAATCACGGGTACCCGCCATTTGTCGGGTTGGCGTTGCTGTTGATTCGGCAAACGGATCCGGTGCGCGTGAGACAGACGTCACAACAGATCCGAAATTTTCTGAACGAAGCCAATCGCGATCATTCGTGCCGCATCCTCGGACCGGCGCCGGCGCCGTTCGCTCGTCTGCGTAACGAGTATCGAATTCAAATCCTTCTGAAGTCGCGAAGTCGAAAACGAATGCGGGCCGTCATCGACGACGCTTTGAAAAACTTTGAAGACGACGGCGGAGACGCGCGCAGCGTCAGCCTTGAAATCGATCCGGTGAATATGATGTAACGTTGTGGAGACCGTGAACCAGGACAATTCCACCAACGAAGAGTTGACGCGCTACCTGCTCGGCGAGATGCCCGAAGAGGAGCAAACCGACTTTGAGATGCGCTATTTCAGCGATGGCCAACTCTTCGGTGAACTGTGCGCCCGGCGCAACAATCTGATTGACAGCTACGTGTCCGGCCGTCTGTCACCACCGATGCGCGAGCGCTTTGAAGCCGGGATCGATAAATCCTGGGCCATCAACGAGCGCATTCGCTTCGCCGAAACGTTGCAGGGAGCAATCGACACGCGCAGCGTCGGTCTAAGGTCCGCGCCGCGAACGCGCTATGGTCAAACGCGTGCAGCGTTGTCGAGTTTGATGGCAAGTTATGGCCGACTAATCATCGTAGCGGCAATCCTGCTGGTCCTTTTGGGAGTTGGCTGGTTAATCCTTCGCTCTCGTCATCAAGAATCAATTGACGTCAATCAAGCCGGCTCGGGAAACCCGTCGTCCGTCTCAGCTGATAAATCCGCGACTGATCGCCCCAATCTCACGACTTCCCCGGCATCTGCTCAGACGCATGATAATTCCGGCTCGATTTTGACGGTTCCGCTAACCTCTGATCTGACGAGCACCGCCAGCGACGCGCGCGCCGACGTACTGGTTCTGCCGAGCATAGTCCTCGTCAAGTTGGTTCTGATAGTCGACGACCCGAGGGACGCTGACTACACGGCAGTCGTCACCACGGCGAAAGATGCTGAGATCTTTAAGACGGGTTCACTTAAGCCTCACCCCAACGACGCCGGCCGAGGCGTGGATTTATATGTCCCTGCCAATCGATTGCCGGACGGTGACTACGTCATCCACCTCAGCGGCGTGACGGCGAACAACGAGACGATCGCAGTTGGAAATTATTATCTTCGGGTGCGGAAGAGTTGAGGCTCCGAAGATATGAGAATTAAAGGCAATGATTTGAAATTTCTGATTTGAAATTTGAAATTTGAAATTCGTGATGACGATGTAGCCGCCATCGGTTTTTTTCAGCAGACCCCATCTCTGATCAGCAACGAGAACCTTTGTGAATGAGGGTCAATCTGTGTCACAACCGC
>Ga0207511_100120_pt1 | contig 19118 bp, 7 predicted proteins | sample NitcycUWRSCHO22C_FD_188265 | JGI IMG/M metagenome (GOLD analysis project Ga0207511, IMG submission 188265) | Soil microbial communities from Arlington Agricultural Research Station in Wisconsin, USA - Nitrogen cycling UWRJ-SCHO22-C (SPAdes) | ecosystem: Environmental > Terrestrial > Soil >... | reverse complement strand
CGCCATGAGCGTACTCGTCCTCGATGAAGAAGATGTGCAGCGACTGCTGCCGATGAACGAATGCATCGATGTGATGGAACGCGCCTTTGTGGCGCTGGCGCGCGGAGAGGTCGAGCAGCCTTTGCGAACGATCTTCCGCCCGCCGCAGGTCAAAGGCGTGATGGCCCTGATGCCCACGTTTCGTGGCGGCGAGGCACCGCTGTTTGGTTTGAAAGCGATCTGCGTGTTTCCCGGTAACGCCGCCATCGGCAAGGACGCGCACCAGGGCTCAGTGATTTTGTTCGACGGAGCGACTGGCGAGTTGCGCGCCATCGCCAATGCGTCAGCGATTACCGCAATCAGGACTGCCGCGGTCAGCGGCCTCGCTACGAAAGTACTGGCTAAACCAGACGCGTCGAGCCTGGCCATCATCGGCGCCGGGGTGCAGGCACGCGCACATCTCGATGCAATTGCCTGCGTGCGTCGGTTGCAGCGAGTACGCGTTGCTGCCGGCAGTAAGCAGAGCGCCGAACGATTCGCCGATTCGATGAAGTCACATGTTGAATGTGAAATAGAACCGGTTGGTAGTCCGGAGGATGCAGTTCGCGAGGCTGACATCATCGTCACGGCCACTACTTCCCGCGAGCCGGTGGTGCGCCGCGATTGGATCGAACCCGGCGCACATATCAATGCCATCGGCACCTTCTCACCCAAGGCGCGCGAACTCGACACTGCGATCATGACGTCGTCGTCGATATTCGTCGATCGACGCGAATCGGCTTTCAACGAAGCGGGCGATTATTTGATTGCGGCGGCTGAGGGCGCGATCGGGCCGGAGAATATTCTGGCGGAACTCGGCGAGGTTTTGATCGGGAAACATCCCGGGCGGCGATCGTCAGACGAGATCACGATCTTCAAATCACTGGGCCTGGCGATGGAAGATTTGGCGGCGGCGGACTACTGTTATCGAAAGGCCCTCGACCTGAACGAGGGCCACCAGGTTTCGATCTGAGTATTCCTGGTTGATCACAAACTGCGACAGACCGTTGCGTTCCCATACTTCGCTTTTAGATCCGGCTGGATCTTGTAGCTGTTAATGTCCCATCCGTGCCGCTGCCAGAACGTGCCGTCAGAATAGTCGACGCGATTGATGATCACCGCCGCGCGATACTTCGCACTCGCGTCCTTCTCGAGGTTTTTCACGTTCACGACCTCGCTCGGTCCGACCAGGCTGAAGATATTCATCTCCTTTTGACGCTCCGGCTTGATCTGGCCGCCGCACATAAACGTCCGGCGGGTGACATTGCTGTCGTTGCCGACCTGCATGAATCGATATTCCCAAATGACGTTTTCGATTACCTTCGGGCTGACGTTCTGAATTTTCAGCAGGTAGGTATATCCATCAACCGGATCAGATTCGCGCGACTGCTGCACGATGCGTTCGAGTTCGGAGCCGCGCACGTCCAGATTGTCGGCGTTCGGATCTCTCATGCCGACGGGATCGTTAACGCGTTTCTGGCGCTCGAAATTTCGATCGTCTTTGGTAATGCCGCGCATGGGCGACGTCGCGGACTGCACCGCCTTGCTGCCGGCCTGGCGGTCGTGCAACCAGCTGGCGCTAACGACCACTACCGGCAACTTGTTTTCTTCGACTGGCGCGGGCGCTTGCCCGTACGAGACGGTCGTAATCAGGAGGATTGGCAGGACCAAGAGCAACTTCATAAAACTCGCCCTCCAAAGAACTATTAGGCACCTGGCAAAAGCCTGGTTTGTGGAAGTGGCCAGCGTGAATTTAGATCAGTTCCCGTCACTTTACAATGGTAAGTTCTGGAGTGCGGCGGCTTGACCGCGCTTTCATTCGCCGAGATTGAGACCGCCCAGAGAAATACAAAGCGGCGTCAAGCCGCCGCCCTCCCAATGAGAATGTGGTTTACAGAATTGAGCCCGGCGGGTTATAAATAGCCTAACGCTTTCCCCCAAAATTAAGCGTTTCGCGTATCCCCTGATGAAGAGTATGTAGTTGCTTGCCCGGCGAAGATCTATGTCCGGACATATCCTCTTTTACGACGACGAAACGTTGTGCACCAACCGGACCTTTCAGTCTCGAATAACCTTTGGAAGGAAAAACTATGCGCGCACAGACCCACGCTTCTGATTCACTGAATGCGAAGCTACTGCTGAAAACTCTGTTGGCCTTCAAAAAGGGCGATTTCTCGGTCCGCCTCCCCGGCGAATGGACCGGCGAGGCCGGCAAGATTGCGGACACGCTCAACGAAATCATCGAACTGAGCGATCGCACTGCTCGAGAACTCGAACGCGTCAGCCGCGTCGTCGGCAAAGAAGGAAAGATCGTCCACCGGTCTGCCGTCGCGGGCGCTTCCGGGTCGTGGTTACGGCTGGTCGATTCCACCAACCTCTTGATCGACGACATGGCGCGACCGACCAGCGAAATGGCCCGCGTGATCGGCGCCGTCGCCAACGGTGACCTGTCCGAGCGCATGGCCCTCGAAGTTGACGGTCGACCATTAAAGGGCGAGTTTTTGCGGACGGTGAAAATTGTGAACTCGATGGTGGACCAGTTGGGTTCGTTCGCGTCGGAAGTTACCCGCGTGGCGCGCGAGGTGGGCACGGAAGGAAAACTGGGCGGCGAAGCAAAAGTGAAAGGCGTCGCCGGCACCTGGAAGGACCTGACCGACAGCGTGAACTCGATGGCCAGTAACCTCACCAGTCAGGTGCGCAACATCGCTGAGGTGACGACCGCGGTGGCCAACGGCGACTTATCAAAGAAGATTACCGTGGACGTGAAGGGTGAGATTCTTGAATTGAAGAACACCATCAACACGATGGTGGACCAGCTCAACTCATTCGCATCAGAAGTAACCCGCGTGGCCCGCGAAGTAGGTACCGAAGGAAAACTCGGCGGCCAGGCCGACGTGCGCGGCGTCGCCGGCACCTGGAAAGACCTGACCGACAACGTGAATTCGATGGCCAGTAACCTCACCGGCCAGGTGCGTAACATCGCCGAAGTAACGACCGCAGTGGCCAACGGTGACTTATCAAAGAAGATCACCGTGGACGTGAAGGGAGAGATTCTCGAATTGAAGAACACCATCAACACGATGGTGGACCAGTTGAACTCATTCGCATCAGAAGTGACCCGCGTGGCCCGCGAAGTAGGTACCGAAGGAAAACTCGGCGGCCAGGCGCAAGTGATGGGCGTCGCCGGGACCTGGAAAGATTTGACTGACAACGTGAACTTCATGGCCGGCAACCTTACCGGTCAGGTGCGTAACATCGCCGAAGTGACGACGGCAGTGGCCAACGGTGACTTGTCAAAGAAGATCACCGTGGACGTGAAAGGTGAAATTCTCGAACTCAAAGACACCATCAACACGATGGTGGACCAACTCAACGCGTTCGCCTCTGAAGTGACTCGCGTGGCCCGCGAAGTAGGTTCAGAAGGAAAACTGGGCGGCCAGGCCGATGTGAAGGGCGTCGCCGGAACCTGGAAAGACTTAACCGACTCCGTGAACCTGATGGCCGGAAATCTTACCGGACAGGTGCGTAACATCGCGGACGTGACGACGGCGGTGGCCAACGGCGACTTGTCGAAGAAAATCACCGTGGACGTGAAGGGTGAAATTCTCGAATTGAAGAACACCATCAACACAATGGTGGACCAGCTCAACGGCTTCGCTTCGGAAGTGACGCGCGTGGCTCGTGAAGTAGGTACCGAAGGAGAGCTCGGCGGTCAGGCGTACGTGCGCGGGGTCGCCGGCACCTGGAAAGACTTAACCGACTCAGTGAATTCAATGGCCGGCAACCTCACCGGCCAGGTACGTAACATCGCCGAAGTGACAACCGCCGTGGCGAACGGTGACCTTTCAAAGAAGATCACGGTGAGCGTCAAAGGGGAAATCCTCGAATTAAAGAACACCATCAACACGATGGTGGACCAGCTCAGCTCATTCGCCTCGGAAGTGACGCGCGTGGCCCGCGAAGTCGGTACTGAAGGACGACTCGGCGGTCAGGCGCAGGTGATGGGCGTCGCGGGAACGTGGAAAGACTTGACCGACAACGTGAACTTCATGGCCGGCAACCTGACGGGCCAGGTGCGTAACATCGCTGAAGTAACCACCGCGGTGGCGAACGGCGACTTATCAAAGAAGATCACCGTGGACGTGAAGGGTGAAATTCTTGAATTGAAGAACACCATCAACACGATGGTGGACCAGCTCAACTCGTTCGCCTCGGAAGTAACCCGCGTGGCCCGCGAAGTGGGTACTGAAGGAAAGCTGGGCGGCCAGGCAGATGTGCCCGGAGTCGCCGGCACCTGGAAGGACCTGACCGACAACGTGAACTCGATGGCCGGCAATCTTACGGGCCAGGTACGTAACATCGCCGAGGTGACGACGGCGGTGGCCAACGGTGACTTATCAAAGAAGATCACCGTGGACGTGAAGGGCGAAATTCTCGAATTGAAGAACACCATCAACACGATGGTGGACCAGCTCAATTCATTCGCGTCGGAAGTGACCCGCGTGGCCCGCGAAGTAGGCACCGAAGGAAAACTCGGCGGCCAGGCGGATGTGCGCGGCGTCGCCGGCACCTGGAAGGACCTGACCGACAACGTGAACTCGATGGCCTCGAACCTGACGAACCAGGTACGCGGTATCGCGCGCGTCGTGACGGCGGTAGCCAACGGCGACTTGAAACGCAAACTGACGGTGGAGGCGAAAGGTGAAATCGCCGAACTCGCTGAAACCATCAACAACATGACTGACACGCTGGCGACGTTTGCGGACCAGGTTAGTTCCGTGGCCCGCGAAGTCGGTGTGGAAGGCAAACTCGGCGGTCAGGCGAACGTGCCCGGCGCCGCCGGAACCTGGCGCGACCTGACTGACAACGTGAATGGTCTGGCGGCGAACCTGACGAACCAGGTACGCGCGATCGCCGAGGTATCAACCGCGGTGACCAAGGGCGACCTGACGCGATCGATCACCGTGGAAGCACAGGGTGAAGTCGCGGCGTTGAAGGACAACATCAACGAGATGATCCTCAACCTCAAGGAAACGACTTCGAAGAATACGGAACAGGACTGGTTGAAGACGAACCTGGCTCGCTTTACGCGAATGCTTCAGGGCCAGCGTGACATGAAGACTGTCGCGCAGATGGTGCTTTCGGAGCTGGCGCCACTGGTTGATGCACAGCAGGGCGTCTTCTATGTGAACAACAGCGATAACGGCGAGCCGGTGATGAAGTTGCTCGGTGGTTACGCCTACAACAAGCGCAAGAACCTCGCCAACGAATTTCACGCGGGCGAAGGATTGGTGGGCCAGTGCTCACTCGAGAAGGAGCGCATCCTGGTAACCAACGTGCCCACGAATTATGTGCACGTCACGTCCGGACTGGGCGAAGCACCCCCCAACAATATCGTGGTGCTGCCGGTGTTGTTCGAAGGCGAATCAAAAGCCGTGATCGAACTGTCAACGTTCCACACTTTCAGCGACACGCACCTCACCTTCCTCGATCAGCTGACGGAAAGTATCGGCATCGTGCTGAATACGATCGAAGCCAACACGAGAACTGAAGACCTGCTGCTGCAATCACAGTCGCTCGCGGCTGAGTTGCAATCGCAGCAGGATGAATTGAAGAAGACCAACGAGCAGCTCGAGCAGCAGGCCGAATCTCTACGCGAATCGGAAGAGCTGCTTAAGAGCCAACAGGAGGAACTGCGCCAGACGAACGAAGAACTGCAGGACAAGGCGGCACTGCTGGCGCGGCAGAAAGCCGAAGTCGAAGCCAAGAACCGCGAAGTCGAAGAAGCGCGCTGGGAGATGGAAGAGAAGGCCGAGCAGCTCGCGCTCACTTCGAAATACAAATCAGAGTTTCTCGCGAACATGTCGCACGAGTTGCGCACGCCGCTCAACTCAATGCTTATTCTTTCGCGGCAGTTGGCCGAGAACAGCGAAGACAATCTGCTGCCCAAGCAGGTCCAGTTTGCCGAGACGATTCATTCGTCCGGCTCTGACCTGCTTTCGTTAATTAACGACATTCTCGATCTATCGAAGATTGAATCGGGCATGATGGGCATCGAGGTCACCGACGTCTCGCTCGACGACATCACCGAACAACTCGAACGCAGCTTCCATCAATTTGCGCAGGACAAGAAGCTGCGGTTCTCGATCGAACGCAGTCCGGATCTCGGTCCGACGCTGGTCACCGATGACAAGCGTCTACAGCAGATCCTGATGAACCTGCTGTCGAACGCTTTCAAGTTTACCGAAGAAGGAAATGTGGTGCTGCGGATCGAAGAGGCCTCACCGACTGAGAAGTATTATCTTGATTCCCTTAACCGCACCGAAGAGGTGATCGCATTTTCAGTCAGCGACACCGGCATCGGCATTCCCGAAGACAAGCAGCGCATCATCTTTGAGGCATTCCAGCAGGCCGACGGCACCACCAGCCGGAAATACGGCGGCACCGGGCTGGGCCTTTCAATCAGTCGCGAGATTGCGCGTCTGCTCGGCGGCGAGATTCGCGTGAACAGCGTGCCGGGCGAAGGCAGCACCTTCACGCTTTACCTGCCGCGCACCTACATGCCGTCGCGCAGCATGCCCAGTCAGGCCGCCAGGGCCCCGAAAGCGCTTTCGGAAATTCAGGCGGCCTGGACGCCGGCTGAGAGCGTGAACACAGAATTGCTGGGCTCGAACGGCAGCGAGGCGGCCGTCATCGTCGATGACCGGAATGAAGTTGCAGAGGGAGACCGCTGCGTCTTGATCGTCGAAGACGATGTGCCGTTTGCCAAGATTCTGCTCGCAGAGGCCCGCGAAAAAGGATTCAAAGGCCTGGTGGCCACCACGGGACAAGTGGCTTTGGCCCTCGCGTATAAATTCGATCCCGTCGCGATCACTCTCGACATTCGTCTGCCGGATCGAGATGGCTGGACGATCCTCGATCGGCTGAAACACGATCCGAAAACGAGGCACATTCCCGTCCACATCATTACGGTCGAAGAACAGCGCCGCCGCGCGTTGCGTCACGGCGCGGTCCGTCATTGGCAGAAGCCGCTGACAAATGAAGATCTGTCGACGGCCTTCGATCAGATCGACCAATTCAGCGAGCGCGGGCCGCGCAAATTGCTGCTCGTCGAAGACGACGAAGTGCAACGGATGAGCGTGGTCGAACTGATTGGCAACGGCGATGTCTACACTACCGCCGTCGAAACCGGTCGGGAAGCCCTGACCAAACTGGCCGACGAAGCGTTTGACTGCATGGTGCTCGATCTCAAGCTGCCCGACATGACGGGATTTGAATTGATCGACAAATTGCAGAAAGACCTGGGCCGTCGCGACCTCCCGATCATCGTCTACACCGGCAAAGAATTGACGCGCAAGGAAGAGACCCAACTCAAACGCGTCGCGGCGTCAATCATTATCAAGCAGGCCGACTCGCCGGAACGTCTGCTGGCGGAAACGGCGCTGTTCCTGCATCGCGTCGAAGCCGACCTGCCGGAGCCAAAGCGGAAGATGCTCGAGCAAGTGAAGCGCAAAGACCCGGTATTGTCCGGTCGTAAGGTCTTGATCGTCGACGATGATGTGCGCAACATCTTTGCCCTCACCAGCACGCTCGAAAGCTACAGCATGAACGTGCTGCATGCCGAGAACGGACAGGAAGGCATCAAGATTTTGCAGGCCACTGACGGCATCGAGGCAGTGCTGATGGATATCATGATGCCCGAGATGGACGGCTATGAAGCGATTACCGCGATCCGCCAGATGGCCCGCTTCAGACAACTGCCGATCATTGCGTTGACGGCGAAGGCGATGAAGGCTGATCGCGATCATTGCCTCGAAGTGGGCGCGTCAGACTACATCTCGAAACCCCTCGATATCGATCAATTGCTTTCGCTTTTGAGAGTTTGGCTCTCCCGTCAGGACGAGGGAAATGAGTAATACACCAGGCGAAGAACGAATCAACATTCTCATGGTCGACGACAGTCCGACGAACTTGTTGGCGCTGGAGTCTATCCTGCGCGGGCCCGATCGGAATTTAATTCCAATCTCGTCGGGCAAGGACGCTTTGCGTTACTTACTCGACAACGAAGCCGCGGTGGTTTTGTTGGACGTTTACATGCCGAGGATCGACGGCTTTGAGACGGCCCAACTAATTCGCGGACGCGAGAAGTCGCGCGAAACGCCGATCATTTTCCTCACCGCTAACAGCACCGGTGTGCGTCATCTGACTCGTGGCTATTCCCTCGGCGCGGTCGATTACATCGTCAAACCGGTCGAGCCGGACATTCTGCGTTCGAAGGTCAATGTCTTCGTCGATCTCTTCAGGAAGAACCGCGAGATTCGCCGGCAGGCGCAGTTGCTGCAAGATCAGAACGTTGAAATTGAAAGCACCAATCTGCATCGTTTGAAAATGATGATCGAGTTGGGCCACGAGCTGGTCGCTGAACACGATCCGCAACAGGTGCTGGCGAAGTTCTGCCTTTCCAGCCGCCGGCTGGTCCAGGCCGAGACTGCGGCCGTTGGCCTGATTGACCACAGCAAGAAAGTGTTCGCGTATTTTGCCAGCAATATCAACGAAGAAACGGCCACGTGCCAAATCCCGCCGTCGGTGCAACAGGCGCTCGACTCGGTCGTAGTCGAGCAACGTCCGATTCGTCTGAGTGAGGGCGATGTCTGCGGTGTGGGCGAGTCCGCTTTGGAAATGAATTCATCTTTCCTGGGCGCGCCGATCCTTTCGGCCTCGGGAGTCTCCGGTTGGTTTTGTCTGCTGAATAAGATTGACGGCGAAGATTTTACCGAAGCCGATGAACGTCTGGCCGCGACGCTTGCGACGCAGGTCGGCGTTGCTTACGAAAACGCGCGGCTGTACACCGAAGCGCAAATGCACGCGACCGAGCTCGGTCTCGAAATGGCCGTGCGCAAACAGGCCGAGGAGGAGCGCGCCGCGATGCTCGTGCGCGAACAAGCCGCGCGGGCCGAAGCAGAACTCGCCAATCGCACCAAAGATGAATTTCTCGCCACGCTCTCGCATGAACTGCGCACGCCGCTGACGGCGATTCTCGGTTGGAGTCACATCGTCCGGCAGAACCAGCTCGACGACACCCAGTTGGCGCGAGCCCTGGAAACGATCGAGCGCAACGCCCACGCGCAGTCGCGTCTGATCGACGACTTGCTCGACGTGTCGCGAATCATCAGCGGCAAACTTCAGATCGATTTGCGGGTGGTTGACCTGTCTACGGTGATCGATGCGGCAGTCGAGGCAGTGCGGCCCGCGTTTGAGACAAAACAGATCAACTTCCAGATCGATCTCGGTTCCCTTGCCTTTCCGGTGATGGGCGATCCAAATCGTTTGCAACAAATCTTCTGGAATCTTTTCAGCAACGCCGTCAAATTCACGCCCAAACGCGGCGAGGTCACCGTGAAGATTGAGCCTCAGAGTGCGCACTTCTGCGTCTCGGTGACAGATACCGGCATCGGCATCCCACCAGAATTTGTGCCCTACATTTTTGATCGCTTCCGGCAGGCCGATGGCTCGACCACGCGTTCGCAGGGCGGTCTCGGGTTAGGCCTGGCGATTGTCCGTCACCTTGTTGACCTGCACCACGGCAGCGTGCACGCACAAAGCGAAGGCCAACAGAGGGGGGCCACGTTCACGGTCACTCTGCCCATCGCCCAGGCAGCCATGGTCGAAGCCAGCGCGCAGGAATCAGCACTTCACGCGGGCAATGGCTCGAAACATCCTGACGCTCAGCTCTTAACCGGCCTGCGAATTCTGGTCGTCGACGATGAAGCTGATTCGCGCGAGCTGGTTGCCACAATTTTATTGAGCTGCGGCGGTGAGGTCCGTTGCAGCCCATCAGCGGCCGATGCGCTGCAAACCTTCAGGGAGTGGCAACCTGATCTTTTGATAAGCGATCTGGCGATGCCGAACGAAGACGGCTACACGCTGCTCAGAAAAATTAGAAGGCTGCGATCGAAGCGAGCGAAAGAGATTCCGGCAGTGGCACTCTCGGCCTATACCAGTGATGAGGACCGCGCGATTTCTCTGTCAAAAGGTTTTCAGATGCATCTGCCGAAACCGATCGAACCCGATAAACTTGTTACGTCGATTGCTGAAGTCGTCGGCCGTGACGCTTTTGCCGTAATCGGTAGCACCTAGAGGGGCTTCCGATTGGTCTGACCACTCCTAGCGGAACGTCGGCTGTCTGGATCAGCCCTGGTTCTCTCACCGCAATTAGACCTTAGAAATAAACCGCCATTTCGGCTACAATGCCGCCGCTCATTAACCTTGATCGGACGAACAAGAGTCTGGCGCGCGTTGGCCTGAAACCGGGATCGACCCTTCCTGGGGACTAATTGGTCAGACCAACCGCAGACAGACCACCTAATCGATCACAGAAGATGAACAGCAACGGTCTGCATCGGGCGGCAGTTCTTCTGGTCCTTCTCGCTTCGTATTCGGCGGCGGCGAACGCTTGGGCCGGCGGCATGCCGGATCAGTCCGGGGATGCGACCTACCGGAACCCGATCATTTATGCAGACTATTCCGATCCCGATGTCATCCGCGTCGGTGATGATTTTTATTTGACCGCTTCAAGCTTCAATTGCGTGCCCGGGCTGCCCATTCTTCATTCGCATGATCTCGTCAACTGGAAGATTATCGGCCACGCTTTGAAACGACTGCCGCCTGAAGACGTCTTCAGCAAGCCTCAACATGGAAACGGCGTGTGGGCGCCCGCGATTCGTTATCACGCCGGCGAGTTCTTCATTTTTTATCCCGATCCTGATCGCGGGATCTACCTGGTGAAAGCAAAGGACGCGGCCGGGCCCTGGTCTGAGCCGCTGCTAATCAAAGCCGCAAAAGGTTGGATCGACCCGTGCCCTTTGTGGGACACCGACGGCAAGGCTTATTTGGTCAGCGCGATGGCGGCCAGCCGCTCGGGAATCAAAAGCATTCTGATCGTCAGTCGCATGAGTGAAGATGGAACCAGGCTGCTCGATGACGGCGCGATCGTTTTTGATGGGCACGATCAAAATCCCACCGTCGAAGGCCCGAAGTGTTACAAGCGGAATGACTACTACTACATTTTTGCTCCGGCCGGCGGCGTCGAGTCAGGTTGGCAGCTGGTGCTGCGTTCGAAAAATATCTTTGGTCCGTACGAAGCAAGAAAGGTCCTGGCCCAGGGCAAGACCGACATCAATGGGCCACACCAGGGCGCATGGGTCGAGACCCAGACGGGCGAATCATGGTTCATTCATTTTCAGGACCGGCGCGCCTATGGCCGCATCGTGCATCTGCAGCCGATGAGATGGACCGGTGACTGGCCGGTGATTGGCAACGATTTCGATGGTGATGGCGTGGGCGAACCGGTGCTGAACTTCAGGAAACCAAACGTCGGACGGTCGTGGCCGGCTGAGACCATAGCCGACTCCGATGAGTTTGACGACAGTGTTCTGGGGCCGCAGTGGCAATGGCAAGCTAATCCCGGAACCAACTGGATGTTCCCGGCAAATGCCTTAGGCGTGGTCCGGCTCTTCAATGTGCCTTTGCCCAGCGATCATAAGAACTTTTGGGACGTGCCGAATCTGTTACTGCAAAAATTTCCCGCGGCAGAATTCACCGTCACCACGAAAATGACTTTTACGCCGCACGCTGATCAAGAGAAGACCGGATTGATCGTGATGGGGCTTGATTACTCTTACATATCGATCCAGCAAAAGGCCGGGAAGCTCTTCGTCTCACAGACAGTTTGCAAGGATGCGGATCGCCAGACAGCAGAAACCGAAAGCCCGCCGGTCGAGGTGAAGAGCAACCTAATCTATCTGCGAGTCGATGTCCGCACAGTCTGTCGCTTCAGCTTTAGCCTGGATGGCGCCAAATTCACTCCGATCGGCGTGCCGTTTCAGGCACGGCAGGGCAGATGGATTGGAGCGAAAGTCGGTTTGTTCGCAGTCGGCGCAGAACAAACCCGCGAGATGGGTTATGCCGACGTTGATTGGTTTAGAGTGAAGAAAAACTTTTATCTTGAGGACTAGCGAAACTATGACGGTTATCTTCAGATTAATGCTGTTTGCGTGCGTGGCCTGGCTTGCGCTTACACCCGCTCAAGCTCAGACGCCTGCCGAACGGATGGCCGCCACCGCGATGACGCGTTGGCAGAACTCCTGGGAGACGGACCCGGCGCGAACCGAACGGTGGAGTTATGAACAGGGCGTGCTTTTGAAGGGCATCGAAAATGTCTGGCTGAATACGGCTGATGGGAAGTACTTCAACTTCATCCAGCGCAGCATCGATCGGTTCGTCAGCGACGACGGCAACATCAAGACCTTCAGACTTGACGACTACAACCTCGACAACGTCAACGAAGGCAAACTCCTGCTGACGCTTTATCGCATCACCGAAAAAGAGAAGTACAAGAAAGCGGCCGATCACCTGCGGGAACAATTGAAGGGGCAGCCGCGCACGCATGAAGGCGGCTTTTGGCACAAGAAGATTTATCCGTATCAGATGTGGCTCGATGGTTTGTACATGGGCGAACCGTTCTACGCCGAATACGCGATGCTGTTTCACGACACGGCGGCCTTTGATGACATTGCGAAACAATTCATCTGGATGGAAGCGCATTCGCGCGATCCGAAGACAGGTTTGCTTTATCACGGCTGGGACGAGTCGAAGCAGCAGCGCTGGGCTGATCCAAAGACCGGTTTGTCGCCGCAGTTTTGGGGCCGCGCGATTGGCTGGTACGCGATGGCTCTGGTCGATACGCTCGACTACTTCCCCGAAAATCATCCGCAACGAGCGGAACTGATTGCGATTCTGAAGCGTCTCGCTCCGGTAATTCAAAAATATCAGGACGCGAAGTCGGGGACCTGGTATTTAATTCTCGATAAACCCGGCGAGAAAGGAAATTATCTCGAAGCCTCGGCCGCTTGCATGTTTGTCTACGCGCTGGCCAAAGGGGTGCGCCGCGGCTATCTGCCCGAGTCTTATCTCGCGGTGGCGCGCAAGGCTTACCAGGGGATCTTAAAAGAATTCGTCGAGACGGACGCGACTGGCCAGACGAATTTGAATGGCACCGTTGGCGGCGCCGGCCTGGGAGGCAATCCTTATCGCGATGGCAGCTATCAGTATTACGTCGGCGAAAAGATCGTAAAGAACGATCCGAAAGGCATGGGCGCATTCCTGATGGCGAGCGCGGAGATCGAGATGAACGCCAACCGCGCAACCGGCAGAGGCAAGACGGTTACACTTGATGGATATTTCAACGCGGAAACCAAAAAGGACATCACCGGCCAGATGATTCCCTGGCACTACAAATGGGACGAGCGCGCCAATGGCGGCTACTCGTTTTGGGGGCGTGTGTTTCGCAGTTTTGGCGCTAACACGAAGGGCCTGGCCGAGGCGCCGACTGCGGCCAACCTGAAGGGCACGGACGTCTACATCATTGTCGATCCCGATACGCCGGCTGAAACTCCGAACCCGCACTACATAGAAGCGGCGCACATCAAGGCGATTACTGATTGGGTAAAGGCGGGCGGAGTGCTCGTGTTTATGGGCAACGACGCGGGCAACATGGAATTCGATCATCTCAATCAACTCGCCAAACAATTCGGGATTCAATTCAATCAGGACAGCCGTAACAAGGTGCCGGGAAATGAATTTGAAAAAGGGTTGCTCACGGTGCGTGACGGAGATCCGATCTTCAAAACTGCGCGGCGTCTTTATCTGAAAGAGATTTCCACTTTCAAACTGTCACCACCCGCGAAGCCGGCTTTCCAGGAAGGTGGCGACGTGCTGATGACGGTCGCGAAGTTGGGCCGCGGGACTGTGTTTGCCGTCGGCGATCCGTGGTTCTACAACGAGTATGTTGACGGCCGGAAATTGCCGCCGACGTTTGATAACTTCAAAGCCGCACGCGATCTGTCAAAGTGGCTACTTGAACAATCGCCGAAGCGATGAAGTCAGTACCATCGCGCGAGCGGATGCGACGAAAGAGACTTGACCTGACTCGGATGCAACGAAGTCGATAAAGGAATCCGGATCCAGAATTAGCTCTCAGGTTGGGAAGGGTGGCTTACCCCCGCTTTCCTTCAAGGAATCTGGCCACCCAATGTGCGGGGGCAAGCCACCCTTCCCAACCTGAGAGAGTTTTTAGAAGTCCGCTTACGGTTATTAGCTAACCAATGATCGCTCGGTTTAAGACGCTCCTAATTATTTGCGCGTTGTTCGCCCTGGTGCCGTTCACGGCCAAACTCACAGCGGCGCAAACCAACATCGTCGTGGCCGCGGATGGCACTGGCCAGTTCAAGACCGTGCAGGAAGCCATCAACGCAGTTCCCCAAACGACGCGCTTTGACAATCCGGCAATCATTCACGTTAAGCCGGGCATCTATAAGGAACTGATCTATGTGCAGCACGAGAAGCGTTTCGTGCATTTGGTCGGCGAAGATCCGGCGAAGACGGTGCTGACCTATAACCTGAACGCAAACATGATCGGCGCTGACGGCAAGCCCATCGGCACGTTTCGCACGCCGACGACTTTCATCGACGCAGATGACTTCACAGTTGAAAACATCACCTTCGAGAACACGGCCGGCCCCGTGGGCCAGGCGCTGGCGATTCGCGTCGAGGGAGATCGCGTCGTGTTTCGCAACTGCCGCTTCCTCGGGTGGCAGGACACGATTCTGATAAATCGCGGGCGGCAGTATTTCGAAAACTGTTACATCGCCGGGCATGTCGATTTTATTTTTGGCGCGGCGACGGCGTTCTTCGAGAATTGCGACATACACATTTTGCGTGACGGCTACATTACGGCGGCTTCCACCCCGCCCCAGCAGCCGTTTGGCTTTGTCTTTTCACATTGCCGGATTACCGGTGAGTCTCCGACCGTGAAAACTTATCTCGGCAGACCGTGGCGACCTTTCGCGAGCACGATCTTTCTTAACACCGAAATGTCCGAAGTGGTTCGGCCTGAAGGTTGGAACAACTGGAACCAACCGGACCGCGAGAAGACTTCGCGCTACGCGGAGTTCGGCAGCAAAAGTGCGGGCTCAAAGCCAAATGAGCGAGTGAAATGGGCCAAACAGCTAACGGAAGCAGAAGCGAAAACGATCACGATGCAGCGAGTCCTGGGCGGAGTGGACAATTGGAATCCGAAGACGGGAGCAGCATCGTTCACAAACATGAATGACGCGGCGCAAGCACCCATCGTGCTCTGGCCCGACGGTGCCCCCGGCGCACTCGGAAAAGATGAGGCCGACATCCCGACGCTGACGCCTTTCCTGCCGCTGAAAGAGAAAGCGACCGGCGCGGCCGTTATCGTCTGTCCGGGCGGCGGATACAGCCATCTGGCCGATCACGAAGGAGCACCGGTGGCGCAATGGCTTAACTCGATCGGCATCACCGCCTTTGTGCTCAAGTATCGCATCGGCCCACGCTATCATCATCCCGCGCCGTTGCAGGATGCGACGCGCGCGATTCGCACGGTGCGCGCGCGCGCGGCTGAATGGAAGATTGATCCTGCCCGCGTGGGGATCCTCGGGTTTTCTGCCGGCGGGCACCTCGCGTCGACGCTCGCGACCCATTTCGATTCCGGCAAAGCCGATGCGCGCGATCCGTTAGAGAGACTCAGCTCGCGACCCGATCTGGCTATCTTGATTTATCCGGTCATTACAATGCGTGAGAAGACCCACGCCGGTTCAAAGAAGAATTTGCTCGGCGATAATCCGTCCGCGGAGATGGTGACGCTGCTGTCAAACGATGAGCAGGTCACGAAGGAAACACCGCCGGCTTTCCTGGTGCATACGATGACTGATACCGCGGTGCCGTTTGAGAACAGCCTCATGTTTGTCGCGGCTTTGCGCAAGGCCGGAGTGCCGGTTGAGTTTCACTTGTACGAGCGCGGCCCGCACGGGTTTGGACTCGGCCGCGACGATCCGATTCTTTCAACCTGGCCGGCCCGTTGTGCCGATTGGTTGCGCGTACATGGATTTGCACAATGAGAGCGTGTCAGAAGCCCGACCGTGAAGGAGGGCTCGGATGCGAAAGTAGCCCTCCCTGACGGTCGGGCTTCTGACACTGAGAAAACGACCATGAACAAAATCGCCCGTCGCACATTTGTCAGCAGCATGCTCGCGACTAGCGCCGCCGCCCTGCTCGCGCCGCGCAGCACTCAAGCCGCGGAGTCGCGCATCGAGATTCTGGTTAACGAACCCGTCGGCACGATCTCGCCGGAAATCTATAGTCATTTTGTCGAGCACCTCGGCGGCGTCGTTTACGACGGTCTGTGGGTCGGCGAGAAATCTAAGATTCCCAACTACAACGGCATTCGCAAATCGCTCGTCGATAATTTGAAGAAGTTGAAGCCGGGGGTGATTCGTTATCCGGGCGGCTGCTTTGCCGACCAATACGATTGGCGCGACGGTGTGGGGCCGCGCGATAAGCGGCCCACCCGCGTCAACTTCTGGGCCGACACGAAATACAAAACCACGAAGGCCTACGAGGAGATGGAAGGCGGGCCGCAGAAGTACGAGAGCAATCACTTTGGCACCGACGAATTCGTTTCATTCTGCCGGATGGTCGGCGCCCAGCCTTACCTCGCTGCCAACGTGCGCAGCCGCGACGTGCGCGTGTTTCTCGAGTGGCTTGAATACTGCAATGCTCCCGCGAACCTGACGACGTGGTCGACTGAGCGCGCGAAGAACGGGTTTGCGCCGCCGCACAACGTCAGCTTCTGGGGCATTGGTAATGAGTCATGGGGTTGCGGCGGTGATTTTACTCCGGAGGAATATGCGACCGAGTTCCGCAAATTTACCGCCTGGCTGCCGACCTACGGAGTGCCATTGAAGTTAATCGGTTCAGGGCCGAATGGTGGAGATCTGAATTGGACGCGGAAGGCGTTTGAAGGTTTGGCGCTGAAAGGCAGTCGCCAGATCGCGAAACTGTATGGCTGGGGTTTGCATTACTACTGTGGCTCGACCGGACAGCAGGTCGCCAACGAATACACAGAGAATGAGTGGTACGACCTGCTCGAACGCGCGAACCGCATGGAAAGCCTGATTGAAAGTCACTGGCAGGTGATGGGTGAATTCGATCGCGAGCGGCGCGTGAAACTCGCGGTTGACGAATGGGGCGCCTGGCACAAGCAGGACCCGGACGTGCCGCCTGCATATCTTTACGCCTACGCCGGAACGTTACGCGACGCTTTGATCTCGGCGATCAACCTCGACACGTTCCAAAGGCATGCAGAGAAAGTCGTCATGGCGAATCCGGCGCAACTGGTGAATACGATTCATTCGCTCTTCCACACTTACGAGGACAAGTTCATCATGACGCCCAATTATCACGTGTTCGAAATGTACGGGGCGCACGCCGGCGCGACGAGCCTGAGGACGGAATTCGTCGCTCCGAAGATAGGCTTCACCCGGCTCGATGCGCAGCGAAAAGAGGTGCCGAACAGCTTCTGGGGACTCAATGGTTCGGCGTCACTTAAAGGCAAGCAATTGGTCGTGACGGTGGTGAATCCTCATGCGAAGGAGACGCGCGAGGCGGACATCGCGATCCGCGGCGCCTCGATGAGATCGTGCGAGAGCCGGACGCTGACGGCCAACGACATTCACGCGCGCAACAGTTTCGCGAATCCGAATGCGCTCGAGCCGAAGAATGCAACGGTCGCCGGAAGCGGTTCTACCTTAACCTATACCTTTGCGCCGGCGTCGGTGACGCGGCTGGTTTTCCAACTAAGCTAGTGGGGAGTTGGTGGTGTTTGAATTGTGAGTTGCTAGTGCCCCGCTCTATGGGCGAGATCGTACCGTCGAAGTACCCTCAGCTTTGGCGATCTCGACTGCGAAGACATGCGTCGGGCCGAACATGTTCGAGCGGAAGACGATCCACTTCAGGTCAGGAGTGAACGTGACGTTCGGCTCGAGCGTGTAGTTGTGTTTGGCGAGATTGACCAGTTTCTCTGCCTTGAAAACTCCCGGTTGGATCAGAGTTTTTGAGTTTGGTAATTCGCCGTCGGTGCGATCGCGCACCAGCTCTGGCCGGAATAGATAGATCCATTGACCGTTGCCCGGCGCGGCCACGCTGTTCGGCCCGCCGCCATCCCCCGCGAAAATTTTCCCATCGGGCGAGACATTGAAGTGCACAGACCACTCGCTGCGCTGCAGGTGATACCAGATTCGCTGTTGGCTATCGACGTTATAACCGGCCACCCAAAAATCTTCGCTGCGTGGTGTCTGCAGGTCGTACCAGATCCATTTTCCATCAGCGCCGAACCACTCATGGCCTTCGATTTCCATCAACATGGTCCGCGGATGGATCTGCGTTAGTCTCGACCCGTCGGTGCGCACCGTCCACGTCCGATCAACTTTATGCCAGGGTCCTTCGTGGCAAAACATCAGCAGCGTCGGATCGGTCGGCGAGAATTGAATGTGGTTGTACCAGTCTGTGCCGCGCAGCAGCGTCTTCACTTCGCCGTTCTTGGTGCTGATGGTGATGACTTGCAACGGCCGGCGTTCGGCGAGCCGGTTCTCCATCATCTCGCCTTTGCCGGGATAGTTGTCGCCGCGTCCCGCCTGCTGTGGCGGCGTGGGCGGCTTGCCGGCTTTTAGATCAGCCAGGAGCTTCTCATCGATCGTTCCCGCGAGCAGAGTCTCATCGGCGTTAACGCTGGCGACAGAAGTGGCCGGTGGCAACTTGACGATCTCGCGCGTGGCCTTGGTGTTTAGATTCGTCGCATAGACGGTCGTGGTGCGCACATTGTCGTTGGTAACGGTGCGCGTGTAGTACACGTCGCCCGTTTTTCTTCCGACAATGAGGACGCCTACGCGGCCATCGACGATCTTCTCGATCTTGCGCGTGGACAAATCAATCGCCGAGAGGCCACTCGGCGTTGTGATAATCAGTTTCTTACCGTCAGGGGTGTAAGGGTTTTGATGGAAATAGAGGCTGGCACTGCCCGGCTCATCTGACAGACGAACTACGCGATGACCGGTGTCAGGATCGATCCATTCGCGTGGTGGTTGCTCTTGGGCGAAAGCGGATATCGCCATGAGCGTCAATGCGATAAGACTGATAAGAGGCTTCATACTCGTTTGCTGTGTCTTGTAGGGGCAGGGCTT
>Ga0207511_100119_pt1 | contig 19284 bp, 15 predicted proteins | sample NitcycUWRSCHO22C_FD_188265 | JGI IMG/M metagenome (GOLD analysis project Ga0207511, IMG submission 188265) | Soil microbial communities from Arlington Agricultural Research Station in Wisconsin, USA - Nitrogen cycling UWRJ-SCHO22-C (SPAdes) | ecosystem: Environmental > Terrestrial > Soil >... | reverse complement strand
GCTTCTTTGACTTGGCGGTTGAAAAGCTCGCTAACGCTATCGCAGCTTGCCTTTTATTCGCCAATCTCAAAGTTGCACTTCAATGTTGAATCCACCATTCGCTGATTTGAGAACGCAGCTGACGAAAGTTTCGCCCGGTTTTCAATTAGCCAATGACCAATGTCAAATGACAAATGGCAAATAGTTTTTAAGTCTTCATGAAACTGACCTTCCTCGGTACCGGCACGTCAACCGGCGTTCCTTCGATCGCCTGCGATTGCGAGACGTGCACTTCGGACGATCCACGCGACCAGCGGCTTCGCGTTTCGGTCCTTATCGAACATGCCGGCGAAACTGTCATTGTCGATACGTCCAGTGACTTTCGACAGCAGGCCTTGAAAATTGGCTTGAAACACCTCGATGCGGTCCTCGTCACACACTGTCACGCCGATCACATTTTCGGACTCGATGACATTCGGCCGCTGAATTTTCGCCATGGAGCGCTGGGCCTTTACGCGAACGAACGCGCCTGGAAAGACATTCGCCGGATCTTTCAGTATGTGTTCGAGCCCACGCATTTTGGCGGCGGGCTGCCGCAGATTGTGCCGCACACGGTCGTCGACGGCGCGCCGTTTTGTATCGGCAAGCATCTTGAAGTGACCCCGCTTGAAGTCATTCACGGACGCTTACCGGTCGTTGCCTACCGCTTCAACGATTTTGCTTACGCGACTGACCTGAGCGAGATTCCGCCGGCCACCCTCGAAGGCTTGCGCGGCTTGAAAGTGCTGGTGCTCGACTGTCTGCGCATCCGGCCGCATCAGACGCATCTGTGGTTGGAACGCGCGCTCGAGTACGTCGCCGAGTTGCAGCCTGAGCGAACGTACCTCACGCACATCACGCACGAAATTAAGCACGCGCGAGATTCAAAGTTGTTGCCGCCCAATGTTCAGTGGGCGTATGACGGACTGGTCGTGACTGACAAGGACTGAGTGATGAGTGATGGGTGATGAGTAGCAGTCTCGGAAAGTCTTAACCCCAAAAGGAGACAACATTATGGCGAAGAAAATTGAGAAGTTCGAAGATTTCATCGCCTGGCAGAAGGCGCGTCAGCTGACCCAACTGGTTTATAAGCCAACGAACCTGCCTGGATTCTCGTGCGATTATGGCCTCAAAGATCAGACTCGCCGTTCAGCGGTATCGATCATGTCGAACATTGCGGAGGGCTTCGAACGCGGCCGGCCATCTGAATTCCACCAGTTCCTGTCAATTGCCAAAGCATCTTGTGCGGAATTACGTTCGCAATTGTACGTTGCATTGGACGCGGCCTACTTAACTACCCCTCAGTTCGACAAGTTGATGGCCTTAGCTGTCGAAACAGGGCAGGTGTTTGGTGGGCTTAGATTGTCGGTTGAACAGCGAAAAGCACTTGGGTGATTCGTTACTCATTACGCATCACTCATTACGCATCACTCATAACTCATCACTTGTTTTATGCGTTTATTTCACGGAACCGACAATGCAGACATCGCCCGGCCGGCGGTATTGACGCTCGGCGTGTTTGATGGTCTGCACCTGGGCCATCAGTTGATCATGAAGACGGTGGTCGATCGCGCGCGGGCGATAAATGCGGTCCCCACGGTGATCACATTCGAGCCTCATCCACGCGCCGTCTTGCACCCTGAATCAGCGCCGCCGCTGCTGCAAACCTTCGATCAGAAGATGGAAGCCCTGGGCGTGCTCGGCATTGAACAGACCATCATCATTCATTTCGACCAGGCCTTCTCGCAAATTCGCGCTGAGGATTTTCTGCGTGACGTGGTCGCCGAACGCCTGCAAGCCAGAGAGGTCCATCTGGGTCGCGGTTTTTTCTTTGGGCACAACCGCGAAGGCAATATCGAATTGCTGCGACGGGTGAGCGGTGAACTCGGATTCCTGGCCGACGAAGTTCCTGAAGTGCGTTTGCGCGGAAGCCGCATCGGCTCGACGCGCATTCGCGAGTTGTTGTTGGCTGGCCACGTTAATCTCGCTCGCCGCATGCTCGGCCGGCCTTACGGTGTCGAGGGTCCGGTGGTGCGTGGCGAACAGCGCGGCATCAAGTTGGGTTTTCCTACCGCCAACATTCGACCGCACAATCGCGTCGTTCCCCGCGCCGGAGTTTATGTCACGGCGAGTTTGCTGGGCGGCCGCTGGCGCGGCGGCGTTACCAACATCGGCACGCGACCAACGTTCGGCGAACACGCAGACAGCTCAATCGAGACGCATGTGATTGGCTGGAATGGTAATCTCTACGGCGATGTCGTCCGGGTGCGGTTTCTGCATCGCCTGCGCGACGAACAGAAGTTTGCATCTGTCGATCAATTGAAGTCTCAGATTGCGGACGACATCGCGCGCGCCCGTCGTTACTTCCGGCATGCGAGCGTTAAGAAGAAGCTATTAGTTGACTGCGAGTCCTGACGAATACCGTTCCGGACGTGATAGCCGAAACGCCGTTGAATACCGCTCACGTAACTGACCGCATCCGATGGCGCTGGGGATTGTTGGCCGCTGTCGCCGTGATGCTGATTGCGCTTTCCCCGCAAGCGTATTTCGCGGTTCGGCGTGGCCACGAGTGGAACCGCGCCAACGCGATCAGCCATCCCGACGAAGTCGCTTACTCGGCATACCTAGCGTCACTAATCCGCGGCAATCCTCGTCGTTACGATCCATTTACAGGCCGCGGCGCGGATGCGAACTCATCGACTGAGTCGCTCTTCTCCGTCCAGCTGGTGCCGGCTTACGCCGTGGCCCTGCCGGCGCGCGCGCTGCATCTCAGCGCGGCCACCGTCTTCATCATGCTTCCGGCAATTTGTGCGTTGGCCTCATCGCTCGCGCTCTTTTGGCTGCTGTGGTTGATGACGCGTGACGATCGATTCAGCGCGGCGTCTGTGGCAGTCATTCTCGGATTCGGAACTTTGAGCGCAGGCCAGGGCATGGCCCGACACGTTTTGAATCTGCCGTACTTGATTCCAGGTTGGATTTCGAATGCCGTCGCGCCCGCTTCCGTCTATCACCTGCCGTTTCTGCGTCTCTATCAACCGGCGGTCGCCTTTCCGCTTTTCTTTGTGCTGATCGGTTTGACTTCGATCGCTTTGACGCGCGTGAGTCGAAGACAGACTGTGCTGGCGGCGACCGGTGCCGGCCTCGCGTTAGCGCTACTGATATTTTCATACTTCTATTTGTGGACCGCCGCCGTGTCGTGGCTGGCGTGTCTGTTTCTGATTTCACTCGTCGTCACCAAAAATGAACGACGCAGAACCTTGATCGTTCTGGGCATCGTTCTGGTTTTCGCCATCGCGGCGTTGATTCCTTATTTGTCTATGCTGGGACATCGCGCCGCAACGGTGGACGCGGCGCAAGCATTGGCCTTCACTCATCGGCCCGACCTGTTTCGGCTTCCTGAGATCGTCTCGCTGCTGGCGCTCTTACTAATCGGCATAGGCGCGGTGAAGGGCCTGTCTGAATTTCAAAACAGCACGACGATCATGGCCGGCTCGCTGGCGCTTTCGGTCATCGTCGACTTCAATCAGCAGATCATCACCGGTCGCACCTTGCAACCGGTACACTTCGAATGGTTCATCGCGAATTACTGCGCCCTTCTGGCTATCGTTTTGACTGCCGCGTTGTGGTTGCGGCGGCGCGCGATAGCAAGTTCCCGACTCGTAGTAATTGCGGCGATAGCGCTCGTGTTTGGTTTGGGAGAAGTCTGGTTGGCCTCGAGCATCAGTTTCGCCTACAACCGCACGATTGACGAAGGCAAGCCGGCGGCCGATCGTCTCGCGCAATCAAGCGCGAACTTTCAGCCGAATTCAAGGCAGCCGGTGGTCCTGGTATCCGATCTAAAACTGGCTGATCGTTTTCCCACCGATGCGCCGCAGCCGGTGCTTTGGTCGCCGCGCATGCTCGTTTTCCCGGGCGTGACTGAGAGTGAAAATCGGGAGCGCTTTTGGCGGCAGCTCTATTATCTTGGTTACGACGAAACGAAATTCTCCGAGGCGGTGGGCCAGCACGACTGGAATTTCCTGACAGGTCTCTTTCCCTACAGCCGCCTGAGTCCGGTGGTAACAGGCAGTCAGGCGCCGATCACTCCCGAAGAGGTGCGCGCTCAAATGCGCGCTTATCTCGACTACGCCCGAACGTTCAATCAAGATTGCGCCGCATCACCTTTGTTGTCGCATGTAATAGTGCGCGCCGCAGATGAACCTGATTACGCCAATCTGGATCGCTGGTATCAGAGAGATAGCGGAGAACGAGCAGGGGATTTCATACTCTATCGCGTCAGATTGCGAGAGCGGCAGTAGCGTTTAAGTGTCGCACCGCACTTCAAACGCACGGGACCTATGAAAGGTACGCGTAATGCTGGGAACGCGGGCGCCCTCGCCCGCTCTTCTTACCTTCACACCGCTATTTGTCTGAATCGCGCGCTGCTGAATGGCCAATCCTCGGGTTTCTGACAGAGCCCAGCTTTAACCGGATTATGTTCAATGTAGGAAACAGTTTTAGCGAAATGCTTTCCATTACGAATGTAGCGGTCAAAGTAATCCGGCATCCAGACTCGCCCTCGGCGTCCGAGAAGTTTGTTCACTTTGTGAGAGGTCAGTGACTTCATTGATTGCATTATTCCTGAGATGGTCGCGGTATTGAATCTAGTCGCGAGAATGTGGATGTGATTAGGCATGATTACCCAGGCTGACATTCGCCACGACACAGCGTCGTAACTCAATAAATCGTCCTGAACCGATTGGGCGATTTGCGGGTTCTTAAGAAAGACGGCTCCAAATCCCTGATCCAAATATCGCTCGATACGGTTTTGCAAAGCGACTTGATCATAACCTGAATTAGGCGACGCAAGTTCTCGAACCCATCGTTCAATTACGGTAGTAGGCACAGAATCGAAGAGTCGGCAGGTGATAAACTGCGGAACTTCGCGACCATCAAAGTGCGGTAGATATCCGCGGCTGTGCCAACCTGCCGCTTTCAGATCTGAATGGCGTGGGAGATTTTCGTAAAGCATGTCGACCTGCCGGCACAGAACGCGGGCGAGGGCGCCCGCGTTCCCAGCAGTTAGCGCGCGCGTTCCAGCTATCGAGGTGCACGCTATTTCTTCTCGCCGTTTGATGATGTCGACTTCATTTGTTCGCGAAACAGATTCAGCAGCAGCAGCGTCCCGATGCCGCCACCCTCGCCGGATCCGCCGCCGGATGCCAGCACGTCGGGCGTGATGCGCACGCCTTTTTCACCGATGACCTTCAAGGTCTCGACGAGCGCGACGCCCTGAGCGCCCAGCGCGTTTACCTGTTCGCGATAAGCCACGCCTTGCGCTTCGCCCATGAGCTGGACCTTCTCAGCTTCGGCTTTGCCGGTGAGCGAGATGTACGACGCTTCACCCTCCGCTTCGGCCTTGCGTTGCTCGGCGCGTTTGCTGGCGATTTCGACACCGACGGTGGCGGCCATCAAATCGCGTTGATTGTCGGCCTGTGACTTCGTCTTCTCGAGTTGAATGCGCTTCTCTTCAGCCTCACGCTGCGCATTGAACATGTTCTGCCGCTGCTCGGCGAGAATCTTCTCAGTCTGCGTCTTCATCAACTCTTCCGGCAGATGAATGTGGCAGATGAGCACGTTCACCACGTCGACGTGATACTTCAACAGGTGCGCGCGCACGCGAGCCTCGGCCCGTTCCTGCTCTTCGTGACGATTCTGTAGATAAGCCATCGCCGAAGATTCCGACGCCTGGTTACGAAAGATCGAATCGATGAGCGGATGCATCACGTTTTGAATTAAGCGATCGATGCCGCCAATCTTGGCCACCATGAAAGGCGCGTCTTCAGGCTTGACGCGAAAGACGACACGCACCTCCAACTGCATCGTGAACCCGTCTTTCGAAATGACTTCGAACGGATTGAAGGTGTTGACGACTTCGCCGGACGTCCATTCAACCGTTTGATTGGTTGTCGGAATTACGATCGGCGAAATGGCCAGCGTGTTCACATAGTAGCGGCCAGGCCCAACCACCGTCTCCTGAATACCGCGATAGCCTTCGGGCACCACGTAGGCTTCATGCGCGCCTTCGTCCAGCCGGCGGTCCGCCGGGTCGCCGGTCAACAAGTCTTCCTTGATTTCTTCGGCCGTGCGGCCGTCGTCGATCTTATCGAGCCGCGCTGCTGACTGTTCGACTTGCGCTTGCTCTTCCCTCTCCATGCGCGCGCGTACTTTGGCGGCCATCTGGCGACGCACTTCGTCGGAGGGATCTTTGCCGGTGTTCGAGACGATTACGGCAACTTCGCCCGGCTTAACTTCCTTCGCCGTTTCGGGAATGACTTTGAAGAGCAGCGGATTGATGTAGTAGGTGCCCGGCAAGAGAATGTCTTTCTGCGGGCCGCGCTGACCGCCGCTATTGATGAAATCATGGCCATCCTGAAAATTGTCGTGGCCCTCGACCGGTTCGGCAACATAATCACGCGGATTGAGTTGCGCGCCATCGAGTGCATCGACCAATCCAATCTGATTTTCGTTGATTACCGTCGCATCAAACAGTCGCACATAAAACAGGCCGGGCTTTCCGTCGTTCGAACCGTTAATCGGAGCTGACTGCGTGTGAATGCGATAAGTGCCGGGCGTGAGAATATCGACCTGCGGCCCTTTCTGTCCGCCGGAGCCAATGTACTGTTCCGCGTCCTGAAAATTCCGATGACCGTCGATCGCTTTTCCCAGAAGTCGTCCCGGGTCGAGCGGGCCGCCGTCAGTCGCCGTGATCACGCCGACCTTTCCCTGCGGAATGACGGTGGCTTTAGCAATAGACACGCGAAACAGGTAAGGATGAATCGGCCACAAACCCGGCGGCAGGGTCCGCAACTGAATGCCTTTCACGCCGCCCTGCTTCAGAAACGCAATCGGATCCTGAAAATTGTTGTGCGCATTCTGCGCGCGATCCGGAGCGAAGATTCTTCCCGGCGGCATTGGTTCGCCGTCGACTGCTTCAATCACGCCGAGTTCGTCTGAGCCGACTTCGATGAGCGCCACCTTGTGCACGACTTTTTCAAAGGGCCATTTGATCAGGTGCAGCCCCGGCTTCAGCACGTCCGCCTGGATCCCAACTTCGCCCTCCGTCGCGACTACACGTCCCGGCGGCATTCGTCGACCGAGATAGCGCCGTTCTTTGATCGCAATCTCTCTGGCGCCGACATTGACAAAGATGCGACGCAAAATGATCAGCAGACTGATCAAAATAATGAAACCTACGATCAGAACCAAAGCTAAAGTAACTGGGTCAATGTTATTCATGATGTACCTCTAATTGGTTTCAGAAGCCCGACCGTCAGGGAGGGCCTCGTGGGGCAGGTGGCCCTCGCTTACGCTCGGGCTTCTGACACGACCTTGCAATTCGCGACGCGCGCTTTCGAGCGTGCGCTTCAACACGAACCCTGCGCCGGAGCTGCGAGTGCGCGCAGAGAGTATCCAAAACTCGCCATCAAATAAAGCCCGCAGCTCTTCCGCGGACACGTTCGCGAGTTTGCCGTCGCGCCAAAGCTCCAGAGCCAGTTCGATTGTCCGGCCGAAGCATTCGGCGTCGTCGCTTAAGGCCGCAAAGTGCAGGGCCTTCGCGGTGCCTTGTCGACTCGGCGCATTTCGCCACGCCGTTACGCCGGCATTGGCCAAGCTCACGTTTACCCGTAAATCGTTTTTGACAACGAAAGACAGAAGGGAAACCAGGGCCGCGTCTGAATCAAGCTGCTGCACGAATTCATTCAGAATCTGCTCATACAAATCAGCGTCGGCGCTTTGCTTTGCGTCAACCAGCGCGGATTTGTCGCCGGCGCGCGCCCGGTCGTGCAACGACGCCGCCAACAATTTGGCGCGCTCAATTTCTTCAGGTGTTTTCATGGCAGTTTTGGCGGGCTGTTCAGCGAACAGGCCGAAGAAATCGGGATTCGGCGGCAGGATGCGCTCAGAATTGTCCCGCGCAGTTTTCTGCCAAAAGTAAAGACCGATTCCTGAAAGTAAAAGGATTGCGAAAACCAGGGCGAAGGCGGTAATGAAAATGCTGACCATTCGGTCGCGAACAATCTTGCGCGTTCGTCTGGATTATACGCCCAAGCGAATCGAAAGGTTCAACTAACTGGGAGCGCGGACGGGTCAGTACCATCTCCGTCAGGAGATGGATCCATGACGGCCTTCGAGCCCATACCGCGCTCTTGATCCATCCGCTCACCCGGACGGTACTAACTCCATCGCGATCGAACCGCAACTATTTCAAGCTGATCGCATTGAAGAACAAAGGATAAGTCGCCAGTGATTGGCCGCGATATTGCGGGCGAAAGCCAAACAGGATGATGCGGCCCTTGGCCATCGTGACTTCGACCAGTGCGGCTCTGCCTTTCAAACGATCGGCGCCAAGCAACCAACCTGAGAGCAAAGGGTCCCTGTCTTTCGAGTACCACGCGATGACTTTGGCGTGAATCTGGCTCGAGTCCGGAGCGCGGGCGTCCCTGCTCGCATGAGCGCGCAGCGCGAACTCCTCATCAAGCCCGCTGCTCAAGCTTGCGGGCAGGATGCCCGCGCTCCGTTCAGTGACTTCAAAAACGGGCGAGTTCTCGACCCAGGCAATCGATTCCTTCGGTATTCCGAACGCGATTGGATTTGAATTTTCAACTTCGATTCGCAGGATCGATCCAGGCACGTAGAAGTCAGTTCGTGGCAGCCCGTCAACCACATCGCGGACCGGCAACTTGAACTGCTCAATCGCAAAGTCCGATGCGCGATTAAGACAGACCAGCGTGCCGCCCGCTTCGACAAATTCGCGCAAAGCCTTCACGCCTTGCTCGCCGAGACCGCCGGTGTATTCGTCGGGCATCGCGCCTTTGCGATGACCGTTCAGAATCGCTGCCCGCGCTTGATCGGGAATAACGATGCTGTCGTATTTTTCAGCCAGACCACCGGCGCGAATCTCCTGATCTTCGACTTGGCGATCATGAATCGTCATCGTGAAAGGGTGACCATTCTCCATCACCCAGCGGGTCCAGCCCGCATCCATGGACGGCACGTGAGACTTGTACAGCCCGACTCGCACTTCGATCGGACCGCCCCCGTCGCATCCGGCAAAGCCGCCACCAGGCGGCATCCGGTAACGGAATGGTTTATGGATGAAGACCGGCTCGACACCCATCAATAATGAAATCGTGTGCGCGGTGACGTCGTATGGCTGAATCGGCCGGCCCGTCGCATCGCGCATGTCCGGATAGTGCTGGCGTTCGAGTAACGCTTTCGCAAACCCGGCATTTGGCTGGCTCATTCTGACGACCGTCGTGCCTTCCGGATACTTGACGCCTTCAGCGACAAAGGGAAGCGGCGCGTCCATTTCAACTCCGCCACGGTCGAGGATCTTCAGAACGTCTGCTCGATGGGGAGCCGCGGGAACGAGGATCGCAAACAACTCGTCCGGCCTTCGCGGCCGCACCGCGTCCTTCTCAGTCTCATAAAACCTCTGCAACCAGTGCTCGCGATTTTGCGCGGCGTGCTTCAACAAAAGAAAAGCCACCTTCGTCATGGTGTTGGTGATGTCGCGAATGTGCCACTCACCGCCTTGCCAGATGGGGCCAAAGTTCGGCGTCTCTTTACGCGGATCGTAGCCTTCGCCGGCGCGTAGCTGATCGAAGCGTACGGTGATGGGCGTCGCCAGCCGGCACGATGCGGTCTCCTGGAGGATGCGTACGCCGCCGTGATAATGCGAGTACGCTCGCGACGGCGACCACGCGTCGTAAGTCGAATCGGTAGTGATGCCTTTGTATCCAGTCGCGCGCATTTCTTTCGCCAGATAATTCCCGAGTTCCGTGTAGCCTGCGACGATCTGCTGCGGCACGTTCGGCTCGACGGGCGGCATGTAAGGCGGCAGGAAGAGACGTGACCCGAACGCGCCCTGCTGATGGATGTCGTGGACGATTTGCGGATGCCAGACGTTGAGAATCTTATCGACGACCAGTTGCGTCTCGACCTGCGTGAACGCGTACCAGTCACGATTGTCATCGTGGCCGGTGTACTTGTGATAAAGCTCCGGCGGATCGGTGCCTTCGTAAGGCGTGCCCAGGGTCTTCTGATACCAGTTGTTGACGATGTCCACACCGTCGGGATTGGTCGAAGGCACGAGCAGGATGATTGTGTTCTTGAGAATATCGAGAACCTCGGGCTCATTCGATGACGCCAGGCGGTAAGCGATCAGCATGCTCGAGAGATATGAACCGACCTCTGTCGAGTGAATGCCGCAGGTGATGGCCACGACGGTCTTGCCGCGCTTGATCAGTTGTGCGGCTCGGCGATCGCTGGGAGCGCGGGCGCCTTCGCCCGCTGAGCTGCGGACGGGGGCGTCCGCGTTCCCAGCACCAAGAATCCGCGGATCGGCAAGCTGCCGCTGAATCTCCTGGAATTCATCGAGATGCTTTAAGTTTTCCGGTGCGCTGATCGTCGCGTAAACAAACGGCGCGCCCATAGTTGATTTACCAATCTCTTCGAATTTCACGCGGTCGCTGGTGGCGGCGAGTTTCCGAAAGTACTCGACCACCTTGGCCCAGCTCGCCAGTTTGCGATCGTCACCGGGTGTGAAGCCGAGGACTTCAACGGGCGCGGGGATCGATTTAGGTTGGGCAAACGTCCGTCGAAAGATCGCGCCGGACTGAGTTGAGATGACGACGAAAAGAAGCGTGGCGAAAACTATTGAAGCGTATTTGCGCATTGATTTTCTCTGTGTCCTCAGTGGTTGAATCGTCCTTTTACCACAGAGGCACAGAGGATCACAGATACAATCACACCCCATGAACTCGCAAACGGAACTCGTCGTTGAACGCGACGATTTCGGGCAGACGATTTGAAAACGCGCGCGCTTCTCGCAGCAGCATGGGCAGCCCGCCGCGGCCGAGCTGTAACCCGTAGGCATCGTTGGAAAAAATTGAGGAAGTGCGCGGATTCAGTCGTTGCTGCACGCCAAAACGGATGCTCTTGAGCGCTTGCGGGGCAAAGCCGGCGCTGCGTCTGGGGTTCACGATTTCGATCGCGTGATCGAAAATGTGCAGGCGCGTGGTGACATCGCGCACGACCAGGTCGCGGTGAATTAGCGCGTTGGCAATCGCTTCACCAACGACGGCGCGATGGTAATTGGCCCGCGCCACGACTGGTCCACCCTCGGCCGCAGCTGCTGACGGTCGCGTGTCCCAAAGATCGCAGTAGCGCCTGATAAACTTTTGCGCCGATTCATAAAGCGAGGCGAGGTTCCCTTGCAGCTCGATCCGTTCGACGACGTCTGCTTGCGCATTGTCGCCGCTAAAACGCGTGGCCACGATCGAGGTTCGCGGCAGCAGCCGGGTAACCGATTCGTCCTGCCCAAACAGCACTATGCCCGCAACTGTCGGCGTTAGTTCGTCCTGGCTCTTGACGGCGAGCGTGAAGTAACGTTCGAGAATCTCAGATGTCGGATAACCCTTGACCGCTGATTCATCAAACGCGCCGCCCTCGAAGGCGCGCATGAAACTCCACAGGTGCGCTTCATCGATATCGCTGAGCCGGGCGCGCGTCACGGGAATGTCTTCGTACAGCAACGGGCGCGCATCGTCGAGCAAGCTGGCCAATTCTTCCGGCGATGTTTCCCGCTTGTCCTCGCCCACGCGAATGAAGAAGCGGCCGTCGCGCGTGCGATAAGGCCGGCGCTTGCCTTCGACGTCGAGGGCGACGATGCGGCGACCGTTATCGAACGCGATGCGATCGATGAAGGGAATCAGCGGGGGAACGATCTCTTCGCGACAAATGCGTACGAGTTCATCCTGAACTTCTTCCGGATGATCGATGCCCTCGACGCGCATTTGGTCGTTGACGCCGAAGACCATGGTGCCGCCGCCGGTGTTGGCCAGCGCGACAATGCCCTGCGCAATCCGCTCTGGATTCGAAAGCTTAACTTTTAATTCGAGATAGGTGTCTTCGCCGCCGCGCACCAGTCGCATTAATTCCGTGCGCGTCGTCAGCGGAGCGGCAGTTTGATAAAGGTATTCCTGGAATGAGCGGTCACTAACCGGTTCGTTGCGTTGCGTACTGCGGAAGCGTTTGCGAGCCATTTGTGTAATGGCGGGGCCGGCCTGCCCGCCCGGACGCTCAGCGCGCCGCTGGAATTCAAGTTAGTGCTTCACTGGGGATCGATGTCAGTGTAGCATAGCGCGGCTGTAGCACAGACTTCAGTCTGTGTTGCGTGTCGCACAGTTACAGACTGAAGTCTGTGCTACCAACTTCATGTTTTCTCATCGCAATCATGCCAGCAAAGCTTACGTCGCGCTCGGATCGAACCTGGGCGATCGCGCGGGCAATCTTCTGCTCGCGGTGCGCGGCATGATGGAAGCCGCGATCTGCGTCTGCCGCGCGTCTTCGATTTATGAAACCGAACCCGTCAGCGATGTCGCCCAGCCGCCATTTCTGAATATGGTGGTTGAGGTTGGGACTCCTCTGCCGGGGCCGGAGCAAGTGATGGCGCGTCTGCTGCGCATCGAGTTTCTGCTGGGCCGCACTCGTGGTCTCAAGGATGGGCCGCGCACAATCGATCTCGATCTATTGTTGTATGGCGACCACGAAAGTGACACCGAGTTTCTGCGTCTGCCGCATCCGCGAATGCATGTGAGAAGATTTGTACTTGAACCTCTGGTCGAAGTTGCGCCGCATCTCGTGCACCCAACCTTGAATTGTACGGCGGCTGAGTTGTTGGAAAAGGTGGAAGACAAGTCAACCGTGCGGAGATGGACACCGTAGGAGCGCCACGGAACGCACGCATCGGAGCGCACGCGTCCTGCGTGCTGGTCGCGGCCATCCCTGGCCGCTTTTATTTTGAGATTGCAGGCAGGATGCCTGCGTACCGCCCGCAAGGATGCGGGCGCTCCATCGTTCCTAGAGCTTCGCCGTCGGCAAAAACTGCGGCGGTCGTCTGGCTTTCGTGGCCTGTTCGAAGGCGTAGGCGAACTTAATCAAGACCGGTTCACTCCAGGCACGGCCAAAGAACGAAAGCCCCACCGGCAATCCAACCACATAACCTGCGGGCACAGTGATGTGCGGATAACCGGCGACCGCCGAGGGTGTCGAATATCCACCGGTGAAGTGATCGCCGTTGACCCAATCGGTGACCCACGCCGGCCCGCCGGTCGGCGCAATCAGGGCATCCAGCTTGTGCTTGTCCATGATCAAGTCAATGCCTTCTTTGCGTGACAGCTGACGATTCCTGCTCAGCGCGTCTCGATAAGCCTTGTCGGTCAGAGGCCCTTTTGCCTGAGCTTTGGTCATGATGTCCTGACCAAACCAGGGCATCTCGCGGTCGTGGTATTGATCGTTGAAGTCGATGATTTCCTTCAAAGACTTCACCGGCGCGCGCGGTCCGAGCGATCTGAGATATTCATTCAAGTCGGTCTTGAATTCATAGAGCAACACTTCCAGTTCCGAATCGTCGAACTTTCCGGCGGTCGGAATGTCGGCGGGATCGATGACCGTCGCGCCGCGGCGTTTGATAATGTCGATGCAATCTTTCATCAGCTTGTCGACTGCATCATTAAAGCCGAACCCTTTGCGATGCACGCCGATGCGCGCGCCTTTCAATCCATTTGCGTCGAGTGATTTCGTGTAATCGGCCAGCGACTTTCCGGCACTCGCTTTCGTGTCGTTGTCGCGCGGATCGATGCCCGTCAATGCGCCCAGGAGGATGGCCGCATCGGTGACCGTGCGACACATTGGACCCGCGGTGTCCTGACTGTGCGCGATTGGGACGATGCCGGCGCGACTAATCAAACCGAGCGTTGGCTTCATCCCCACCAGCGAATTCGCATTCGAGGGACAAACTACCGAACCGTCAGTTTCAGTGCCGACGCCAATCGTGGCCAGGTTGGCGGCGATGGCGGCGCCGGTGCCGGAGCTCGAACCGCAGGGATTGCGATCGAGCACGTAAGGATTTTTCGTTTGACCGCCGCGGCCGCTCCAGCCGCTGGACGAGTGACTCGAGCGAAAGTTGGCCCACTCGCTCAGATTGGTTTTGCCGATAATGACCGCGCCGGCGTCGCGCAGCTTGCTGGCCACAAAAGAATCCTGCAACGGGATCGATCCGCCGAGCGCCAGCGAACCGGCCGTAGTCGTCATGCGATCGTGGGTATCGATATTGTCTTTGATCAGGACCGGCACGCCGTGCAGCGGTCCACGCACGCGGCCCGCCTTGCGCTCGTTATCAAGCGTGTCGGCAATCGCCAGCGCGTCCGGATTCAACTCGATGACTGAGTTGATGGCCGGCCCGTGCTTGTCGATTTCGTCGATGCGGTCCAGATACATCCGCGTGATGGAACGCGCGGTGTACTTCCCGGATTTCATTCCGGCCTGCAGGTCAGCGGTCGTCAGCTCGTCGAGTTCGGAAGCGGCCGGCGCCGTTGCTGACTTCTCAGCGGCGCCCTCTGCCATGCTGGTAACGGTGGCGAGTGCTACGCCGCTGAACAAACCGGTTCGTACAAATCTTCTGCGATTCATATGCGCCTCAAAATTGTGGGATTGATAACTCGCTGCCACTTTGAATTTTGTGGGTGCAGAAAGTCAAATGCGATGACCTGTGTCACCTCAGATCAGAATTTCGTCGGGCTCTTCGATGGTGGGACCATCCAATAATTTGATCAGCAGGCGGAACGGCTTGAAATTGAAACTGACGGGAGTGCCGTTGCGGACGCTTTCGGCGAGACGCTTCGCATCGGGCAGCACATTGATCGCGCGCAAGGCCTGTGGATCGCTCTCCAGCAGCACGCGCTGACCGGCGTCGCCGCCGAATGCCGAAGTCACCAGCTCATAACGCAAACGCAGTTTCACAAAATCAAGATCGGCATCAATCTGAGGTATCTGCAAGTGCGTCTGGTCTTTGCGGACGTAATTCCGAAATGCTTCGAGCAGGCGATCGGTGAGCGGATAATCGGTCGCTTTGGGTGGGTGGGCGTAATCCACTTTGTCGACCCGATACGATTCGAATCCGGGAATCTTGCCGGCGGTCAGCAGTCGATTGAAATAGAAAGCGGCTTCGATAATCCGGCCCCGAACCGGCGTCACGGTCAGGCCGCGAGCTTCAATGTCCGGCGTAATCCCGCCGCCGCCGTAGAACACTCGTCCGGCCGCCGTGCGAAACGCCGGCGAGTTCGAAGTACGCGACGACAGCGAGTTCTCATTCGGTGAAGGCTGTCCGGGCTGCGTCGGTTGCTGATCGTCATTTTGATCGTGACGCACGTAGTAATCGTAAAGCGAACCACTCGAGTAATCGCGCTGCAATGATCGACCGTAAGGCGTGTAGTAGCGGGCAGTCGTCAGCGTCAGTCCGGTGTTGTAAGGCAACTGAAAGACATGTTGGACCAGGCCTTTGCCGAAACTGGTTTCGCCGACGACCAGGCCGCGCCCGTGATCCTGAATCGAGCCGGCGACGATCTCGGAAGCCGACGCGGTGTTGCGATTAATCAAAACCACCAGCGGCATATCTTCAGGGTCGCGACCGTTCGATTTGTAAACGGCCGGATCGGTATATTCGCTGCGGCCCTTGACCGAAACTATCACTTTGTCGCGCGGCAGAAATTCACTGGCAACATCGATTGCCTGATCGAGCAGGCCTCCCGGATTGTTCCGCAGATCCAAAACCAGTTGGCGCATCTGGCCTTTCTTGAGATCGGCGATGGCCTCGTGCAATTCGTCATCAGACGTATGTTGAAATCCGCCGACAAGGCCGATGTAACCGGTGCCCGGTGTAATCATGAAAGAATTACGAATGGAGGGCAGCGGCACGGCGTCGCGGTTAATTTTGAGAGTCAGCGGGGCTTCCTCGCCCGCGCGCTCGATCTTCAGGTCAACCGACTTGCCACGATCGCCGCGGACGTTCTTCGAAACTTCTTCGCTGGACCAGTCACGCGCGTCCTTAGCGTCAACCGCCAGGATGCGATCGCCGTTTCGCAGGCCCGCACGGTTTGCCGGCGTACCTTCGACCACCGATTGAATGTACACACCGTCATCGTGACGCTGAATCTGCACGCCGATGCCGTAGAAGCTCGATGATTGATCCTCTTTCAGTTTCTTGAATTCAAGCGCGGGAAAATAAACCGAGTGCGGGTCCAGCGTAAACAGCATCCCCTGAATCGCGGCCTGCGTCGCTTTCTCGTAATCAATGTCGCCGACATAACGCTCTTCGACGGTGTTGATGGCTTCGTGGTAATCAGCTTCGATCCTGTCGGCTTCGTATTTCTCTCCGGCGGCGGCCTGGCTCGCGGACGCCGCATGCCGCCGAACTGCGCGTGAACGCACGCCGCCCGCCACGCTGGCGATAACGATGACGAAGACTGCGACTAAGGTGAATTTTCTGGTCATGTCCAGAACTCAGGAAGATAATTCTGATGAAAATATAACACAGCGCGTTCGCCAGGATAAGCATAAGCCCGCTTGTGCGCGCAGGCCGATTCATTGAGAATGTGCCGGTGCCTCCGAAACTTTCGATCGTCATACCGGCGTTCAACGAAGCTGCGCGCCTGGGCGGTTCAATTACGACGATTCTTAGCTATTTGAATGAGCGCCGCGAATCTACCGAACTGATCGTGGTTGACGATGGCTCGACCGATGCGACGGCAAAAGTTGCTGAAGCGGCGCTGGGCGATCCGGGTCGCGTGAGCGCACGGTTGATACGTTACGAAGAGAACCGCGGCAAGGGATACGCGGTGCGGCTGGGACTGCTCGAGGCAGCCGCGAACATCGCGCTCTTTTCCGACGCGGACCTTTCCAGTCCGATCACCGAAGCGCCCAAGCTGATCGATCCGATTCAACGCGGTGAATACGATCTGACCTTCGGCTCGCGGGCGTTGGATCGTAAGTTAATTGGCGTGCATCAGCCCTGGCGGCGCGAACAGGGGGGCCGCGTGTTCAATTTGATCGTGCGCCTGGCCACCGCGCTCCCGTTCTGGGACACGCAGTGCGGCTTCAAGGCTTTTCGCATGAGTGTCTGCCGGCCTTTGATTGAAGCAGCGCAAATCGATCGGTTTGGTTTCGACGTGGAATTGATTTATCTGGCTTACGTGGCCCAGTTGCGTCTGCGCGAGATTCCCGTTCGTTGGAACCATGCGTCCGGCGGGCCGCTCGACTCATCGAGCACTTACAGCCGGGACAGCTTGCGCATGATCAATGAGGTCCGCCGCATTCGGGCGTCGGCCGCCGCCGGCGATTACAGCGAAGCGATAAGCGCGTCGCGCACCGCGGCCATGGTCGAAGCGAAGCATGGATTGTCGATGCACTCATATTCCTGAGGAGTTTTACCACAGAGGACACAGAGAAGAATCAGCACCAGACTGAAGTGACGCATAATCTGATTCTGGATATTCAAGGATTATTTTTTTTCTCTTCGTTTTCCTCTGTGTCCTCTGTGGTTAATCTTATTCGAGGTGAAAGATGACAGCACGACTTAACGTCAACATCGATCACGTGGCCACCGTGCGCCAGGCGCGGCGCGCGCCCGAACCCAGTCTGGTCGCCGCCGCGATGATCGCCGAACAAGCGGGCGCCGACGGTATCACCGTGCATCTGCGTGGCGACCGCCGCCATATCCAGGATGCCGACCTGTTCGTGCTGCGGCAGGCCGTGACGACTTATCTGAACGTCGAAATGGCCGCGACTGAAGAGATGATGAAGATCGCCATCGACGTTAAGCCCGATGCGGTGTCGTTGGTGCCGGAGAATCCGGGCGAAATAACCACCGAAGGCGGTTTGAATGTCCGGGCGAACATCGCCATCGTGCGCGCGGCGGTGAGTAAGTTGCGCGAAGCAGGCATCCTCGCGAGTCTGTTCATCGATCCCGATCCTCTGCAAATCGAAGCCGCCCGCGAAGTGAATGCCCAGCAAGTCGAATTGTGCACCGCCGCCTATGCCGAAGCGACGCTGGGCTCAGCCGGTGTGCACGGTGAAGGCGCCGCGCGCGCGCATCATGAACTGCGCCGCTTGCGTGAAGGTGCGGGCCTCGCCGCGCAGTACGGCCTGCATGTCGCCGCCGGTCACGGGTTGACGGTCCGCAACGTAGGCGCAGTCGCAGGCATTTCCGAAGTTGAAGAATTCAACATCGGACACAGCATCGTGGCCCAGGCTGTCTTTATTGGATTGGAGAATTCGGTGCGGGCGATGCGCAGCGCGATTGCCCGATAAAGTGAAGCCAGCCGCAGCTAACGCGATCCGGAAGCCAACTGCAGCCTTACGATCGATCGTTCCAACTTCGCCTGCGCCTTTTCAAAATCTTCTTCCGTCCCGCTCCAGCCGCTCAGTTGCTTTTCGGTGTGTTCCCGAGCGAGGCGGGCGCGCGCGGCGTCGATCTCTTCCGGACGTTCGGCGATTTCGGCGAGCACCGAAACCTTGTCGTTGTTGACTTCCATGAAGCCGCCCGAGACGTGCAGCTGAAAATTCGTGCCGTCCAGGTTGTAGGTGAGCACGCCGGTTTTCAATTCAGAAATGAGCGCAGCGTGGCCCGGCAGAATTTGCATCTCGCCGTTGCGGCCGGGAACGGTGACTGAGTTCACCGCTTGCGACAGCACGCGCCGTTCAGGAGTCACGACATCAAGTTGAAGAGCCATAGTGTCAGAACCACCTGCGGTAGCGGGTGGTTAGCGTTTGATTACGAAATCGTCCCAATCACCGAGACCAACCGCCCGCTACCGCAGGCGGTTCTGACTTACTCCATCTTCTTGCCGGCTTCGATTGCTTCATCGATCGTGCCGACCATGTAGAAGGCCTGCTCGGGCAGTTCGTCGTGCTTGCCTTCAATGATTTCCTTGAAGCCTTTGATCGTGTCTTCCAGCTTGCAGTATTTGCCTTCGCGGCCGGTGAACTGCGACGCGACGTGGAACGGCTGCGAGAAGAATTTTTGAATCTTGCGCGCGCGCGAAACCACCAGCTTGTCTTCGTCAGACAATTCGTCGAGACCCAGGATCGCGATGATGTCCTGCAGATCCTTGTAGCGCTGCAGTATTTGTTTGACCGCCATGGTCGTGTTGTAGTGATCCTCGCCCACGATGCGCGGATCGAGAATGCGCGACGACGACGCAAGCGGATCCACCGCCGGATAAATTCCGAGTTCCACGATCTGGCGCGACAGCGCCGTGACTGCGTCAAGGTGCGCGAACGTCGTCGCCGGCGCGGGATCGGTGTAATCGTCAGCCGGCACGTACACGGCCTGAATCGAAGTGATCGATCCGGTCTTGGTAGAGGTGATGCGCTCCTGCATCT